>Ga0075980_103_pt1 | contig 46291 bp, 32 predicted proteins | sample RifGroA2_FD_68056 | JGI IMG/M metagenome (GOLD analysis project Ga0075980, IMG submission 68056) | Parcubacteria bacterium GW2011_GWA2_47_26 | reverse complement strand
AACTCCTGGAAACCCAAATCACGGATGACTCTGGCAAGTATGCTTTCTTGGTGGGCCGGAGCAAATACTACATTACCCTGGAAAAACAAGGTTACCTCCATTACCGTTCTACTATCCTGGACCTTACCCCGCCTCGTGCTTCCCAGATTGTGAAGTTGGAGGTGGGGATGGGGAGGGTAGCCATCTAACTTGTCTAATTTCAAATTTTCACCCTGCGGAATACAGCGGCTTGACATGTTTTTTGGGGTGTTGTATAGTAGTGATGTTCAAAACTTAAAGCGTATGATCTAAAGTTTCGCTTTAAAATATTGAAAATCTAATAGGAAGAAAAGACAGAGGTGCCTTTACGGGTTTCTCTGTCTTTTCTTCACTCCAGTTTTGAAGAAAAGAAGGGGCACTAGGCCCCAGAAGCTCGTTGACAATTTAACGAGCAGAGAGTAGAAATTCTTTTTCTCTCTGCAGGTACATCTAGCCCTCTCAAGTTTTCGTAAGAAAATTTGGGCGGGCAAGCGGATTAACCGATCTATTACTTCAAAAAATCTTTTTGAGAGTTTTGCGCCTCAACGGCGCATCCGCCGAGGAGGCGGAGATCCTATCCAGCGGGTCTTGAACAAGATTCGTTTTGGTGGGATTATGATTCTCAATTCTTTGAGAGTTTGATCCTAGCTCAGGGTGAACGCTGGCGGCGTGCCTAAGGCATGCAAGTCGAACGAGTGTGCCCCGCAAGGGGCGCGCGAGTGGCAGACGGGAGAGTAACACATTGGCAACCTGCCTTGAAGACGGGCATAATTCGCCGAAAGGCGAACTAATTCCCGATGGACATGAGGGGGCGCAAGCCATTCTCATGTAAAGTCCAAAAGACGCTTCAAGAGGGGCCTATGGCCTATCAGCTTGTTGGTGGGGTAACGGCCTACCAAGGCTACGACGGGTAGCGGGTGTGAGAGCACGACCCGCCTCAGTGGAACTGAGACACTGTCCACACTCCTACGGGAGGCTGCAGTCAGGAATATTGGGCAATGGGCGAAAGCCTGACCCAGCGACGCCGCGTGCAGGAAGAAGCCCTTCGGGGTGTAAACTGCTTTTGCCGCCGAATAAGCCCGCCTAAATTTCGCTAAGCGAAAGAAATACAAGGCGAAAACATAACCTAAGAGAGTGCTGATAAATGAATAATCTAGTTTTGGCGAAACTTAGGCGGGCTGAATGTAGGCGGAGAATAAGGGGTTCCTAACTCTGTGCCAGCAGGAGCGGTAATACAGAGACCTCAAGCGTTACCCGGATTTACTGGGCTTAAAGCGTCCGCAGGTGTCCACCTAAGTTTTTCGTTAAATCTTCAGGCTCAACTTGAAGCTGCGAAAAAAACTGGGTGGATTGAGGCCGGGAGAGGCAAGTGGAACTACCGGTGTAGCGGTAAAATGCATTAATATCGGTAGGAACACCAAAGGCGAAGGCAGCTTGCTAGAACGGCTCTGACACTCATGGACGAAAGCGTGGGGAGCGAATAGGATTAGATACCCTAGTAGTCCACGCCCTAAACGATGGATGCTAGCTATTGGAAGTATCGACCCTTCCAGTGGCGTTTTCATAAGGGAAACCGTTAAGCATCCCGCCTGGGAAGTACGGCCGCAAGGCTAAAACTCAAAGGAATAGACGGGGACCCGCACAAGCGGTGGATCATGTGGTTTAATTCGACGATAAGCGAGGAACCTTACCAGGGCTTGACATGCTTCTGCAAGCGCACGGAAACGTGTGACCTTCGAGGGTGAAGCACAGGTGCTGCATGGTTGTCGTCAGCTCGTGCCGTGAGGCGTTCCATTAAGTTGGGTAACGAGCGCAACCCCTATTGTCTGTTACTGTGTCAGACGAGACTGCTCCGGTATACGGAGAGGAAGGCGGGGATGACGTCAAATCAGCATGGCCCTTACGTCCTGGGCTACACACGTGATACAATGGCCGGTACAATGGGACGCCAAGTCGCAAGATGGAGCCAATCCCATCAAAACCGGTCCCAGTTCGGATTGGGGGCTGCAACTCGCCCCCATGAAGCCGGAATCGCTAGTAAACGCGCATCAGCCACGGTGCGTTGAATACGTTCTCGGGTTAGCGCAAAGTGCGCAAGGCCCCTCTCGGCAGTAATGTCGAGATGCAAAGTGAGCTAATAACGGTGAACGCCATAACAGTCTGGTGAGACTTTGTGGTCAATACCGTGGGAAGTCCGACCAAAGTCGGACCCCGTAGAGACTTATATTGTAGGTGCCCCATAATGGGGAAAACAAACTACAATTATACGCTCACCTTCCTAAACGTGGTAGCTGCAGGCTTTAGCCTGCGCACTACGATGGAAGAAGATATAGTCCATCCCATTGGTAACAATGGAAAAAGATGCTTGTACTCACCGCCCGTCAAGCCAAGCGAGCGGGGAATTCCTGAAGCCGCCGGGGTAAGAGCCGGCGTCCAAGGAAGGCCTCGTGAGAGGGGCTAAGTCGTAACAAGGCATCCCTAGCGGAAGCTGGGGATGGATCACCTCCTTTCTAAGGAGATGTATTGGTCCGAATAACTTCGGATCATCAACATTTGAAGCATATACGGCGTATATGTTGAGAATGTTTCACAAAGTCGCAGCCAAAATTCTTATCTTGCAGTAGAAATGGTATTCGGCAACAGGCCCCAGACGATGTACTTGCAGAGAGAAACGGAATCAAAAAGGGACCGCCTCTAATTTTGCGCAGCAAAATTTAGAAGTGGTCCCTTTTTATGTTAGTGGTTTAATTACGGCGAATTCCGAGAAGTGGTTTGTAGCCGAAAATCAGGGAAATTAGCCAGAATGTTATTTGGGGACAAGTCTAATGCCTGCGGGTGGAATTGCACCACCGACCTAGGGCTTACTTGCCCGCCCAAATTTTTGGCTGGAGGTGGAATTGCACCACCGACCTAGGGCTTATGAGTCCCTCGCTCTAACTAACTGAGCTATCCAGCCAAAAATTTGGGCGGGTGAAAATCCCTCGCTCTAACTACATTGAGCTACACAGGCAAAATGCCTAGAGTGAGAACCCCGATGCCTATCAGGGTGCTACTGTTCAGGTTAAATTTATCCCGTACAAATGCCTGGGGTCAGGATCGAACTGACGACGCCAGGCTCTTCAGGCCTGCGCTCTACCACTGAGCTACCCAGGCCCAAGCATTTATACGGGACTATGCCATGCTATTATGATATTGCATAATTGCGTAAGCGCAAGTACGCAATAGTTTTATTATGGTGCATCCGCTGTGGGTCGAACCCCGCACTATAACGCTTCGCGTTAAATGCGGGGCAGGCCCAGAACTATCTTGCTGCGGCGTCTACCCCGTACCTTTTGCGCCCACCAGGGATTGAACCTGGAACCTTGGGCTTAAGAGGCCCCTGCTCTGCCAATTGAGCTATGGGCGCAAACGGTACGGGACCAGTTTAAGACTAAGCCTTGGGCGACCCAAGGCTTAGTCTTGGCCTCGCAAAACTGTTGGTAGCATACACTAGCATATTAAGCTGTGCAAGAGGCCCATTGACTAAATTTGCCAACCTAGTAGAATAGCGGTGGTACTTGTTTATAGGGGCAATGAAAACAGTTGGCATTCCTTGGTTTTGAGGCGTTAGACCATATTTTTATATAGTCTAGCGCCTCGGAACCCTTTAGAAAAGGGACTCAACCCGAGGAGGAGGATCGCCATGGACGACCAGGGCACGCCCCCCGCCGAGGAGACCCCCGTCGCCGAGACCGCCGCGCCCGAACCCGCGCCGCCCGCCGAGACCGCCGCGCCCGAACCCGCGCCCACGCCCGCCGGGTAGAAGACCCTCCACAAGCTCGTCTCCACACCGCCGGAAGCCGCTCTTTTTCGTTCCCGCCGAGGGGCTGCCACTGCGTGCCGGCCCCTCTTTTCTTTTTATGTGGATGTTATATGCGCGTATTTACTATTTGTTATCAATGCGCTAAAATATTTCAATTATGTATCTCAAACAAATCCAGCTCCAAGGTTTTAAATCTTTTGCTGATAAGACCACGCTCTTATTTTCTTCTCCCGATGCTTCTGGGCAACTTACACTCACCGCTATTGTTGGCCCAAATGGTTCTGGAAAGTCAAACATCGCCGATGCCGTACGTTGGGTTTTGGGCGAACAGAGCATCAAAGCGATCCGAGGAAAAAAATCCGAAGACATTATCTTTAGCGGATCAGCCCGAAGAGCGCGAGCCGGCCTGTCCGAGGTGCAATTAACCGTCAATAATGAAGACGGCCGGATTCCGCTTGATATTGCAGAAGTAACAATTACGCGCCGGCTTTATCGCGATGGCGAGTCCGAGTATCTTTTAAATGGGAAGACCACGCGTTTAATGGATATCCAAATGCTTTTGGCCAAAGCCGCGTTTGGCAAAGAAGGGTATAGCGTAATCGGACAAGGCCAGATTGATCAGATTTTAATTGCCTCGCCCGAGGAGCGCAAAGTTTTTTTTGATGAAGCAACAGGGGTCCGCCCCCTGCAATTAAAAAAAGAGCAAGCTTTGAAAAAGCTAGCCGCGACCGAGGAGAATCTATATCAGGCGCGTATGCTAGAAGAAGAAATTACGCCGCGTCTTAAATCGCTTACCCGTCAAGTGCGCCGCCTAGAGCAGCGCGGCGATATTGAACGGGACCTGCGCAGTTTACAAATCCAGTATTACGGTCGCCTATTGCAAAGCGGTGAAACTGAAGCAAAAACATGGCGCGATAAAATGGAACAAGCGCAATCAAAACTGGATTCAAAGACCGCCGAGCTTAAAACAATTGAATTAGAGATGCGCGTACTGGAAAAAAGCGAAACCAAGCCTGCAGAACTTTTAAAGATCCAGGATGAGTATTCGGCGCTTATCGCGCGCAAAGAAAAAATGCGCGAAAAAGAATTTGACCTCAAGCGCAAGCTCCTAGAGACTAAAAAAGAAGCTGTGTCCGTGCCAGTATATGAGATAGCGCAGATATTGGAAGGGGTGCGCACGGAACTCGACGTTTTGCTTCGTCATTCTGAGCGTAGCGAAGAATCTCGCATGAATACGCGCTCCGCATCCTTAGGAAATCCTTCGCTCGCTACGTTAACTCAGGATGACATAAAAAGTAATCTTCGCACACTCTATACTACTGTTTCCGATCTCCTCGCCCGCCTTAAAGGTGAAAAGGCTCCCGCAAGCGCTACGGCAATTACAAAAGAGTTGGACGCTATTGTGGCCAATCTTAACACAATTGATCAAGAGCTTGAAAAGCTGCGTCTGGAATTGCAAAGAGTTGGCCGGCTGGCTGAAGAAAAAAAGCAATCCTTTTTTGATATACAGAGAAAGTTGTCTGCCAAGCAGTCGGAAGTGCACGCGCTCGAAGCAGACTTGAACAACGCCAAAATCGAAATTGCCAAAATCGAAACGCGTTATGAAACCTTGAAAGCTGAAGCTCAACAGGAGATGGGGGAGAACTATCTGGCCGTTTTAAACGAATCCCGCCAAGGTCTGGATCATGAAGAATCGCGTTCCGCCGATCCCCAGACTATCTTGCCTGAAATTCAGCGCTTAAAACGCCAGCTTGAAGCAATTGGCGGAGTGGATGCCGAGGTCGTTAAGGAATATAAAGAAGTCAGCGAACGGTACGAATTTTTAGCCAGCCAAATAGGGGATTTAGAGAATTCTTTGAAATCATTGGTAACCTTGCTTGAAGAACTTGACCAAACAATAAAAATCCAGTTTGAAACAGCCTTTGATAAAATCAATGAAGAGTTTGGCAATTATTTCAAAATTCTTTTTGGCGGCGGACAGGCCAAGCTTTCAAAGATCATTGCCAAGGAGTCAGAGACGGCAAGCGAGAAAGGGGACGCTTCTAATTTTGTGCAACAAAATTTAGAAGCGTCCCCGCTAGCTGGATCCAGACAAGCAGAGCGGCCGTCGCTTCTAGACAAATTCACTAAAAATAATACCTACCGCGGCGTGGAAATTTCCGCGACTCCGCCCGGCAAAAAACTCAAATCAATCGCCATGCTTTCTGGCGGAGAGCGCGCCATGACCTCGATCGCGCTTTTGTCGGCGATTCTTGCGTTAAATCCGCCGCCGTTTGTAGTGCTTGATGAAGTTGACGCCGCTCTTGACGAATCTAACTCGGCGCGTTTCGCTTCAATACTTCAAGAGTTAAGCAACCGCACCCAATTTATTGTTATAACGCATAATCGTGCGACCATGCACGTCGCGCAAGTGCTTTACGGCGTTACCATGGCGGCCGAGGGCATTTCCAAAATCCTGTCGCTTAAATTAGAGGAGGCGATAAAAGCCCCGGCAATAGCCACTTGACGTATCTTTTCTGGGCTGGTATAGTTTAACCTTACGTTTTAATCTCACGAATTTTGTTTTGTATGGCCACAATCGCAGTAATTAGTACGGGAGGAAAACAGTACATTGTCAAAGATGGCAGTGTCTTGAAAGTAGAAAAATTGCCCGGTGCATCCGGAGATAAAATTAATTTTGATCAGGTATTATTGGTGGGTGATGAAGGCGGCGAAATAAAAATTGGCGCGCCATTTGTATCGGGAGCTAGTGTAGACGGAGCTATAATTGAACAAGGCCGCAGTAAAAAAGTTTCTGTCATAAAATTCAAGCGCAAGGTGCGTTATAAGAGAGAGCACGGCCACCGTCAAGAATATACAAAGATCAAGATCGAAAAGATTTCTAGATAACATTCGCGTTACAATAGAAAAAAGAGAACGCATCTAATTTTGCTTACAAAATTTAGAAGTGTTCTCTTTTTTTCTTTTTAAATATCGCGTCTGCCTTTCAAGGCGTTTATAAGCGTAACCTCGTCAGCATACTCAAGATCAGCGCCTTGAGGCAAACCGCGCGCCAACCGCGTTACTTTTGGCACGCGTGATTTAAGCAGCTTTGCCAAATACAGCGCGGTCGCCTCACCTTCAATATCTAGGTTCAGCGCCAGTATGATCTCTTGAAATTTTTGTTCCCCCTCAAGTCGCGTAAGCAACTCCTTGATTCTTAATTGCTCGGGCGTTACGCCGTCAATCGGATTCAAAACTCCGCCCAAGACGTGATATAGGCCGTTATATTCACGCGTTTCTTCAATAGCTTGAATGTCCTGGGGGCGCGCAACAATGCAAAGAAGAGTACGTTCGCGTTTTTGGTTACTGCAAATTTCGCAGGGGTCTTGCAGGGAAATATTAAAGCATTCTTTGCAGGTGCGGATGCTGTGTTTAAAATCTACAAGAGTATGGCCAAAAGCGCGCAGCTCGTCTTCGGATTTATTAAGCAATGCAAAAACAAAACGCGTGGCGGTGCGCGGACCTACGCCCGGCAAACCCCGAAAGTGCTGGATTAAGCGTGTTATTGGAGGAGGAAAATTCATCCCGTTAGAAGCAGGTCGCGGTCGTGCTACCCTGCTGATTAATATTTAGTATTATAATAGAGACCTTTTGCGTATATTTAGCTTTCCAGTATGTCGCGACCGCGGCTTCTAACGGGACTAGAACGGCTGACTCGTTTTTTGCAGATTGCGGAAGCTGACTTTTTGTTCGTCAAAATAAAGCTGTACTTGTCCGGTCGGGCCGTTTCTGTGTTTGGCAATGTGAATATCAGCGATACTGCGTTCTTCCGGGCTTAAGGATTGTATGCTTCTATCCATGGCTTTGCGATAGATAAAAAGCACCACGTCCGCATCTTGTTCAATACTGCCGCTTTCGCGCAGATCAGCAAGTTTGGGAATTGCGGGCGAGCGCGCCTCCACAGCGCGTGAAAGCTGGGAAAGCGCGAGCACAGGAATGTTAAGTTCTCGCGCAATGGATTTGAGCGCGCGCGTTATCTCCGCGATTTCTTGCACGCGGTTCTCAATTCTAGTGCGCGATTCCATGAGTTGCAAATAATCAACGATCAGCAACCCCATGCCTTTTTCCATTTGCAAGCGGCGGGATTTGGTGCGGATTTCCATGACTGATGAGGAAGCGGAATCATCAATATATAGCGCGGCTTCGGAAAGAGTGCCGAGCGCGTGTCCAATTCGCGGAAAATCATCTTGTTCCGGATGATCGGAAAGTCTTCCGGTGCGCATGCGCCAGAGGTCAACACCGGCTTCCGCGCAGATGAGGCGATCCACGAGTTGTTCTTTGGACATTTCCAAACTGAAGATGCCCACTGGAATTTTTTGTCGCGTGGCGGCATAGCGCGCAATATCCAAGGCAAGACTGGTTTTTCCAACTGATGGCCGCGCCGCCAAAATAACTAAATCTGATTTTTGCAATCCCGCTAGAATGTTATCAAGTTCAGCAAAGCCGGTTGAAAGCCCGCGCAATTTGCCTTTTTCTCGGTGCAGCTCGTCAATGCGATCAAAGGCCTCGGAAAGCACATCGTGAATTGGGATGAAGGATTGCTTAAGATATTTTTGGGATACCCCAAAGAGTTTCTGTTCAGCTTTGTCTAGAATATTGTCTACTTCTTCCGCTTCCTCAAATCCGAGACCCGTAATTTCCGCTGCCGCCGCAAGCAAGCGCCGCAAGGTCGCTTTTTTTTGTACAATGGTAGCGTAATGTGGAACATGGGCCGCAGTTGGGACGATGTTTGATAGTTCAATAAGATAAGTGCGTCCTCCGACAGTTTCAAGTTGGCGTTTTTCTTCCAGACGATTGCCTAAAGAGAGGAGATCAATTGGTTCGCGATTTTTGAACAAATCCAGCATGGCCTCAAAGATCATGCGATGGCTGTCTTTGTAAAAATCTTCCACTGTAACAATGTCCGCGATCTTTATAAGTGCGTCGCGGTCAATGAGCAGGGATCCTAAAAGAGACTGCTCGGCCTCAATATTTTGAGGAGGAACGCGTTCGGCAAGGGAAAGAGGTTTTGGCATATTCATTCCACCTTATCTTGTAGGGAAGAGGGCGTCAAGTGGTTTTCCTGTGTGTGGATTGTGGAATGTGATACACTAAAGGGGTATGCCAGGTGCTACAACTATAGAAAGTAAAGCGGCGCCGGCGCCAAGCAAGCATATTTAATAGATCAAGTTAAGGGTTTTAATGAAGTGTTGTAGCGCCGGGTATGCGGCAATTTTTACACGGTACAATCATTTTAATGGGCATGATTATTGGTGTTGGGCTTTTTGCCGTGCCTTATGTTTCAGCGCGGGCCGGATTTGGCATTGGACTTTTTTGGATTGTGCTTTTAGGCGCAGTTTCACTTCTGATTAATCTGTATTTTGGCGAAGTAGTAGCGGGAACGCCGGGCAAGCATCGTCTAGTTGGCTATGCGGATCGCTATCTCGGTCATTCGGCAAAAAAAATTGTTACCATTTCTCAAACCCTAAGTTTTTGGGGCGCGCAAGTAGCCTACATGTTGGTTGGAGGAACGTTTTTAAAAATACTCTTCCAAGGCGGCAATGGGAGCAGTAGCTTCTTTTATACAATTTTATTATTCGGCTTTGTGGCTACTATAACCTTTTTAGGCTTGCGTATTTTTGATCGGGTTGAATTTTGGATGACTTGGCTTCTGCTTGCGATTATAGCGGTGATTCTTGTTTTAGGCGTTCCCCATATTGAAGCCAGCAATTTGATTGGCGCTGGCACAGGTGCGGGATTATTTTTTCCTTATGGCATTATACTTTTTGCTTTAAGTGGCGCCGCGGCAATCCCGGAGATGTGGGATATGGTCAACAAAAAGGGAACGTTTCTCTTTTTTCGGAAAAAAGAGAAACGTTCCCTTTTTGTTATGCGTGGCAGCATTATTGTCGGGACTATCGTACCAGTAATAATTACCTTACTTTTTGCTCTAGTCGTCGTAGGTATTTCTGGCACGGCAACTACTGAAGAAGCTTTTGAAGGGTTAAGAAGCACGCTCGGTAGCAATATAATCTGGCTTGGCGCGCTCTTTGGCTTTTTTGCGGTAGTCACTTCTTATTTGGTTGTCGCGCTGTACCTTAAGGAAACTTTTGCCTATGATTTTAGAGTCAAGGCTATACCGGCCTGGATTTTCGCGGTCTGGGTTCCATTTTTTCTTTTCCTGGCCGGAGCGCGTAATTTTGTGCAAGTCATTGATATTGTAGGCAGTGTCTTTGGTGGGTTTGATGCAATTATGATTATTTTAGTCGCGTTGGCGTTTTTTAAACGGAAACATGTTCGCAGCCGTAATCTAAAAACCATTCTTGGCCTCGCGATGATTGCTCTGCTACTGGTCGGCGTCATTCAAAAATTAGCGGGCCTGCTTTAAAGGATTATTGCCGAATATGCTCCACGGATTTAAGGTTCAGCCTTATGCTTTACTGACAGGGATGACACATCATAGCTAATTCGTATTGCCATGGCAATACGAATTAGCTATGATGATTGTGGACTACCTGTGGCTAAAGTCCTGTCATAGCCTGCTGATGCGTGGCGCTGGTAATATATATGAACAAGAAAAAACCTTACAAACGAGAACTAACAAAGCTAATTCTTGAAACGTTGCGGGATTCTGTGCTTGTGATCACGCTCGCGGGCTTTGCCGGACCATTGGCGCCAAAACTACTTACACGGTTTGCAAAGTATAAGATGTGGTATATACGTCAGCAACTCAAAAGATTACAGCGCTTGAAACTGATTGCGCTAAGAGAGGATCATGAAGGGCGAATTATTGCAAAACTTGCGCCAAAAGGTAAGGCAGCACTGGAGAGAGGAGAGCTTTGGCAAATGAATCTCAAAAAGCCAGTTAAATGGGATGGCCTCTGGCGGGTAGTTGCGTTCGATGTGCCAACTGTTAAAAAAGTCTCCCGCGAGTTCCTTCGCCAACATTTAAAAGCACTAGGATTTTACCATATTCAGAAGAGTATCTTTGTGTGTCCATATCCGTGCGAGGAGGAATTGTGCCGTGTTTGTAAGTTTTATGAGATCGAGAAGCATGTCTCACTTTTACTTGCGACTTCCCTTGGCCTGCATGAAAAGGCGGTATGTTATCATTTTAAACTTCACCCCTAATTCAAATTGCCATGGCAATACGAATTAGCGCGTTTGCGCCTTCGATTGCGCCTTGGCAAGCTCTATAGTATTCCGTAGTAGCATCGCTACAGTCATCGGGCCCACTCCTCCGGGCACGGGTGTAATAAAGCCGGGTTTGTTTTGGGTAGTTTCAAAATCTACATCACCAACGAGCTTCCCATCCGGTAAACGATTAGTGCCGACATCAATAACAATTGCGCCGTCTTTAAGCATGTCGCCCTTAATGATCTGCGGCCGCCCTATTGCCACGACAAAAATATCCGCAGTTTTTAATTGTGCGATGATCTCGGGGGTAATCTCGCTAGGGCGTAAAATAATATGCACAAGTGCTCCGCGCCCCTCCAGTAAATATTCAATTGGCAATGCAAAAGTGGTACTGTTCATGAGCAATACCGCTTTTTTATTTGTAAGTGAGTTAGCAAAAGGACCCACTTCTAAATTTTGCTCCGTAAAATTAGAGGCGGCTCCTTTTACTCGCAATGTCTCGCCAATAAGCGCATCAACCCCCAAAGCCACTCCCGGAATGATGCGCGCCTCTCCCTCCAAAGTGGCGCGCAGATTAACTTGGTGAAATCCATCAACGTCTTTGTCTGGTTCCAGAGTGCTGATTATTTTATTTTTGTTATATGGCGGCGGTAGCGGCACCTGGACAAGAATGCCGTGAATGTCAGGACGCACATTGAGATTTCTAATTAGATTAATAATACACTGTTCGCATCCACACACATTGTCATTCTGAGCGTAGCGAAGAATCTCGTTATTCTGGTCAGCACGGGATTCCTCGGCTGCGCGCCTCGGAATGACACCTTTGTGCGTATCAGTCGTTGGCAACACATATTTTTCAAATTTAATGCCGACCTCTTGGCAGGCCTTTTGTTTCAACGACACATAGAGATACGAGGCCGGATCGTTGCCAACCAAAATAACACCAAGACCCGGGGTAATCCCGAGCCGTGTAATTTCTTCTTTTACTTCTTGGCGGATTTTGTCAGCAATTGCGCGGCCGTCAATGAGTTGCATAGGGAAGTAAAAAGGGTAAAAAGGAAGTAAAAAGAGAAACGTTCCCTTTTTACTACAATACGGTCAGTCCCGGATACAGCGGATGCTTTTCCGTAAGCTCGCGTACGGTGTCTCGCGCTTTGTTTTTTATTGTTTCATTAGTGGAATCCTTCAAAACCTCGCCAATTATTTTTCCAATAACACGCATGTCCTCTTCATTAAATCCGCGGGTAGTCAAAGCCGGAGTTCCCAAACGAATCCCCGAAGGGTCAAAAGGTTTGCGCGTGTCAAAAGGTATCATATTTTTATTAAGCGTGATGCCAACTTCATCAAGGACATTTTGCGCTTGCTTGCCTCCAATATTTAATGGTGTTAAATCCGCAAGGATAAGGTGGTTGTCTGTGCCGCCGGTTATCAAGGCAATGCCTTCATCAAGCAAGGCTTGAGCCAAAGCCTTAGCATTGCGCATAACTTGATGGCCATATTCTTTGAATTCCGGCGTAGCGGCTTCTTTTAAGGCAACAGCAATCGCGGCAGTCTGGTGGTTGTGCGGCCCGCCTTGTAGCCCCGGAAAGACCGCGCGATCAATCATAGTGGGCAAATATTTCCGTGAGCGCTCTGGCGGCGCTTTTAATGGTTCGCTTGATTCGCCATTGCAAAGAATAATGGCTCCGCGCGGTCCGCGCAGAGTTTTGTGCGTCGTCGTAGTTATGACATCAGCGTGTCCTACTGGTGAAGGATGGTCTTCGGAAATTACAAGTCCGGCAATATGCGAAATATCCGCAACAAGGTAGGCATCAACACTTTTTGCGATTTGCGCCAGTGTGGAAAAATCAAATTTACGCGGGTACGCCGTGGCGCCCACAAAGATCAATTTGGGTTTCTCCTCGGAAACTTGCTTAGCAAGCGCGTCATAATCAATATATCCATCGCGCCCGGTAACATACTGCACCGATGTATAATACACTCCGGAAAAATTAACATTCCAGCCGTGCGTCAAATGCCCGCCGTAAAAAAGGTGCAGGCCCATGATTTTATCGCCCGGGCTGACCAGTCCAAAGCACACCGCTTGATTAGCCGGCGAGCCGGAGTAGGATTGCACATTGGCGTGGCTTACGCCAAACAAAGCTTTAGCTCTGTCACGGGCGAGGTTTTCTATCTGATCAATATATTCATTGCCGCCATAGTAGCGCTTGCCAGGATAACCTTCAGAGTACTTATTGGTAAGCACGCTACCCATTGCTTCAAGTACCGCTTCCGAGGTAAAATTTTCTGACGGGATCATTTCCAAAACCTGGCGCTGGCGAATAAGTTCGCTTTCAATGGCGTTCGCGATTTCGGGGTCGAATTGAGAGAGATGGGACATAGAAGTGGAATTAGTGTCTGTTGAAATACTGTCATTCTGAGCCCCGCCTTGGCGGGGCGAAGAATCTCGTGCGTAAAAGTGCGGGATCCTTCGCTGACGCTCAGGATGACAAAATTTGCCATTTTGTGAATTATACACACTCCTCCTAATTTACACCAGCTTTATCTTTTGATACAATATGGTATATGGAGCAGGTTCGGAAAACGCGCTTGGGTATTACTATTGCGGTTATTGTTCTTTTTATATTAGGCGCGTCAACCTTGACTCTGGCTTTGTCAACATTCAAAACGCGCTTACAGGCTCCGTTCCGTTTGCCGCCTCCGCCTCCGCGCGCCAATTCGAGTTTTACAGTGGAAGATTTATTGACTAGCACCAAAGATACTGATCGCGACGGTCTGACGGACGCTCAAGAATTGCAAGTTTACAAAACCAGCCCCTTTTTAGAAGATTCTGATTCCGATGGTCTATCTGATAAATTCGAGATTGAGGCTGGGACTGATCCAAATTGTCCAACTGGCAAAGATTGCCGCCTTGCAATCTTGCCTTCCGCGCAAGAAGTGCAAAGACAGCAAATGGGTAGCAGTTTATATGATGCGACAATTATCTCGCGACTTCAGCAAACAGGCGTGCCGGGTATCAGTGATGCGAATTCCATCCGTACTTTTTTGCGCCGAGGCGGAGTTTCGGAAACAGTTCTGAATCAATTTAATGACGAAGCCCTAATAAGAATGTTCCAAGAGGCGCAACAGGCGCCGAGCGTTTCATCAAGCGAGCAAACGGTTGGGGATGGAAATTCAAGCGCCCTGCCGCAGAATCCCACCCCGCAGGAAATTCGCGATTTGCTAAAGTCAGCTGGAATGGACGAAGACATGTTGAAAAAATTTGATGATGCCACACTTTTGAGATTATATCGAGAGACTTTGATGGATGTAAATAAAAATCAAAATTAATGTATGAAGTATTGTCATTCTAGTGAGAAAATAGGGACGCCTCTAATTTTGCGTAGCAAAATTTAGAAGTGTCCCTATTTTCTCCTAACCAAAAGTGATCCAGTATGTATCACAGGTTTTTCCAGCGCGCTATTCTTAAAATCCTTCTCTTCTGCTTTGCTTTTGTTTTTGTGGTAAGTGCAATAGCAATTCCGCGTCCAGTTCGCGCACAACTCTTTACCGAGGAAGCCCCGGGTCCGCTCCTGACCGCAATTTTGCGAGAACCGATCCAACAAGGTTGGTGGCGTTCAATATGGTCTTCAGCGTTGGTGGGCATAATCAATGCGACCACTCTTTTCGCCCAACAAATGGCTTATGACATGGCGGTCGGACTTTCTACGGGGTGCAAAGGAGAGCAAGCCTGCGCTTTTGCCAAAAATCCCAAAGAGTATTTTACTGATGTGGCTTTTGATGCCGCTGGCGAGTTTATTGGCAATCTTGCCGGACCTTGGGAAAGCCTCGGTCTAGACCTGTGCAGCCCGCGTATACCGGATGTCGGGCTTTCCATTGCTTTGGGGCTTGCTGAACAATTTCAGCGTCCGGCACCGAGATGCGATTTTGCGCAAACTGTTCAAAACTGGCAGTCGGTCGTGGCAGAAGCCCGCGATCCGCAGGCCCTGTTGCGCCATCTTTCAGTTAATTTTGATCCGGGGCAGACTGATTTAGGTCAGGCCTTTAAAGCTAATGAGGCATTTCGCATCCAATACGAAGCTAAAAAGCTAGGCGAATTTACTAAACGTTTGGAAGGCGGCGGCATTTTACCAAAGGAGAGCATTATTGGTGGTGGAGTAAAAACACCGGCTCAAGTCATGCGTGAGAATTTTAATAAGCTTGCCAGAACTGGCGAAGCATCAACACAGCCACCATCAGCTTTAGCATTGGCCGGCGCCATTGGCGGCGGAGATGTTTGGCTGGCAGTGGGCACGACCGTGCTTTCTACTTTTGTAAATACTTTAGCGGCGCGCATGTTAAAAATGGCTATTCAGGGACTGTTCAGTCTTGGCGCCGGCGATGAGACGCGGCCGGATCTTATGGCGCCCTTTTCCGGTGGAGCGCGCGGAAGGCGGGGCGGCGCGGGTCTTTCTGCCGCGGCCTCGGCCTTGCTTGCTCCGCAAATTAGAACTTCAACTGGCGCGTATGATTTTCTAAGCGAGCTGGGAGCCTGCCCGCAAGATCGCAAAATGGCCACTCAATTTAACTGCGCCATAGATCAGCAATTCATGGTGGCCATTCAGCGCGCAAGCGCCGGTTCGCCCCTAACCGTTAAAGAAGCCGCTGGCCCAGCCCAAGGAGGTTATCTTGATCGCGCCAAACCTTTTGGTTATGTACAGCCGCGCGGCACTCCACCTCAAGAACCCGACTATACTGCTGGCTATTCTTATTCATCAATGAAAAAACTGCGGCTGTTGCGAATTATTCCGATTGGCTGGGAGTTGGCCGCCGAACGTATTCTGGCTGATGGCACTCCCGCCACGCTTGGCGATGTGCTTAATGGTTATAGGCAAGAAGGCGATACGCCCGGGTGCCAAGGGCCAGGCGCGGGAGGGGTTCCAACCGATCCCGGAGAATCGCGATTTTGCGGTTTAGTTGATGAAAATTGGGTTTTGAAAGCGCCAGTGGCAAGCTGTGGAGCCCGAGTCTGGGGCGCTTTGCTAGATGGTTCTGGAATTGGTCGGCAAGAAATTTGCGCGGATGTCCGCCATTGTGTTTCTCAAGATGAATTAGGCAATTGTCACGCTTGGGGCTATTGCACGCGGGAGAAAAATATCTGGCGTTTTGATGGTGATGCTTGCGACAGCCAGTATGCCTCTTGCGATACCTTTAGAAAGCAGACGGCCCCGCCGGGCGCGACTGTTGCGGCGGCCCAACAAGTCTCGCTTTTAGAAAATACTTTAAATTTTGGAATTTGCAATGCGGATAACGCCGGGTGCACTGGCTATTTAACAAGCCAGACGCCCTCGGGCGCTAGCGGAGCGCTAGCGTGGAGCGACTCTTCACCGCTGCGGCGGCTTTATCTGGACAAAGACGCTGGCGCTTGCACTGCCGCCGCCGACGGCTGTCGAGAATTTATCACTTCTGGTTCAGCGAACTTAATCCAAAATCCGGGATTTGAAAGGGATGAGGCGGCGCCAACTGGAGAGCCAGATAGCTGGACTCCCGCCCAAGGACATTGGATATCGGATGGAACACAGGCTTTTGAAGGAAGAGGAGCCTTGAAGCTAAATATGACAGCCGCTCGCCATACTCTACAGATACCAATTCAGGGCAGCACAACCTATACGCTATCAATGTATGCCAAAGGAGGAGACGCGTCTGCACCAGATGACCAGGCCCTGGCGATGCTCACAATTAAAGATGGAAGCGGAACTACCCTTACAGTAGTAGATGAAGCGTCTAGTTGCGTTTCGGATGGAGGAGGCAGTGGTTACACTGCGCTGGTTTTCGCCCCTTATTTTTTGGCGGGCAACAACGCCGCAACTTATGTACGACAATCCTGCACTTTAACTGTTCCAGCGCAAGCGCGCAGCGCCGAGTTGCAACTGAAGAAAAATACTGGCGCCGTTGCCGATGTGTATGTTGACGCGGTCCAACTTGAGTCCGGCACAACGGCCACCAATTACCGCGAGAGCTATGCCTCTGACGCGCAAAAAGCTTATTTCCGCGTGCCGCCGGCTTATCTTGGTTGTACGGGCGAGGTTACTGACCGCGCGGAATGCGCAACCTATAGCCGTCTTTGCCGCCGTGAAGAAGTTGGATGCGAGCGTTACACCCCGTTAGAGGCAGGACGCACTGGTGCGTCCGCGGGCTCTAACGGGGCAGTGCCGGGTATTGTTACAGCCGCGGATCGCTGTCCTTCCGAATGCCTTGGTTACAATACTTATATTAAACAGGCCTCAACTTTTGAGCCTAAACTCGCTGGCGAAAATCTCTACTTAATTATTCCGTCTCGCACGCGTGAATGCAGTGCGCAAGATAATGGTTGCGATGAATTTACTAATTTACAAACCGAGCAACGCGAATACTATTCAGAACTGCGCGCTTGTGAGCAGCCCGCGCCTGACTCGCAAACTTACTACACTTGGGAGGGTTCAGATACTGCGGGTTATCAATTAAAAACTTGGAGTTTGAAGCGTATCGCTGATGCCGCCGCTATTTCTGCTTCTACTGCCGTGAGCGGCTTATGTAGTGCGCCGTCAGCCGGTACTTTGCGCCGTTGTACCAATGGCTATCAAAGCGTTTGTTCATCGGGTGCGGATTGCGTGGTAAATACTATTACATCTACAGCGACCCCGGCGCGTCCACCCTGTACAAACTATCAAGTGGCTGTGACAGCGGCTGGGGGCATCAATGTAACTTGCACTGATATATCCATGTCTGGCACAAGCGCGGACACAGTTTCGCTTCTAACACCGCCAGCCGGAGGATTTCCGCTCGGAACACAAGCCTTTTGTACCAAGGCTGACAGCTTAAATCCGGATCGGTCGGATTGCCGCGCGTTTTATGATGCGGCCGGCAATATTTTCTATCGCTTGCTCTCGCGCACCATTCTTTCAACAAGTGAATGTCGAGCTTACCGCTGGACCGGTTTTCCAACTCTTCCGGAAGTTACCCGCACTCCTGCCGCCACCCGTGTGGAATTAGAACGTGAAGCCTGTACCCACGGTCATGGCTCCTGGAATATCGCGACTAATCAATGCATTTATCTTGGCGTGCCTTCGCAGTCGCGCTCTTGCAGCAGCCAAGTCTCCGGTTGTCGTGGATATAAAGGCAATACTGGATCAAACGTGGAAGTGGTACTGACTGAAAATTTTGAAGGCGGGGTTGCCAACTGGGACGCGCCTGGTGGCACAACTGTGAGTTCATCATCTGAAGCCCTGACTGTAAGCGGCCATTCTTTGCGCGTGCAAAACGCGGCGCCAAGAGTCGCCGGCGCTCCGCCCGGGCCCGGCTCTGGCGCGGCGTATAATTTGGCGGCGCCCAGTCGTTCTTCTCCCCAAATTCAAACTGGCCAGACTTTCTTGGTATCCTTTATAGCTAAAGGTACGCTTGGCGCGAATATTGAGTCAGTTTTTCGCAACAATAGCGGCACAAGCCCGCCAACCTGGTCTTTGGGTTCAGTCTCGCTTACGCCGGACTGGCGTCTGTTCCAATTGGGACCCGTCACCATTAGCGACTTAACGCCGAGCATCTGCACATTGAGCCCCGCTACGCCCGCAACCGCGCCAACCCGTTGTTCTGCTGGTTCTCCCGCGGCAGAAGTCTGCACAGTGCCTGTCGGCGCAACTTCCTGCACGTATCTTGATGACCCAGAATTATTCTTCCGCAATGCGGCGGTGAACACTGGCGGCAATATTAACTTTTATCTTGATGATATTAGTTTAAGGCGCGTATCCGACACCATCTACCTCGTAAAAAACTCATGGAGCATTCCGGATTCTTGCAATACCCTACCTGCCGAGCTCGGCGGCGGACGTTTGCGCGGAGCCATGGTTGGCTGTGCTAGCTATAACGATAGGGCTAATACTACCCATAATCTCAAATCCTTTAACGCGCTTTGCCGCAACGAAGCTGTGGGCTGTCAGGATTTGATTGATACTCAAGGTTCAGATAACCAGGCCGCGCAGCAATTTAATACTACAAACAGCGGCACCTGCCGCGGCAGTCCGGGCGAATGTCGTGTAGACACCAATGGCGATGGCGTTGTGAATAGCAGTGATACTGTCGTCTGTACTGTAGCCGCAGGCGAGACCTCCTGTAGTTATAGTCGGAATATTCAAATTGATGACTGGACTGTCCCGGCTGACGAACATCGCTATGTCGTAGTTGACCCAACCAAAGCCTGCCAAGCGGCGCAAAAAGGTTGCCGCGCCCTCGGGCGTTCCGATAGCTCGGGCGCCTATACCACAGCCTATCTTAAAGACGACCCCAATCTTTATTCTTCCACACTTTGCCAATTTGAAGCCGAAGGCTGTGCCACCTGGCAGCGCACCGATCAAAGTCTGGCTTACTTTAAAGATCCCGGAGCGCTCGGTTGCGAGTGGCGCACAAATGTAAACATCGGTGGCACGAGTTATTCTGGCTGGTTTAGAAAAAATAAACAGGCGGTGGTGGATGATGACAAAATTGATCGTCGCGAAGAATGCAGTGGTTATGGAACATGGAACAACGCGACTAAAACTTGTGTGGCTCCCGGCGGCGCCTCAATAACACGCGGCGCTACTCCGCCCGCTCCATTAGCTTCGGGAATTTGGGCTGACTGGCCGGCCTCGTGCACTCCCGGAACCTGCACTGGTGCAGCTTGCGCTAACTGCGCCCGACTTTGTAATAGCGGCGCGCAAGGAACTTGGCAAGAAGACGCCCCGACCGGTGTCGGGGCAACTAACGGAACCTGTGTGGCTGACACCCCTTGTTATGGCAGTGTGCAAGTTACGGGCACGGATGACTTGCCGCGCGTGGCCATAAATGTAACCGGAACCTATCTTATCGGCGGCACAACCTTTGGTATCCGCCGCAATGGCGACGCGCTTTATCAAAATCGTTCTGGAGATTGCCCGCAGGATCAAGCCACCTGCACCGAATTTATTGATCCGACTGACCGAACCCAAAGCTCTCGCGGCCAAGCTTATTACTTTAAGGAAAATGCGCGGCTGGACGAAGCGCGGCGGGCTTGCAACGGCCAAGTTTCACGCAAAGAAGGCTGTGTCTTGTTTGATAAAACCGAGAATGTGCAGAAATTATGGGGAACGGAACAGACTTATTATGAAAGCGACAATCTGCGCAATAATCCCGGCGGCCGAGTCGCGGCGCAATTCGATAATCGGCAGATGTGTCGGGGAAGCAGTACCGCAATTAATAATGGCAAGGTTTGCGTGGCAACGGTAAATGACGCGTCCACCCAAGTCTTGACTACCGCATGTACAACAAGCGGCGGCCGCTGTCAATCTGTAAATGACACGAATATCGTTTTGCGCGTTTTGCGCGACCGCGAATGCGCCGAATGGTTCCAATGCGCCTCGGCCCAGTGGGTTTGGGATCCAACCGTGAGCAGTGGCGGAGGATTTAGAGCCGTTTGCGCTCTTGTGGCGCGGTGCGATGAGTTGAATCCAACCAGAGCGCTTCCTAGCGGATCAATTGTGCAGTGCGGAAGTTGGAGTCCCAATCCTGTGCTAACCCAAGCCCCTAATGTCAGTCAGGCGACTTGCGAGGTGATCAACGGCGCGTGGTTATCTCGGCCCACTACCGCGGGGCAATTAGAATATTATTGCGATCTAGCCACGGGGTCCGCTAGTGATAAAAATGCTTGTGAGCAATTGGGTGGCGTTTGGCAAGGTCAAGGTGCGTCGCCATCTGAAACTAACGGACTTTGTATGCTGGGCAGGCTGACTGATCGTACCTACCTTCTTCGCGACCGCCGTTTTCAAGGGCATGAATATACCGGCTATTCTGTCCCGAACATTTACGCCATTGATCAGTTAAGAGAGGTTAATATTCGCTCGGGCGGCTCCAACGTCTTTCGTCTTGCCCATCCCACTGGTCAACCGTGCAGTGCCACGGTCTCTTGTCCAACAGATCAGACTTGTACCAGCGCCGGTTGCGCTGTTAATCCAAACGGTAGTGGTGAACCGAGCGCTCCTGCCGCGCTGCCAAACATCATGGCCCAAGATCAACTGCAATGCCGCGGTTATCCCGAGACTAGCTCGCCCTTTCCCAATACCGCCGAGGTGCGCGGGGAGGTGCGTAGCGAAGCATCAGCCTTTAATAATGCTTCGCGTTGCAGTCAGCCGCCAAGTGGTACGCCATCGGTTAATCAACCCCTAGCTTGCGAATGCAGTTACATTAAAGCCGAATATGGCGGACAGCCAGTTTATCGCCGGCAGATGGCTACGGACCTTCCTCCAAGAATTTGCGTGGGAGGGTCCGCAACTGGGTCGGGGAGCGTGGCTGGCAAGACCTGCGTCCCCGATGCCGATACACCCACTGCATTACAAGTGAGAGAGAGTGAATGCACAACCGGCGGCGGCGCTTGCCAAGGTCTTGGTCGCACCAGCACGGCCGTGGGTTGGCAAGGTTATTGTCTTGAACGCGACTCCTCGCGCAATATCAACGCGGCCCCAGATCAAAATCCCTGTTTAACCTGGTGGCCCGTAGATCGCCTTTCCGGTGCGCCAGATGTTTATAATCAGTTTGATTCGGCCGGATACATACCGGCAAATGATCGGCAATTCTATTGCATCTTCGCAAGCGGAGCAGAAAACCAGCGAGTTGTATTTGATGAGCGCTTCAGTGTCGCGGATAGTTACATAAATGTTCTTACTAAAAGGCCATCAGGAGCGGATATTTATCAGCACGATATTCAAGGCATATTAGTGGAGATTAGTGACATGAACGCGGTTTGTTCAGATCCGATTTTTTGCCCCCAAGGGGAGATAATAGATACAGCGAGAGTTGCGCCTAGAAATCCAGCAACTATTTATGGACCAATGGGGGCATTTACCGAGAAACCATCCTGGACCAGGACCACTGGAGAAGATTGGATATTGGGAGTGCGAAACTATCGCTGGGCTTATGATTTTGAAGACGAGAATGATCCGTCAGGTGTAGACAATAATCATAGTTGGTGGTGGTGGGGAGCTGATGATGGGAACGGGTTAAATATGGCTTTGTTTGCAAGACTTATCAATACAGATACTAGCAGTGGCGGCAGTCCGTTGTTTGTTTCAAGTTTAAATAACGTGCAGGGCATTCATGAGGGTGATACAGGCATGGGTTTAATAGCCACTTGGAATTCTTTCGGAGGGATGACAGTAGAGAACTTTGATGATGCAACAACTTCTAATGACTCCGATCAAGCTACCACGATATTCAAATTCAATTCTACAACCAAAAAGTTAGAGTATATTCGTTTTGGTTTTTATAATGATGGTAATCACGAGACAGAGCTTTTAAGGGTCCGGGTTTTAATTAACACCTATCCTCACTGCACTGAAGTTACCCAAATTGATCAGTTGCCCGCCTCACCGGGCAGTGCGCCGCAGACAAATAGATTTTGGGCAGGTAGTCGTCCCATAATACACAGCAGAGCCAGGGCGCCTCTTTGCAATCTAGCCTCGCCACGTATATACCCTGGAACAACATCCCCGACTTTTTGTGTACCAAAACCAGCAGTTGGAGGGAATTGTGCCCTCAACCCACCGTCACAAAGAGGGATTCGAGTGCTCGGCTATGATAATAATTTACGTCAGGATGATATTCGTGGCTGTTGGGCGTGTCCGTCTATGGATGACAATGTAGAGGGGGGGGATTGTTTGCCCCCGGAGCGTATTGATTACAGTTATTCACTTGAACCCCAACCCTGGGGCGCTTCCACTTCCACTGAAGCGCCAACCTCTGTCCCCCCCGATCATCCGTGGTTTTTAAATCATAACTTATTAGAGTCCGCGCCACCAGTAGGCCCTTTAGACGCTGTGCCTTTTGCCGGCTGGCCTTATGGTTGCGAAACAGCAGAAACTGCCTGCAGTGTTCATGCGAGAGCCTTGCCAAATGTTCCTCTGGGAGGTGGCGGTGAGAATCCTGTTGTGCCCCTGAACGCGTTTGAGAGCACAAGTGATCCAAATACTCCGGATGCGGCGCGCAACTCTTTTAGTCAATTATTCGCTCGCCGGTACCAGAGTTATCAGTGGATGAGGCCAACTGACACTAGTTATACTCTCCGTGGTGTCAGTGACTTGGCCGCTGCTTACTGGGATAATCGTACTAGTGGTACGGCACCGGCTGTTAATTCGGTTGGGGCTGGGTTTAACGGTTTGGAGGAATTGAGTCAGGGGTTCACTGTTAATGATAAATATGCCCCTGAAGATGTTGTTCAAGGAGCTGATGGATTCATGGCAGTAACAATGAAGTTTTTTGCCTGGGCCAATTCTAATCAGATGCCCATACGCAGTATTGCTATTAATTGGGGTGATGGTCTATCCTCTCTTACGGGTCAGGGTTTGTATCGCAACGCGCGGGGCAGAACTGGAAGTGGGGCCGGCACTTCAGGGTGCAATAATTCAGACTTTGGTACACTCCTCGCTACGCAAAATGACCCAAAGTCTTGTTTTGAAGGATATTACAAATACGATTACATTTACACCTGCGATCGGTTAAGCCCATCTTGGCGTGCAGGCTCTGCCTGTCCTGTTGCTGATTTCCGCGATCGTTACGCTGGCTGTTGTGTGTTCAAACCCGCAGTGCAGGTTAGAGATAACTGGGATATTTGTGTTGGTGTATGCCCGGGCGAGCCACAAGCTGTTGGATGCCGCGATGATGAGTGTTATGCTGAATATGACCCTGACGGTGCTGTTAATACTGATCAGCCTTGGATTCCGTTCCAAGGCGTAATTGCCGTGGCCCCGAGGGTTAGGGAATAGGATAAAAGAGATCGTTTTGAAAAAGGGGACCGCCTCTAATTTTGCTTTGCAAAATTTAGAAGTGGTCCCTTTTTTCACTCCTTAAAAAAACAGCCGGCCTGCAAACGCAGAACCGGCTTCTTGTGCTCCTCCTTCTTACGGGCAAGTGCCTTCCTGACACCTAGGCCCTCGCGGATACCAGCCTCCCCACCAGCAGTTCGTGACGATGTCTTCACTATACTCTTCTATTCGGCCGTCCGGACAGTAGATTCTCCAGCCGTACTGATGAGAAACCGCGATTCGGTATTCTCTACCGTCGTCGCGCCTGAAAGTAAAGTCAAAGTAGGGAGGGTTGTTAAAGATGAAACTGGCACAGATTCTGCCTTCCGGACTGTAGAAGTCGATGGTGTCGCTACTGCTTCTTCTTACCCGTGATCCACTGTCCCAACACGCCTCGCTATACAGCACTCCGCCGTCGGGTCTCCGGGAGGTAACGTGTATGGTGCAAGCTCCTTCAGCCCTGAAACAGTCAAAGAACCAGGCCATGCAGCTGCCGGCGTACCAATTGTCACAGGCGCCGTGCGTATTGTCGCCACCGGCGTCGGCGAGGTTGTCGCCCATTACCTGATCACCGACCCCCCCATCACCCACCGGGGGATTGGTCGTATCCCCCCCGCCACAGGCGGCAAGGCCGACGACCGCACACAGACTACCGACCACCGTCAGATGTCTCGTCAGATGTCTCAAAGAGCGTTGCATGAGCTTCCTCCTCTCCCGAAAGCCTTCGGGGGTTCTGTTTTCTCCTACCTTGAGCCTAGCAAAATATCCCGATCTTGTCAAGGCGGCTTAAAGCGTGTACACTAAACTCATGGTATGACCATAAAGTACAAAAATCACCAAATCAATGAAATTACAAAAAAGATTGTGGAGAAGTTTGATCCTGAAAAGATCATACTTTTTGGTTCTTATGCCTGGGGCAAACCCGGGCCGGATAGCGATGTGGACTTATTGATTGTTAAAGATACAAAAATACCCCCGATAAAAAGGATGACAACCTTGCGCGATCTGCTTTGGGGTAGTGACATGGCGATGGACTTATTAGTATATACGCCAACAGAAGTTCAGAATATGATCAGACAAGATCGCAATCTTTTTATTGAAGATATCGTTAAAAACGGAAAGATTTTGTATGCCAAAAACTAAGTATGTGATGCAATGGCTTGAACGCGCCAATGACGATTTGGATTCCGCTGATGTATTGGCGCGCGAAGGCGGTTCATTATCAATTATCTGTTTTCTTGCCCAGCAAGCGGCAGAAAAATGTCTCAAAGCTTTCCTTGCTTTTTCCGAGCAGCATGTTCGCAAAATTCACGATCTTGAAGAGCTGGTTTTACTCTGTGCCGGTTACTGCGTGTTCAAACCTGCGGTGCAAGTAACCGATAATCAGGTTATAACTCGACTGGTCCAAGTGATCCGCGCCCTTGGATTTCTTTCCAAGAGTGAGTGTTCAATCCCACGAACATAATGTTCAACCCCACAAACATACGTATAATGTTCAACCCCACAAACATAATTGACAGATAAAAGCAGGTCATGGTAGACTGCTCCAAACACTATGACAACAATTATTCCTGAATTACTTGATTTGCTAAAAGCTGGGGTTCATTTTGGGCATAAAACTTCGCGCTGGCATCCCAAAATGAAGCCTTTTATTTTTGGCGAGCGCGGAGGAGTGCATATTGTTAATCTTGAGCAAACGCAAGCGAAGCTCAAAGAGGCCATGGATTTTGTAAAAAATCTAGGCAAAGAGGGCAAGGTGCTTTTATTTGTCGGGACCAAAAAGCAAGCCGCGGCTATTGTTCAAAAGTGCGCGATGGAGTGCGGCATGCCTTATGTTGAGCATCGCTGGCTGGGCGGAACTATTACGAATTGGATGGAGATTTTTAAGCTGATTAAAAAATATGTGGATCTTAAGGGTCAGCAAGAAAAGGGCGGACTGCAAAAATATACGAAAAAGGAACAGTCTGAATTTTCCAAAGATATTGAACGGATGTCGCAGTTGGTTGGCGGCATATCAACACTGACTAAAATTCCGGACGCGATTTATATTATTGATATTAAGCGAGAAGATATAGTAGTGCGCGAGGCGAGTCAAAAGAGCGTGCCGGTTGTGGCATTATGTGATACTAATGTGAATGCGGAGTTGGTTCAATATCCTATTCCGGGCAATGACGACGCGCTTAAATCTATTGAATTAGTTACTCAACTTATGACCCAGGCGTATAAGGAAGGGGCAGGAGAGAGGAATGCAATCAAAGTGGCAGAGGAGCCAAAGGTGTCCGAGGCGGCCGTGTAAAGTAGTAAAGATTATGATTGATTCAAAATTAGTCATGCAACTGCGCGCTCAAACTGGCGCAGGGGTTCTTGAGGCAAAGCATGCCCTTGAAGAATCGGGCGGCGATATTGAAAAAGCTGTAGAGGTTTTGCGCAAAAGCGGGGCTATCAAAGCAGCCAAAAAATCCGAGCGAGCCACTAATGAGGGGCTTGTTCATGCGTATATTCATGGCGGCGGAAAAGTGGGAGTGCTTTTGGAGCTTTTGTGCGAAACAGATTTTGTTGCGCGCAATCCTGAATTTGAAAATTTAGCACATGATTTGGCCATGCAAATTGCCGCGGCTAATCCTTTATATGTTAAATCCGAGGATATTCCGCAAGAAGTGGTGGAGAAAGAAAAGTCAATTTACAGCGAAGAGGTGGCCGAGAAGCCGGCGAATATAGTAGACAAGATTGTAGAGGGAAAGTTAGAAAAGTGGTATTCGGAGGTTTGTTTGATGAATCAGCCTTTTATCAAAGATGAGGATACGACCATTGGCGAGTTAATTCAGAGTAAGATTGCCAAACTGGGTGAAAATATCCAAGTCCGCAGATTTGTACGGTATAGTTTGCAAGATGGTGGCACCTCGGTGTGCTGAACTAATAATATCCACATAAAAAAGTGGGGATTCTGTCCCCACTTTTTGTATTTTGAGAATTTTGGTATACTGGGAGTGGCGATTAACTAATTATTCATTGAAAAATATGGCAAAAAAGATTCGCGTGGCGATCAATGGTTTTGGCCGAATTGGCCGGACAACTTTTAAAGCCGGATGGGGGAGGCCGGGAGTGGAGTTTGTGGTTATTAATGATTTAACCAAGCCGGAGATTCTCGCTCATCTTTTGAAATACGATTCGGTGTTCCGGACTTGGGAGCGCGAGGTTGGGTTTGATGAGACGCATATAATTGTTGATGGCGTGAAAATTCCGATTGTGGCGGAAAAAGAGCCGCTGAAGCTACCTTGGAAGCAGTACAATGTGGATGTGGTTATTGAATCAACTGGGCGTTTTACAAATATGGAATCTGCGCGAGAGCATTTGAAGGCTGGCGCAAAGCGCGTGGTGATTTCCGCGCCGGCCAAAGAAGTGCCTACGTATTTAATGGGTGTAAATCACGAGGCTTGTCCCAAAAATGCAGAAGTCATCAATAACGCTTCTTGTACAACAAACTCTATTGCGCCAGTCGTGGCGATTATGAATGAGACTTTTGGAGTGCGCAAAGCCATGATGACAACAGTGCACTCCGTGACTGCCGAGCAAAACTTGGTTGACGGTCTTCCGCCGGCCTTGCATCCGGATTTGCGTAGGGCGCGTTCGGCCATGATCAACATTGTGCCTACCTCTACTGGCGCGGCTAAGGCAACGACTGAAGCAGTGCCAGAGCTTAAAGGACTTTTTGATGGTATTGCAGTGCGCGTGCCTTCAATTGATGTTTCGCTTTCAGATTTCACCTTGCTTTTGAAGCGCAAGACCACGGTAGAAGAAATTAATACGACATTTAAAAAAGCGGCCAAGAGCGCACGTTGGAAAGGCGTGCTGGGGGTAACGGATAAGCCGCTAGTTTCCAGTGATTTTGTTGGTTCGTCCTATTCTTCGGTAGTGGATTTAGAAATGACGCGTGTCGTTGATGGCGACCTAGTCAAAGTCATGGCTTGGTATGACAACGAATGGGGCTACTCGGTACACCTTATGGATATGGTGCAACATATTGGAAATATGATTAGCAAGAGGTGATGGATATATAAAGCGAAGCCCGGCCTGCCACAATCGAAGTTGTGGCACCGGGCGAGTATAATAGTTAGGGAGTATGACGCAAAACAATATAGTGATTCTTGGGGCGGGGTTTGGTGGGTTGCGCGTGGCTTTAGATTTGCAGAAAAAACTGCCAAGTCCGGAGTGGCAGATTTATTTAGTGGATCGCAACGATTGTCATCTTTATATACCTTTGCTCTATGAGGTGGCCACGGGATATTTTGGTAACAATAAACCTACAGAAGAAATCCTGGCCCAGGGCTGTTGCCTTAACATTTCTCAATTGCTTGGCAAGCGGGTGCAATTTTTGCAAGACGAGGTCGTAAGGATTGATTGCAAGAAGAAATCAATTAGCTTGCGTGACGGAAAAACTTTGCAGTTTTCATATTTAGTTTTAGCTCTTGGTTCGGCGCCGGATTATTTTGGAGTCCCCGGACTGGAGGCAAATGCCTGCACCTTTGGCGGACTGGCGGATGCCCTGAAGCTGCGTCGGCGCATTTCTGATTTTATTGAACGCAAGCGTAAAGGAGAGCTATCAAAAATTAATATTATAATTGGTGGAGGGGGCGCCACCGGGGTAGAGTTTGCTGCGGAATTAGTACAGTCGTTTTTGTGCCTAAAAAATTATGGAGTATTAAGGGCAGGCGATTGGCAGATTACGTTGGTTGAAGCTTTGCCGCGCTTGCTCTCTGTTTTATCGCTCAAGGCTTCGGCGCTGGCACTGGCACGCTTAGAAAAACAAGGCGTTAAAATAATGTTGGACACCTGTATCAAGAGCGCGGCTCCCGGCGAGATTATTCTTGCTCCTAGACCGCTTAAATCCGGAGAGAAAGAGAACGATTTGGTATGTGAGTTTTTGCCGGAGCATGAAAAAAAGATGAAAGCGGATTTGATTGTGTGGGCTGGTGGAATAAAATCCAATGGACTTTTGGCGCAGTGCGGACTCACGACTGATCGCAAGGGTCGAGTTGAGGTAAATGCGCAGATGCGGGTTAAAGATATGGAAGACGTATTTGCGTTGGGGGATAATGCATTATTGATTAACCCGCAAAATAATCAAGCGGTGCCGATGCTTGCTCAAGCCGCAATTGCGGAAGCTAAAATTGCCGCAAAAAATATTGCGAGTTTGATTCAGGGCATGGCGCTTATCAATTATTCATTTCCTGAATTTCCAACAGCAAATCCTATTGGCGGAAAACGCGCTATTATTGTTTTTAAAAATTTGATTTTTGATGGATTTGTGGGATGGGTAGTGCGGCAGGCCGCGGATTTGCGTTACTTTTTATCCATCATGCCGTTATTTGCGGCGCTGAATTTTTTTTTTAGGGGAGTGAGGGTGTATACTAAAAATGACTAAGGGGAGTGTGGCCGTGCGTGGGAAGTCTGCGCAAAAGACGCAAACTATGAAGTCGGTGAATGAATTAAAAAATATTCGCGGGAAGCGAGTGCTGGTGCGCGTGGATTTTAATGTTCCGGTCGTACATGGTGAGATTGAGGATGATACGAGGATTAGGACGACTGTGTTGACGATTGAGTGGCTAGCACAAAAAGGGGCGAAGGTGATTTTGATGTCGCATTTTGGAAGACCGATTCTCTCTCGTCATCCTGAGCGTAGCGAAGGATCTCGTTCAAGAAGAGAATTACGGGATTCTTCGGCATCTGGCCTCAGAATGACAATTTTTCGCTTGGGTGAGTTGTTAAAAAAGAAAGTGCAGATGGCAGATAAATGGGATTGGGTAGAAATTGGGCAGATGATCAAAGCGATGAAGGGTGGCCAAGTGTTGATGCTGCCGAATTTGCGCTTGCAGACTGGTGAAGAAAAGAATAGCAAACCGTTTGCTCAAGGGTTAGCTGGGTTGGCGGATTTTTATGTCAATGAGGCATTCTCGGTATGTCATCGCAAGCATGCTTCAGTTGTAGGTGTACCGAAATTTTTACCAAGCTATGCCGGATTTACGCTTATAAAAGAGGTAGATACACTCGGGAGCATTCTCAAGGCGCCAAAGAAGCCATTTATTGTGTTGATGGGTGGAGCTAAGATAACGGATAAGATTGCTATGATGCAGATAATGACGAGAAAAGCCGAGGCAGTGCTCGTTGGCGGCATTTTGGCTTTACATTTTTTTAAGGCTATGGGCTATGGAGTGGGCGGTTCGCGGATCGAGGCGGAAGGAGTGCGGCTGGCGAAAAAGTTGGTGGGGAATAGAAAAATTGTGCTTCCGCTGGATGTAGTGGTGGGGAAAGAGGATGGGGAAGGGGCGCGAGTGGTGGAAATGCAACATGTAGGGCCGGGGCTTGTCCTCCCGCCAGGGCGGGACGTGGCATCCACCGCACGGCAACAGAGTTCGGTGCGGGGCAGGCAAGGCCCGGCCCTACAGATTTGCTCTAAGCCATACGCCATTTTGGACATTGGGCCGAAGACGATTTTAGAATTTGCGCATTATATCAAGAGTGCGGCGACGTTACTCTGGAATGGCCCAATGGGATTTTATGAAGTAAAACGTTTTTCGCATGGGACATCGGCTTTGGGGCGGCTTTTTGCGGCGCGTTCAAGGGGTAAGGCTTTTGGAGTGGCTGGAGGGGGGGAGACAATTGACGCGCTGAAGCAGACTGGCATGATGCAGGATGTGGATTTTGTTTCTACGGGAGGCGGGGCGATACTCCAGTTCATGAGCGGAAAACCGCTGCCGGGAATTACAGCACTCACATATGCCAAAGGTTTTGGGAATTGATGCTTCACGCGCGATAAAGAAAGAGAAAACAGGAGTAGAGTGGTACTCTTATTTTTTATTACGAGCCATGGAAAAATGTACGCCGGAGGGGTGGAAAGTTAGATTGTATACGCCGCAAATGGAGAATGAAGAATGGAGAATGAAGAATGGGAATTGGGAGTGGAAAGTACTTAAATGGATTGGACGGGGTTGGACGCAGGGACGGTTGTCTTTAGAGATGATGTTTAACAAGCCGGACGTTCTTTTCGTCCCTGCTTATACAATTCCATTTGTTCATCCTAAAAATACGGTGGTAACTATTCACGATGTGATTTTTTTGTTGCAGCCGGATCTTTATGATGCCGCAGATCTAAAACGACAGCGACGAAGTTTGAACATGGCGTTAAAAGGCGCAAGGCAGATAATTGTGCCCTCAAAAGCAACGCGAGATGATTTAGTACACGTGGGAGTTAAAGAAGAAAGAATTGCAGTGATCCCGCATGGAGTGGAAAAAGGGGACAGACCCCTTTTTGATTCAAAAAGGGGTCTGTCCCCTTTTTCTGGGTTCATTTTATTCATCAGCCGCCTGGAGAAAAAGAAAAATGTGCTTGGGTTGATTCGGGCATTTAGGAGATTGATTGATAACGCCCCCCAACCCCCTCTTACCTTAAGAGGGGGAGATTCGCTGCAGGCGAATGGAGGAGTTACATCCGATTTGAAGCTTATTCTTGCCGGCCAACTTGGCTATGGTGGAGATGAAATATTACACGCCATCAATACTTTAAAACTTCAAGATCATGTGCTACACTTAGGCTGGACTTCGCGGGAGCAATATTTTGAGTTGCTTAAAAATGCGGCGCTGCTGATGTTGCCGTCATTTGGAGAAGGTTTTGGTTTGCCGGTTTTGGAAGCCATGGCCGCGGGCGTGCCGGTCGTATGTTCAGCTATTCCGGCGCTACACGAGGTTGGCGGCGAGGCAGCCTATTATGTTGATTCTCAAAACAGCGAGGATATTGCGCGAGGCATGGCGGAAGTATTGCATAATACAAAATTACGACAAGAAATGATTAGTAAAGGCAAGGAACGCGCTCGCGAATTTAGCTGGGACAAGGCGGCGAGGGAGACGTGGAACACAATAACGAGTTTATGCATCCCGTTAGAAGCCGCGGTCGCGATAGTTGCTGGACATGATATTTATGCGAAAGATCAATTTATCAAATATAAATAATAATAAGCAGGACGGGATGACCGCGACCTGCTTCTAACGGGATGCGATTTGATTGGCCGATTATTGGGCACGAGAACATCAAGGGTTGTTTTTCCAAAGCTCTAGGGAGCGGAAAATTGCACCATGCTTATTTATTTCAGGGTCCGGAGCATGTTGGCAAATTTACCTTTGCAAAAATTTTGTCCAAAACTATTTTATGCGAGGGCGCAACAAGTATTCCTTGCGGGTTTTGCCGCGCTTGCACTACTTTTGAGCATAATGCGCATCCGGATTTTCATTTGCTTGATATTGGCGAAGACCCCCACATATCTGTTGAAAAGGCGCGCGAATTGATTTCTGTGTTGTCAACGCGGCCGTTGCTCGGATCGCTCCGAATTGGTATGATAGAAGAGGCGGCTTTGTTGACGACTGAAGCCGCTAATTCCCTACTGAAAACATTGGAAGAGCCGGGCATTCATGTGGTGTTGTTTTTAGTGACGCATGGCGAGCTTTTGCCTACGATTACTTCGCGGTGCCAGAGAATTAGGTTTGGCTTTGTAGGTTCTCGCGAGATCATAAAGCACTTAGGTAAGCATCCGCATAGTATGGAAATCGCCAGTCTTGCGGCAGGGAGGCCAGGATTGGCTATACGTTTGGCAGAGCGTGCGCAGTATGAAGAATATGAGTCAAGGTCCGCGGCGGCGCTTCAAGTATTGTCTGGAGATGATGGTGAAAAATTGATATGGGCGGCAGAGAATCTTGGTTCTATATCAAAGATGAACGAACGCCGGGATCAAGCGCGTAGTTTGATGGAAATTTTTGAATCCGTATTGCGCGATGCAATGCTAGGTTTATATAAAATAGAGCCAGTGCATCGATTTATGGGAGACAAGATCGCAGAGTGCGCAGGGAAGATGACGCCGTTTCAGATTGTACGCAGTTTGCGACGTGTGCAAGAGGCAAAACATTTGATTAGGGCTAATGTTGATCCGCGGCTTGCAATAGAGTATATGCTGGTTGGTGAGTGAAGTGTCATCCTGAGCGTAGCGAAGGATCCCGCACGTATGCGCGAACGCACATTCGTGCGAGATTCTTCGGTCGCTTTGTTCCTTCAGAATGACAGTTGAGGGGTATTGTAATTAGATATTAAAAGTTAATCTCAAAACTTATGTCGCGATTCTATAAAATTGGTATTTTCTTTAGTGCGGTGGCGCTTTTAGGTCAGGGGTGCATCAGTTTTCAGCGCGGCGCAGGGCGAGGTGTAGACGGCGGAGTATTCAAATCGCAAAATAGCGGCGAGGAGTGGCAGCAAAAAGTGGCGATTCCTACTGCCGCTGGTATTCGGAATTTTTCCGGCGTTAACATCAATACTTTTGCTATAGATCCGCAGGATCACATGGCTATTTATACGGGAACCAAGGAAAATGGAATGTTTTATTCATTTGACGGCGGAGATTCGTGGCGTCAGCCAAAAGATATAACTGCGGGTTTTGTCGCGGCTATTGCGATTGATCCGGCGGATAAGTGCACGATTTACGCGGCGACTGGCAATCGCATTTTAAAGTCCACGGATTGCAATCGCACCTTTGCTGAAATTTATCGCGAACCGTCCCCGCAGACTTTTATCACGGCGCTTACTATTAATCCGTTTAATCCGTTGTTTCTTTATGCGGGCACAGCGACGGGCACTCTTTTGAGGACGAGGGATGCAGGAAGGACTTGGGCGTTGGAATACAATTTTCAGGGCCGGATTCTTGACATAGTTGCTGATCCGCGGAATTCCTCAACGCGGCTGTTGACGATTTCTGGGCGCGGGCTTTGGAAAACTGAAAATGACGGCGCGAATTACAAAGATATATCCGAAGGATTACGTAAGCACGAGGGAGCGCAGGACGCGCGGCATCTTATAGCGGATCGCGCCACGGCCAACGCATTTTTATTGGCATCGCGATCTAAACTCTTGCGCTCAACTGACGGCGGTTTAACATGGGCACTTTTGCCAATTATCAGTCCATCCACTGTGGAAATATTTGCCCTAGCGGTTAACCCGCGCTCATCCGCGCAAATTTATTATGGGACGGCTACGACTTTCTACAAAACAGCGGATGGAGGCAAGAACTGGTCAACTAAAAAATTGCCTAGCACTAGAGCGACGAGTGCATTGCTTGTGGATTTTGATACTCCCCAGATAATTTACTTAGGTGCAGCTACGATAAAGCAGTAGAATCTAGAATCTAGAATCTAGAATTAAGGATTAAGAATTAAGCATTGATATTTGTATGTTAAATCTGGAATCATCAAAACCGGATTTTGAGAAAATAGTCAGCTATTTAAGATCTGAATTAGGCGCTTTGCGAGGCACGCGAGCTACCCCGGCTTTGGTTGAGGGCGTTCAGGTAGATGTTTATGGCGGCAGACAGCCGCTTAAAGCGTTGTCGTCAATTTCTGTTTTGGACCCAAAAACTTTAGTGGTTGAGCCTTGGGATAAGTCCGTTATTAAGGAGATCGAACGAGCGATCCATCTAGCGAATGTCGGCGTAAATCCCGTTAATGAAGGACAGCTTTTGCGTATAGTTTTGCCGCCGTTGACCGAGGAGAGCCGGAAGGAGTTAGTGAAGATTGTGCGCAATAAGACTGAAGAGGTGCGCGATCGCGTGCGCACGTTGCGCGAGAAGCTTCGGCAAATGGTTTTGGAGAGCGAAAAGAAAAAAGAAATTGGCGAAGATGAGAAATTCAGGCAGTTGGAAAAATTGGATAAAAGGGTCGGGGAGTATAATGAGCAAATTAAAAAAATAGGGGAGGGTAAAGAGAAAGAAATAATGACGGTATGAACGAGAATATAATGGAAAAGATAGTGTCGCTTTGTAAGAGGCGTGGGTTTATATTCCCCGGCTCCGAGATCTATGGAGGATTGGCTGGAACTTATGATTATGGTCCAGTTGGTTCGCATTTGAAGCAAAACGTACGGGATCAGTGGCGGTATACGATGACGCACATGCACGATAACATTGTTGAAGTTGACGCCAGTATTTTGATGGAGCGTAAGGTGTGGGATGCCTCGGGACATACTTCGGCGGGATTTACTGACCCGTTGCAGGAATGCAAGAAATGCCATAAGCGATGGCGTGCAGATCATCTTACCGAGGAGGGTAAAACAAAATGTCCGGAATGCGGCGGAGCGCTTACGGAAACAAAACGCTTTAATTTGCTAGTCAAGACGCATCTTGGTCCGGTGGAAGATGACTCTACATTAACATATCTTCGCGGTGAAACAACGCAAGGCATTTATGTGAATTTCGCTTCGGTGGTGGAAACAATGCGTATGAGAATTCCCTTTGGGATTGCACAAGTAGGAAAAGCCTTTCGCAATGAGATTACCCCCGGTCATTTTACCTATCGTATGCGCGAATTTGAGCAGATGGAGATGCAATTTTTTGTGCATCACAGCGAGGCTGATAAGTGGTTCGTTTATTGGAGACAAGAGCGTATGAAATGGTATGTGGATTTGGGTATAAATCCCGATCATCTTCGTTTCCGACCGCATGAAAAAAGTGAACTTGCCCATTATGCAAAAGCAGCAGAAGATATTGAGTATCTGTTTCCTTTTGGCTGGCATGAAATAGAAGGGATTCATAATCGCGGCGATTGGGATTTATCACGACATTCACAATTTAGCGGTCAAGATTTATCTTATCAGGATGAGAAGACTGGGGAAAAATTTATTCCCTATATTATAGAAACGTCTGCCGGTGCTGATCGTGCGACGCTGGCGTTTATTATTGATGCGTATGAGGAGGTAGAGGGGGGACGCACAACTACTACCAAATCAGTAAAAGAAATTGAGACAGTGTTGCGTTTTGACCGCCGTCTTGCACCGATTAAAGTAGCCGTACTGCCGCTTTCAAAGAAAGATGCGCTTATTGCGCTGGCTCAAGATGTCGCGCAGATGTTACGCAAAAACTGGATTATTCAATATGATGAGGCCGGCTCTATTGGCCGCCGCTATCGCCGCCAAGACGAAATCGGCACTCCATATTGCGTGACAGTGGATTTTGAAAGTTTGGAAGATAAAAAGGTGACGGTGAGGGATAGAGATACTATGAAGCAGGAGCGAGTGGTGGTAGCAGAATTAAAGCAGTATTTACAAGAGAAGTTTAGTCTCTAACATATGGGAAGTTTTATAGAATTTAATGATACTCTCCAAATTACTAAAGAACAGGGGTTTCCGGTGAGAGTGTTGAATTTAAACAGGCACAAAAAGAATCCGATAAAATTGAATGATGTCAAAGATAAGATATTTGAATTTCACGATAAACCAGGCGCGAGGATTTATCACCCGCCGTCAACAAGATGTTTTTTAGTGCATAATATAAATGGGAAATGGTTGTATTGGGGGAAAATAGTGGTATTGGAGCAAACTATAAAACAGGGAAGTAGTGGTAATCAGACTACCTCCGGCAAGTATAAAATCATTCAAATTTACGACCCTGATTATCAAGAGCAGATTACTAAGAATGAATCGCCAAAGATGGTTAGTTATTTTTAAATGGGTGATCTACTCGCGCGGTTGGGTGAGAAGAGAAGAAGAAAAACGGTAAATAACTAACTCGTCCTGCACTTGACTCGATCGCGCCAATCGCGGGACGAGTTGGAAACGTTTAAAAGTTAGGATGGTAATAATTTTTGCGTAAATAGCTATGGGCTCGAAATTGACCAAAGTACAGATTACGCTTCTTGAGCTTCTCGCGGCCTACAGGGATATTGATGATGCACTGGCGTCTTATCGGCCACTATATCCGAGTTTAAAGTATGAGCCCACTTATTTTATCGAGAAAGGGCGCCGGCGAGCAAAGAAAGAACAAGCACAGCTTCGTAAACACATTGATTATCTTAAGAGCAGGCATTATATTGAAACGAAGAAGGAGGGAGAGGAGCGATTGGTTCGTCTGACTACGAAAGCCAAGTACGAAATATTGCGGCTGCAATTTGCATTGCATATGCAAGCACAAAGAAAACGAGCATGGGATCGGAAGTGGCGGCTGATTCTGTTTGATGTGCCGGAGATTCAAAAAAAGTATCGCGATTTTTTACGAAAGCTCATGCGCGTCAACGGCTTTCGTATGTGGCAGCTTTCGGTGTGGGTTTCGCCATATAATCCGGAACCACATCTTTCAAACTTATTTCAGTATTTGGGGATTGAAAAATACTATGAGCTGATTGAAGCGGATTGTAAAAAATGCAGCCCGCGACTTTTGCGTAAGTTTGCAGAAGTGAATAGGATGTAAATGGATGGCGTCGAAATATGCTTTCCAACTCGTCTTGCATTTAGCGCGATCGCGCTAAATGCAAGACGAGTTAGCCATGCAGGGTGGGGCGGAGGGCGTTGAGGATAAAGGCCGCTAAGATAATTGTTGTTTTAGATAAGGAGATGTGGTATATTAGGAACACTCTTAAATTACTCCATTTCGTACGGGGCTGATAAAATGCGTTATATTTTTGCGTTAGCTGCTTCGTTTTTGGCGGTGTTTTTGTTGACTCGCGTAGTGCGGGCGCTGGCTTTAAAGTGGCGTATTGTTGATTGGCCCGGGGAAGCCAGAAAGATTCATAAAAATCCCACCGCGCTTTTAGGGGGGCTTGCAATTTTTGCCGGACTTTTTTTAGTGTTGTGGTATATGGCGCTCACTACCCCTTATATTCTGGACACCTCTATAAAAATTAAAAATCTTTGGGGGATTTTTGCGGGTGGGCTAGTGCTTATCGCGGGCGGCTGGCTTGACGATAAATATGATTTAAAGCCGTCGCGGCAAATTTTGTTTGCCATTGCCGCCGCGCTTATAGTCGTTGCGAGCGGTATCGGGATTCGTCAAATTACCAATCCATTTGGCGGAACTATATCATTAGTATCTTGGGAAAGGGTTTTATTTTGGTGGCAGGGGATCGGCTACCGCTTGACTCTGCCGGCTGATTTTTTTACCTTGGTGTGGCTTATGGTTATTATGTACACGACCAAATTGCTGGACGGGCTCGATGGTTTGGCCTCGGGTATTACTGCGATTGGAGCGATGATGATTTTTTTTCTTGCCACAACCACGAAATTTTTTCAGCCCGAGGTTGGGATGCTGGCTATTCTTACGGCAGGGGCGTTTATGGGATTTTTGGTATGGAACTGGCACCCGGCCAAAATTTTTTTAGGCACAGGAGGGAGTACTTTGGCGGGGTTTATGCTTGGCACGCTGGCCATTGTCTCCGGAGGCAAGATTGCGACCGCGCTTTTGGTATTAGGCATTCCCATACTTGATACGTTGTGGGTAATTGGGCGACGCATGTTTTGGGAAAGAAAATCGCCAACGCTTCCGGATAGAAAGCATTTGCATTTTCGTTTGCTGGATGCTGGTTTTTCACATCGCGGCGCTGTGCTTTCATTATGGTTAGTCTCGGCTTTGTTTGGAATTACTACGCTGTTTTTGCAGAGTAGATATAAATTGATTGCGTTGGGAATGTTGTTGGTAGTGATGGTCGGGTTGGGTATATGGGCAGTGTTTAGACGCAGGGCGGAAGTTATAAAATAGACCTGTCCCCAAATAACATTCTGGCTAATTCTCCTGATTTTCGGCTACAAACCGTTTCTCGGAATTCGCCGTAATCATCTATTACGCCTCATTCCTGCGAAACAGTTTTCGCTCAAAAATCAGGACAATTATCTCAAAAGCTTATTTGGGGACAGGTCTAATTTTGACAGGTTGAAATTGGTGTTGCTTACTATGGGGTTAGTTTGTTATACTAGTAATGTTAATAATCCATAATTTATAGGAGGCCTATGTCAAAACAAAAAAAGCCCATTGTAGTTCCACCCCTTTCTACTATTTATCGCAAAATCGCCATAAGTTTTGTGGTTTTGACTGTGCTTTTGGTAGGGATTATTGTATTTTTTTCAATGTCCAAAGCCACAGTTGTTATAACGCCTAAAAAGGAAATCCGGAGCGCGGAGTTTTTGGTGACAGTGATAGAAGGTATAACAGTGGCAGGTGACGGTAGTGGCACTATCTCCGGCAAGTATGAAGAAAAGATTATGGAAGAGGAAGGGCAATTTGAATCCACTCAACTTGAAACCAGGGAGGGGAGAGCCACTGGCCGCGTTACTCTAATGAATACTAGCGGAGTGGCCCAGCCGCTTGTAGCTACGACGCGCTTATTGTCGCCGAGCAATGTGCTTTTTAGGATGAAGAGCGGGGCGACTGTGCCGGCTAATGGCAGTGTTGAGGTGGAGGTTTATGCTGATCAGCCGGGATCGCAAGGTGATATTGGACCAACGCGATTTACTATTCCCGGCCTTAATGCCGCAAAGCAAAAATTAATTTATGGTGAAAGCAAGGAAGCTATGCAAGGCAGTTCCGGACAAATGCGGGTAGTCGGCGCGGCGGATTTAGAAAGGGCAAAGGCGGAAGTTGCTGAAAAAGCAGTGAAGAAGGCGCAAGACGACGCAAGGCAATCGGCAAACGCGGCGGGTTTTCAAGGCTTAATGGCGAGCCATGAGATTTTAGAGGCTACAGCTAACGCGCGAGCAGGCGAGGCAAAACAGACTTTTACAATAAAAGTTAAGGTGCGCGCTAAACTTCTAGCTTATGACAAAATGCAGTTGGAAATTCTTGCATTAAATAAGGTTAAAGAAGCTATTCCGGTTGATCGAGAGCTCGTTGTGTTTAATGGGGAGGCTATGATTTTGAGATTGAAAAATGTTGATACGCAGCGGGGAGAAGTTCAATTACAGGTCTACGCTGATGGCGAGGTGCGCATAACGCCGTCCAGCCCGATTTTGGATCCGGCAAAAATCGCGGGGATGATGCCGGAGGAGGCCGAGCGTTATTTGCAGAGCTTTGACGCAATAGAGCGCGTTGAGATAAGATTATTTCCGTCTTGGCAAAAACGGATACCCACGATTCCGGATAGGGTGAAGATAGTGATGAAACGTTAGAAACCCTTGCCCTACCCGCCCGAAAACACGCTATTTTGTTTGCGATTTTTTATTATGGGAGAGACAAAATTACCTATTGAAACTATTCGTCATTCCACCGCCCATGTTATGGCGGCGGCGGTTTTGGAATTGTTTCCGGGCACTAAACTAGGGGTTGGACCAGTTATTGAAAATGGATTTTTTTATGATTTTGATCCGCCGCGGCCGTTTAAGCCGGATGATTTGCCGCGCATTGAAAAACGGATGCGTGAGATTATGAAACGCAAGGAAAAGTTTGTGCGCAAGGAAATGTCGCTTGAAGAGGCGATTGCGTATTTTAAGGAGCACAAGCAAGAATTTAAAGTAGCTCTTTTGGAAGACTTAAAAAAGCATGGCACGACTAAAGTTCGGCCAGAGGAAACCGCGGATGTTCCGGCATCGGGCAAGGTGGAAGATGTTACTATTTATGAAACTGGAAAATTTGTGGACCTTTGCCGAGGGCCGCATGTTGATAACGCGGGGCAGATTGGCGCTTTTAAGCTTACAAGTATTGCGGGAGCTTATTGGCGCGGCAGCGAGAAAAATAAGCAATTGCAGAGAATTTACAGTTTGGCTTTTTTGACAGAGGAAGAATTAAAGCAGTATGTTGCCATGATGGCTGAAGCGGAGAAGCGGGATCATCGCAAGCTTGGCAAAGCCCTGGATTTATTTGTGATGGCTGAAGAAGTCGGACCCGGACTCCCGCTTTGGACTGAACGTGGCGCAACAATACGCCGCGAACTTGAACGGTTTATCGTTGATGAAGAGCTAAAGCGCGGTTATCGCCATGTCATAACTCCCGATCTTGCCCGCGTGAAGCTTTATGAGATTTCCGGACACTATCCTTATTACAAAGATACGATGTATCCGGTTATGCAAGTTGATGAGGATAAACTAGTTCTGCGCCCAATGACTTGCCCGCATCATTTTATGTTGTATAAGGACAAGATGCGGAGTTATCGCGAACTGCCAATACGTTTTGCCGAGCTCGCTAAACTCTATCGCTATGAAAAATCCGGAGAACTAACGGGACTGATGCGGGTACGGAGTTTTTGTTTGGCGGATTCGCATATTTTTTGCCGTACGGATCAAGCAGAAGATGAAATTAAACGGGTGATTAACCTCATTGATTATGCGGTAGGTATATTAGGTTTTAAAAAAGGCACGGACTATTCTTATCGGTTGTCGCTGGGAGATCGGTTGAATAAAGAAAAATATTATGATGCTCCAAAAGCATGGGATGAAGCGGAGGCGGTTCTGCGCAGTGTGTTAAAAGATCTGCATGCTCCATTTGTGGAAGCTAAAGGCGAGGCGGCATTTTATGGACCCAAGATTGACATACAGATGAAAAATATCATGGCTAAAGAAGAGACTGTTTTTACTGTTCAGTATGATTTTTGTCTGCCAGCGAGATTTAATCTGGAATATATTAATGAAAAAGGCGAAAAGGAGCAACCTGTTGTTGTGCATCGTTCTTCAATTGGCGCGCTGGAGCGCACCATCGCATTTATGATTGAAAAATACGCCGGCGCGTTTCCGGTTTGGCTTGCGCCTGTACAGGCCTATGTCGCGCCGGTGGGCAAAGCGCACTGCGCAACTTCGCGCAAGCTAGGCAAGATGTTGAGCAATCAGGGCATCCGGGTTGAGGTTGATGAAGCGCGCGAGACCGTGCCTTATAAAGTGCGCAAAGCGGAGAAGCAAAAAATACCCTATATCTTAGTTATAGGCGATCGCGAAAAAAATCTCCAAAAATTAACAGTGCGCATTCGCGGCCAGGAAACCCGCCCAACTTTTGCCAGGGGCAAAAGTTCAGTCGGACAAGCAGCAGTCATGAAACAGATGAGTGTGAGCGCGTTTATAAAAAAAATTAAAAAAGAGATAGAGGGGAGAAAAGTAGCGCCTTAAGTTTAGTAGGCGATTTCGCAGATCTCGATTTTTGTGCAGGCGTGGTCTGGAGTCTCAATTTGCAAAGTCGTGTGATGGACGCCTAAATGGTCCAAAGTTTTTGCGGCTTTGGCTACAATTTCCTGCGCCTCGCGTAAATTCGGTTTGCCATCTATTATAAGGTGTCCCGTAAAATAAACTACATCGGAACAAAGGGTCCAAAGATGAACGTCATGGGTGGAGACAACTCCAGGCAAACCGCAGACGGCTTTTGAAATTTTTTCGCGATTGAGATTCGGCGGCGCGCCCTCCAAAAAAATAATTGCGACATTTTTGATAAGACGAATTGCGCCGATTAGCAGGAAAGCGACGACAACAAAGCTAGCTAGTGCGTCAAACTGGTTTAGGCCCGTAAGTGCGATGACAACTCCGCTTACGACAACAACGACTGATGAGGCAGTATCGCCTAAAGCGTGCAGAAACGCGCTTTTTATGTTGATATTGCGGGATTGCCTCAAACGAATTACAGTCCAGATGTTGGGCAGGATGCCGATTAAACCGATAATTGAGACGAGTTCAGCTTTAACTTCATGCGGCATATTTAGACGTTGCCACGCCGCGACTCCAATGGATGCGGCCATAATAAGCAGAAGCAAACCGTTTATAAGCGCGCCAAAAACCTCGGCGCGGTGGTAGCCAAAAGTGTGTTTGGCAGTAGCAGGGCGGCGCGCAATGCGCAGGGCAATGAGGGTTATGGTTAAGGCTAAAAAATCGGAAAATAGGTGGCTGGCGTCGGATAAAAGAGCAAGGCTGCCGGTGTAAATGCCGCCCGCTACTTCCAAAATCAAAGTGGCTAGGCTTAAAATGATAGCGGTGGCGAGGGTCTTACTCATTGAATGTGTTGTGTGAGACATAGAAAGGATAGAGTGGCAAAACACGGCTATGTGTTATTCTGAAGGAGCAAAGCGACTGAAGAATCTCGCACGAATGTGCGGGGATCTGGCATTCGCCAGAGATCCTTCGCTTCGCTCAGGATGACGAAGACGAGATACTATGCTCAAAGTATATCATAAAGTCGCGGATATTATGAAACTTGACTTATCTAAACTGATTGTCATAGTCGGTCCGACGGGATCGGGGAAAAGTAATCTGGCTATTGATTTGACAAAAAAGTTTAATGGGGAAATCATCAGCGCGGATTCGCGGCAGATTTATAAAGGTATGGATATCGGGACCGGGAAGGTGATGAATACAAGTGGAGCGCCTCATCATCTGCTTGATATTGTGGAGCCGTGGGAAGAATACAATGTGGCTGATTTTAAGTGCGATGCGCTGGCAATTATTCAAGATATTTTAAGGAGGGGGAAGCTTCCGATTTTAGTAGGCGGAACAAATTTATGGGTTCAGGCAGTTGTGGACAATTTAGATATTCCAAATGTGCCACCGAATAAAAAATTAAGAGAGGAGTTTGAACGCGCGTTGCAAGAATCAAGAATCCCCGCACTAGAACAAGTTCAGTACGGGGCAGGCAAGAATCCCCGCACTAGAACAAGTTCAGTACGGGGCAGGCAAGAATCGCGGGTTTTAGAAAAGTGGTACAAGCGGCTTTTAAAACTTGATCTGGATGCGGAGCAGTTTGTGCCAAAAGATAATCCACGGCGGATTATTCGGGCGCTGGAGGTGTGCCTAGCCACAGGCAAGCCGTTTTCTAAATTGCGAAAAAAAGGCCAGCCGCTTTTTGAGGTGCTAAAAATCGGTGTTGATGTGCCGAGGGCAAAACTTTATCCGGCAATTGATGCGCGGGTAGAAAAGATGTTGCGAGCAGGATTATTTGATGAAGTTAAAAGGGTATACCATAAGACATACAAACATCTGCGAAGAACTCTACATGATAAAAAAACTAGCATACTAGCTAGTATGCTAGTAATGACAGGATGTGTGTGGAAACTGCCTGCTTTTACCGGTATAGGTTATCGGGAATGGAAGCCGTATTTTGAATTGCCGCGCAATGTTTCGGGCACGCAGAAAGTGGCTGTGCTAAAAGAGGTTGCCCAGCGTATTAAATACAATACACATGCTTATGTGCGGAGACAGATGGCGTGGATGAGGAGAGATGGAAGTGTGCGCTGGGTAAAAAATAGCAGAGAGGCCACGGCTCTTGTTAAAATTTTTATCAAAAGACCGCTACATTCAAAAGACCGCTACTTGACGAATAACCACATAGTTGAGCTCATTGCAAAACTCCCAAATCATTCTCTGCTGTCATTCCAGCGGAAGCGGGAATCCACGATTTATTGGTATTGCTGGATCCCCGCGTTCGCGGGGATGACGAAAATTGAGTTTTGCAACGGTCTCTAGCCAAGCCTTGACAGTTTGTGTATACTATGTTTATATGAAGAAAGAGGAGTCTAAAAAAACCATGCAAACCGCACAACGCAAAACTGATGATCCGCGGGCTGGCGCGTTTGTTGAGATCATTGAGCGGACTCCTAAAGGGGGAGAACGCAGGGTTGTCCGCTGTACGCTGGGGCAAGACGGAGTTGTGCGATGCGTGGGAGAGCCGCGTATTGCGGAGCAATTGAACAGTCACGGCGTTACGTTTCTGGATCCAGTATCCGGCGCCGCGCCGCGTACTTTTACGTGTGAAGATGGGGAGCGGTTTCTCAAGGCGCTTTCGATGGCTTACCGAACTGCCTATCTTTACGCTACAAACATTCAAGGGGGATAGTTGAAACATTCTCAACATATACGCCGTATATGCTTCAAATGTTTCACTTCGTCTCGCTCAAAATTCTTACCTTTCGCTACGAAAGCGTATTTAGCAACAGTCCCTCTAAGAGAAAGTCACGCGGTAATAGTAGTGCATTCAGGGCAGGACACGCTTGAGGCAACGACCACTTCGGAGCGTAGAACTCGCGTCGAAGCCGTCGTTCATGGCCCTCAAGTGAGTCCTGAAGAGGAGGAGCGTGCGGCACGCGTGAAAGAGGAGCTGCGCGAGCGACTAGTGCAACGCGAAGTGCATCAGGCCGCAAAACTTGAGGGTAAGTTGACCGAGGTTCTCTATAGAATGGCTGTCCAGAAGAGTGGACCAGAGGCAGGGCGCAAAATTCTTGAGCGGCTTGAGCTAAAACGCGAATTGCGAGATGCAGAACTTCAGGGAGAACCGCGAGTGTTTAAGCATCGCAGGGATGCCGATTTGCGAACAGAGGAGCCTGTATGGGTTAGCAATGAGGTGGCGGAAATTTCTCTCAAAAGCAAAGAAGGTTTGCACAAAGCAATTTGGAAATCAGAAGAGGGAGAACCATTAATGATTGATAAGGAAGGAAAAATCCATGGAGTGTACGGAATGGATCCGCAGACTCAATATCGCCATGAGTGGCTCGCGGGGTTTATATCCGAAGCGCTAAGCCGAGGAGAAGAAGAACCTATGGTGCCAGCCACAGTTATTCGTTTAGTTGATGGGCGCATAGGATCTGCGCAGGATTTTGTGGACGGGGTTATAGCGGCCACAGCACAAGAGGCCTATGGGTTTAGCTGGATGGATGCCGATGGAAAACAGTTGCAGCTTCTTTCCGCGATGGACTATATATTAGAGAATCTAGACGGAAAGAATAATAATTTTATGATTACCGCGGATGGAAAGGTACGCGCGATTGATCAGGCGCTTACCTTGACGCCCGCGCCGCTTCACGAGTCTGAACAACTTATTCGTTCGTTCCCCTTGCGCTTGCAGCGGAAACAACCTATTGATCAAGAGGTTCAAGCTCGTTTGAAGGTTCTTTTTGAGCCGCAGATTAGCGCACTTCTTAAGGAGGTATTTAATTTTGCGTTGAGATGGCATTCAAATGAGTTATTTGATCGTTTTCAAAAACGGGTGCAAGAGTTGCTGGAAAAAAGGGAATTTCCTGATTATGCATTTTTGATCAAAGACGATGAAAAAATTTTTAATGAAGGTCTAGGTTGGGCCAAGACTCAACAGCTGATATCAATTCGTGGAGAATAATAGACTTGTCCCTGAATAACATTCTGGCTAATTTCCCCGATTTTCGGCTGCAAACCGCTTCTCGGAATTCGCCGTAATTAAGCCATTACGCCTCATTCCTGCGAAACGGTTTTCGCTTGAAAACATAAAAAATTATCGCAAAAGCTTATTCAGGGACAAGTCTAATGATTGCGCGGGGTTGACCCCGAACGAAATCTGGTACAAAGCAAGAACGCCAATCGCAAAGCAATAGCATATCATGTTTATCTGGGCGGCAGTATTTATGCGTCTCCTTTCGTACGGGGCGTTGACAGCTAAGTGGGCGATTTGCTAAGGTAAGGACATAACGCGGGTAGGAGGAACCCACCCGCGTTTATAATTGTTCCTAATACAAACTCAAAATCCAGAAAAGTACGCCCATCATGGGCGGAAGAAGAGGTGAACCGTGGCTGTGAATAACAGAGAGAGACACCCGAAAGAGCTTCTCCAGCTCTTTCTCACGGAGATGTGGGAGCGGTTCTCGTTCTACCTCATGCTGGGGCTCTTGCCCCTCTTCATGATGGGACTGTTGCCGAATCCCCAAATTGATCAAACAATAATGCGATTATCATACACATCGCCTCTGTGAGGCGTTGATCGTATCATTCTTTCATCAA
>Ga0075980_108_pt1 | contig 52776 bp, 51 predicted proteins | sample RifGroA2_FD_68056 | JGI IMG/M metagenome (GOLD analysis project Ga0075980, IMG submission 68056) | Parcubacteria bacterium GW2011_GWA2_47_26 | reverse complement strand
AATTTTCATACACGTGAAACTGTATCAGAAACAGCTAAAATTGCTTATCAATACAGGAAAATTTCAATTATCCACCAACAGAAATTTGTCCATCATCCCGCATATGCCACGTCATTCTGAACGAAGTGAAGAATCTCCCACGAATGTGGGTTCGCGCATACGCGCGGGATCCCTCGCTTACGCTCAGGATGACAAAACTGGCGGGCATTGTTTTGATTTGCTTACTTCTGACGGCGCGCATTTGCTTTCGCGCACAGTTTGCTTTGCCATTGGCGCGCGTTCACGCCGTTTAGGATTGCCCAAAGAGAAGGAATTGACCGGTAAGGGCATTTCTTATTGTACGACTTGTGATGCCCCGCTTTATAAAGGAAAAGAGATTGCTATTGTGGGGGGCGGTGACGCGTCAGTTAAGGGCGCTATTTTGGCAGGGCAGTATGTGTTCAAGTTGTATTTAATTGTGCGCGGCGCTAAAATTAAAGCCGAGCCGGTTAATTGGGAGCGTTTTGAAAAAAATTTACTAAAGACTGGAAGGGCCGAGATTTTATACGAGACTGAAGTCAAGGAAATTATTGGCGATCAAAAGTTTGAAGGTGTGCGTTTATCGCGGCCATATCAAGGATCGGATAATTTAAAATTGGGGGGATTGTTTATACAAATCGGCGCAGTGCCTAATAACGAGATGGCTAAAAAGTTGGGAGTGAAGCTTGATGAGCGGGGCTATATTCATGTTGATAAATTTATGCGGACGAATGTTGATGGCGTTTTTGCAGCGGGTGACATTACTGACGGAGCCGGATCATTCCGTCAAGACATTATTGCCGCGGCGCAAGGCGCTATGGCGGCAACTTCGGCGTATCAGGATTTAGGAATTCATGGCGGGCAATCCTGCGATATTCATGCTTTGCCGGTAGTTGTGCCGTCAATATCTTGAAGTGCGGTTAGCTACGCACTCAATATAGACTTTTTAAGGCCTTATGTTTTTATTGCCGCAATATTATTGGGAAGTGAAAAAAATACGTAATAAAGGCCGCGGAGTTTTTGCGTGCGCGGAAATTGAACCCGGAACAGTGATAGGGGATTATTTAGGTAAAGTAGTGCGTGCCGATCAGGATTACGAAAAAAGGCAGGGCGGTCATTACGAAATGTATTATAATGACCGAGTGAGCATCTTGCCTGATTCACGAATCGCAGGAATTCATTTTATTAATCATTCTTGTGCCCCGAATTGTGCTATGTATACTTTTCAAGGTCATACGTTATACTTTACTCTCCGGCGCATTTTTAAAGGAGAAGAATTGACAGTTTCTTATTTTTATGGGATAGATAAAAATGATAAAATGTTATGTGTTGATCATGAATGTTTTTGTGGCGCACCAATATGTCGCGGCACCGTGCATACTCCAGCCATGATTTTTGAAAAATGGAACGCTTTTGACGAAAAAATATCTAAAAAATATCCGCCTAAAAAATCCGTGCGTTATGGCAGCGATCTTGCTCCTTTGCCAAAGTATCCAAAAAAGATAGCTGATAATTCTTGCTACGAGCTTTTTGGAGCAAGAAAGCAATCGCCATATCTATGCTCCGCTAATAGTTTGCCTTCAATCGGGTGGATGCGCAGGATGATGCGTAAGACAGGGAAGTGCCTTTTATTTAGAAAACCCTTGAGGTTTATGGTTTATGGTGTTTCCAATGATTTAGTGATGGGTTGGCGAGTATAGACCTCTTGCAGAATAATCCTTTCTACTGCAATTCAAAAATTTTGGCTGCAAATTATTCAGAATTCGTCAACGATATAGCCACATCGCTTCCTCATTCTTCATAATTTTCGCTCAAAATTTTTGAATTTCGCAACGAAAAATTATTCTGCAAGAGGTCTTATGAGTGCTACAAAAAATGTGAGGCGGCTTAAATCTAGATTACTTGCAAATTTGCGCCACACGTATTGCAGATTACAGTGTTCTCCTATAGATGGTATCGGCATTTTTGCGATCAAGGATATTCCGAAAGGTGTAAATCCATTTTTACCCAATGCCGACACACGTTGGATAGAGTTTGATAAAAATGAGATTGAAGAGCTTCATCCGGGCATTCAAAAGATGGTTGCTGACTTTTTTACGTATGAAGGATCAAAAGTTTGGATACCAGAGCATGGTTTGAATGGAATGAATATATCGTTTTTTGCCAATACTTCTAAAAAACCGAATTTGCGACCGAAGGAAGATAAAAATGGAATAAACGACCTTTATACCGTGAGATGCGTCAAAGCAGGCGAGGAGTTGACAGTTGATTACCGTGATTATGAAGTAGATTAATTTCTTTTTATTATGTATAATATATAAATGGTATGGCTAGCGATCTAAAAAATCCCAGCATCTCGTTGCATAATGGGCATAATGGCGCTAAGAGTATTGAAAATCCGCAGCCTAAAAAATTTCTCTTTGTTGACTGGGAGAGCTTGAATGGCGATTTGGCATGGCAAGTTCAAAAAGAAGGCCACGAGGTAAAAATGTATATCAAAGAGCAGACCGACGTTGATGTATATGATGGCATTTTAACTAAAGTCAGCGATTGGGAAAATGAGGTTGGCTGGGCTGATGTTATAGTTTTTGACGATACGGGTTTTGGTACAAAAGCGGATAAATTGCGAAAGGCTGGTAAACTGGTTGTGGGCGGTTCCCAATATACGGATCAGCTGGAGGATGATCGGGAATTTGGCCAGTCAGAAATGGGGCGAGTAGGCATGTTAACTTTGCCTCACTTGGATTTTAATAATTATGATGAAGCCATAGCATTCCTGAAGAATAATCCCGGCCGTTATGTTTGGAAGCCTTCCGGATATATTTCCTCGGATTTTAAAGGAATTTTGTTTCTAGGCAAAGAAGAGGATGGCCGGGATATCATGGAGCTTTTAGAGCATAATAAAACAGCCTGGGTAAAAAAAATCAAAAATTTTCAATTGCAAAAATTTGCCTCTGGAGTTGAGGTGGCTGTTGGCGCGTTTTTCAATGGGCAGGATTTTGTTTACCCGATCAATGTAAATTTTGAACATAAAAAACTTTTTCCCGGCGATATTGGGCCATATACGGGTGAGATGGGGACATTGATGTATTGGTCGCCGCCGAATACTATTTTTAATGCTACATTATCAAAAATGAAAGAAGATCTTAAAAAATGCGGCTATGTAGGCTACATAGATATTAATTGTATTGCCAATGCTCGCGGCATATACCCGCTGGAATTTACTTGTCGTTTTGGATATCCAACAATATCTATTCAAATGGAGGGAGTTACCAGTCAATGGGGTGAATTCCTTTATACTTTGGCGAGCGGTCAGCCCTTTGATTTAAAAGTTAAAAAGGGTTTTCAGATCGGGGCGGTTATAGCAGTTCCGCCGTTTCCGTATTCGGATAAAAGAGAATTTGAGATTTATCGGGATATTTCCATACTATTTAAAAAACCGAATAATTTGGATGGCGTGCATATTGGTGATGTTAAATTGATTGAGGGCGACTGGCGTTTGGCTGGCGAATCCGGATACGCGTTGGTAGTTACCGGTTCAGGTGTTACAGCCGCGGAAGCGCGCCAGCAAATGTACAGCAGGATTAGCAATATTATGCTGCAAAGCATGTTTTATCGTACGGATATTGGCATGCGTTGGGCTCATGATAGCGATAAATTGCAGACGTGGGGTTATCTTTATTGAGTCGAGTTTTGTGGTATACTTTGTTAAAGGTCCGTCTTTAGTTTAATCCCTTATTTATATGCTTTATGCAGGAGGAACAGTGCCAAAAATGCGGCCATGTGCGCGAAAGGTAAGAATTTTGAGCGAGACGAAGTGAAACATTTGAAGCATATACGGCGTATATGTTGAGAATGTTTCACAAAGTCGCAGCCAAAATTCTTACCTTGCAGTAGAAATGGTATTCGGCAACAGTCCCATTAGGCGGGGTACATAGAAGTTATCCACAACGCTTGACTAGACAAAACTTTTGTGTTACTACATACTGTAGTAAATAAGATATAATTTTAGTAATTTCATTCTATGAGACGATATAAGCACGGTATCAATTTTTTCATTAGTGTTGCGGTTTTAGCAATCTTTTTTATAATGGTTGGGGGTGTCAGTGCGCATGCCGGAGAGGAAAATATTGATCTTGGGAGCAGTCTTGCTAGTGCTGAAAATCCGGGTGAGGCACTTTTTGATTGGTTGCGCAGTAAAAAGGTGCAATGTACGGATTTGAAAGATGATGATTTTGGACTGGTTGGAGAATTTTTGATGGAACGGATGATGGGTACAGGACACGAAGCTATGGATACGATGATGCAGCAGATGATGGGTGAAGCTGGTGAGAAAGCTATGCATGTTACAATGGGTAAGCGTATGAGTGGATGTGAAACAGGTGTTGGTGTAGGAGGCGGTGTGATGGGAAGCGGAAATAATATGATGGGTGGCACCACCGGTGGTGTTAATCAAATGATGGGCATGATGCCGATGATGGCTTCCATGATGGGCGGGGGCATGATGGGCGGATTTACGGGGCAGTCCCAAAATATGATGGGCGCGTTAGGCGTTTCACGCCCAGCATATGCTTTAGGCTTTGTTGCACTGTGGTATGTGATTGGTATTTTGTTAGTAGTGCTATTGATAATGTTGATTTTGAAGCTAGGAAAAAATCTCTTTAAATAGAATTTAGACGGGTATGCAGTCTAAAAAGCGTTGGACATATCTAGCCGGGGCATTTGTTTTGGTTGGAATAATCTACGGTTTGATATATATAGCTATTCAGCCGGAAGAGGAGCGGACGGGTACCGCAGTTTCGGCAATGGGACGGGAACACATAGCTATGGGTGCAACTCATCCGCCTTACAATTCTAATCCGCCAACTTCAGGTTGGCATTACGGGCAAGCCGCGGACTGGGGATTTTATGATCGGGAATTGCCGGACGAGCAAGTAATACATAATTTGGAGCATGGCGGAGTTTGGATTGCTTATAAAGATATAGACGAGAGTACGCAATTGAAATTGCAAGAACTTGCGCGCCGCTATCCCGGGAGCGTCATTGTTACACATCGCCCCGGCAATGATGCGAAAATCGCTTTGGCGTCTTGGGGGCGTTTAGATAAGTTAGATAATTTTGACGAAGGGCGTATGGTGCAATTTATCAGAGATAATAAGAATCGCTCTCCTGAACGGTTGGCGCATTAGCAATAAAACTTTCATAATATTAATAAAATTATGAACTTCAAGGAAAAAATAAAAAAACATCAAAACACGATTTTTGGTATCGCAATGATTTTAATAATTATAGTCGGTCTGATTTGGATTGCCGGGCCAGCGCCGGCCAGCCCGACAGATAGTCATGAAGAGCAGAATGGCGGCAGTGGCGAGACTGGTACTAGTACTCTATCAGTAGATATGCTTTCTTATGATTTTGGCACGATTTCTATGGCGGCCGGAAAAGTAACCCATCCGTTTAAGGTTAAGAATACCGGCGATAAGCCAGTTGCAATTGTAAAAATGTACACCTCGTGCATGTGCACTGAAGCGACTTTGATAAATGGTGAGACTCGCAAAGGGCCGTTTGGCATGCCGGGGCATGGTATTATTCCGCGTATTAATGAAAGCATCGCGCCTGACGAGGAAGCGACCATTGATGTAGTTTATGATCCCGCGGCGCACGGACCAGCAGGAGTTGGCCGTATCAGTCGTGCAATCACTATTGAGACTTCAGAGGGAGCTCCTCTGCAGTTGCAAATTAGCGTAAATGTAACGCCTTGATTGGAGGTAGCGGACGCAGTCCGCGTCCTACCTCTAACGGGACGAAGCCGACTAACGTCTAGCGGACACTTAAAAGAAAATTATTCTTCAACTTCTAACGGGATGAATAAACGGATCGCTATATTGATTGCGTTTGGAGTAGCGCTTTTTGGTTTGGTCGCGCTTTTTCGTTTTGGCAATTTTGGAACAGCAGCGTTGTGGAATTTGTCTAATGGCGGAAAATGGCTGCTTCCGCTGGTAGGAATATCAGCGCTTATTGACAGCATCAATCCTTGCGCGTTTTCCGTGCTCATTTTAACCATTGCTTTTCTTTTAAGCATTGGCAAATTGCGTTCAAGCATCTTGAAGATCGGCAGTACCTATATCGCGGGCATATTTTTGGTGTACATCATGATCGGGCTGGGGATTTTGCAGACTCTGCACATTTTCAATACACCGCATTTTATGGCCAAAGTCGGCGCTCTGCTTTTGATTGTATTGGGCGGAATAAACCTGATCAATGAATTTATACCCAAGTTTCCATTGAAGCTGAAAATTCCTCATGTCGCGCATCATCGGATGGCGTCCTTGATGGAAAAGAGTTCGCTGCCTACAGCTTTCCTTCTTGGCGTGTTGGTTGGCCTTTGCGAATTTCCTTGTACTGGCGGGCCGTATTTGATGATTTTGGGTCTCTTGCATGACAAAGCCAATTTTATTAGGGGACTAGGCTATCTTATCTTGTACAATCTAATCTTTATTCTTCCGCTTGTCGTAATATTGCTTATTGCCAGCGATCGCGGGCTGCTGGAAAAAGTTCAAGCTTGGCAGCAAAAAGAAAGAAAAGGGATGCGCATTTGGGGCGGGGTGGCCATGATTGCTCTGGGTATAATTATTTTCTTGTTGTAAAAAAATATGCTTTTGGTTCTTGTTCTAATTACAGCTATTACGCTCATCGTTTGGGGAGTAAGTCGGTTTATGGCGATCAAAATTTGTCCGGCTTGCGTGGGTGTAAGCGGAACTTGGTTGATTTTAATATTCGGCGTGCTTATTGGCGCACTGCAGATAGAGGCGTGGCAATTGATCATCGCGATTTTAATGGGTGGTACAGTTGTGGGTATTGCATTTCAGGGGGAAAAATCAATAAAGTGGGCGTCCGAAAATCCAATGTGGTGGAAGTTAGTGATAGTGTTGCCTGGATTTTTAGCAGTGTACGGCGCTATACAATATATGAGCTGGATGACGTTTATTTTTGCGGTTGCGATTCTTGGTCTTGTGATGTACGCATTTTTTGTGCGTAAACACGGTCGTGGCGCGGCGCGAGACATTGATCGCGGCGATTCTGTTACTGTAAAAAATTTAGAAAAAAAATTGGATAAGTGCTGCTAGTCCCGTTAGAAGCCGCGGTCGCGATGCCTCACTAAACCACTGTATGCAAAAAGTCAGTTTTATCTCATTGAATCTTAATCAGCAGAGCGGCATGACCGCGACCTGCTTCTAACGGGATGAAAAAATATTTATTTGGGGCAGTCATAATCGTTGCGGTAGTAAGTGGGGGATCCTATTTATTTCGCCCGAGTGCAGTGCCTAGTGGAGCATTGGATGCTTTTGCGCAGTGTCTTACCAATAAAGGAGTAACGATGTACGGCGCGGAGTGGTGCGCGCATTGTCAAAATGAGAAAAAAGCTTTTGGAGACTCTTTTCGTTATGTTCAATACATTGAATGCCCAAAACATCCGGCAAGATGCATTGAAGCAGGAGTTAATGGTTATCCAACGTGGACATTTTCGGGCGGTAAAAAGTTAGAAGGGGAACAAGGATTGGAAAAACTTGTGGCTGAAAGCGGATGCGCTCTTCCGACCGCATCAAGTAGTGGTGGAACACAGGAAAGTTCTGTGGCAGTTTCCAGGCGAGGCGAATTAAAAACAGACGCGGGGGAAGGCAATGTAACTGTTGACGCAGAGTTTGTTGAAGAGGGCGATGAACTTGTTTTCACGATAAATATTAATACGCATTCAGAAGATTTGAGCGCGTTTAGTCCGGAACGGCAAATCGCACTTCAGGATGGACAAGCAAATATGATCAATCCGACTGCTATACAGCAAGAGGGAAGCGGGCATCATCTGGAATTTATAGCGCGTTTCCCTAAAATCGAGGGAGCCGCGAAGCTAGTAGTAACGGATCTGGCTGGTGTTTCCATGCGTGAATTAGTATGGCCGTAAACGCTCGGCTAAAGTCTATAGCGTTTGGCATTTTAGCCTCATCACTTTTATTAGGTTTATATTTTACTTTGCTGACCTTGATTTCAGGATGGCCTTTTGCGCGAGGTCAATTTTTTGAATTTTGGTATTTTATTGTGAGTCTTGCTTTGGGGTTTGGAATTCAAGTCGGACTTTATACTTATCTTAAGAATTCGCTACATAATCGTGTCCGCGCTTCAGGTGTGCTGGCAGTGTCGGGCACAACTTCCACGGGCGCCATGATCTCGTGCTGCGCGCACTACCTTGTTAATATTTTGCCCATACTGGGGGTAACCGGTCTGGTTTCTCTAGTTGGTCAGTATCAAATTCAGCTCTTTTGGGTTGGGCTTTTATCAAATATAGCAGGTATTGCCTATATTACGGGCAAACTTTTGAAAAGCCGGATGTAAAGTGGTACAATATTAGCTGTGGAAACTTTAAAATTTAAGACTAAATTATTATGAATAAGGCCCAGAAAGTCTCACTTTTTATCCTGCGTCTAGGCATGGGGTGGTACATGTTTTACGCGGGGGTTACTAAGATATTAAATCCTTCTTGGTCAGCGGCGGGTTATTTACAAAATGCCCAGACATTCGGGAGTTTTTATCAATGGTTTTTGCAGCCCAGCGCATTGCCGATTACCAATTTTATTAACGAATGGGGTTTAACCTTGCTCGGCATCTCGCTTATTTTTGGGATTTTTGTGCGATTGAGTTCAGTGCTCGGCGCTCTCCTGATGCTGCTTTATTATTTTCCAGTATTGAGTTTTCCATACATTAAACCTCACTCGTATATCGTGGATGAGCATATAATTTATGCACTCGCTTTGATATTTTTAGCGGCGATACGCGCGGGACGGATTTATGGACTTGATAATTGGTGTGCTGGTTTGCCAATTTGCGCGCGTTTTCCACGACTGCGCAGTTGGTTAGGGTAAACAAAGGTCGAGGTTTAGTATAAAAAATTAAGTTCTAAGCGGTGTTTCTAGCCACGAAGGGCATGAAGGTGGTAAGCATGAGGGATCCTGTTGCAAGTAGAGTTTTAATGATTTAGGCGTTTGTTTATATGCCTAGCAAAAAAATACGCTTGGCTGTTTTAGGCGCTGGAAACATGGGAACCGCGGTGGCCCAGATTCTTGCCAAAAATGGCCACCGGGTTTGGCTTTGGGATTATAATCCCGCGACTATTCAAGCCATTAAAGCGGATGGCGAAAATAAACAATTTTTACCCGGCATCAAACTTTCGCATAATATTATTCCGGAGAAGAGCATGCAAACCGCGGTAGAAAAGTCGGCGTTAGTGGTTTTGGCCTGCGCATCTCCGTATGTGCGTGCGACTACGCAACATCTGGCGCATTGTATAACTCCTCCTACACCTCCCCTTAATTTAAGGGGAGGAAGTGGTGGGGTTATTATTGCCCATGTCATTAAAGGTTTGGAAGAAAAAACTTTTTTAACCATGCATGAGGTTATCCAGTCGGTGCTGCCGGCGATTTTGCGGCGCAGTGTAGTTACGATTTCCGGTCCGTCTATTGCCAAAGAATTTGTGCAGGGCGTACCAACTGCGGTTGTGGCCGCCAGCGAGAATTCCAAAGCTAGAGAGCTAGTGCGCCATGTATTTGAATCGCGCTCGTTTAAAGTAGCGTTGTCCAGCGATTTTAGAGGAGTAGGAATTTGCAGCGCATTAAAAAATGTGTACGCGATTGCTTTGGGTATGTGCGACGGCATGCGTTTAACTATGAATACCAAGGCATTTATGGCTACAGCCGCGCTTCATGAAATGAGCGAGGTAGTGAAAACGGCGGGCGGCAAATCCTCAACAGTGCATGGTCTTGCGGGTTTGGGGGATATGATTGTCACGGGGCTTGGCGAAGGGCGCAATCGCGCGCTGGGAGAGAGAATTTGCCGCGAGGGTTCATGCAAATTTGTTTTTAAGGATAAAACGCATACTTTTGAAGGGGTTGGCGCAACAAGATCTTTTTACGAATTTGCGCGCAAACATAAAATACGGGCTCCGCTTATTCAAACAGTCTACGATGTGCTTTATTGTAGTGTTGATCCCTGCAAGGCTGTGGAAATTTTTTTTGCTGATGCGCGATTTGATTAGAAAGCTAGTTATCCACATGATTCATTTGACATAAGTCAGGCAATACTACATGCTGTAGTAATAGTATGCCCGGTGCTACAACTGTCGGTATTAAAGTGGCGTCGGCACAAGTAGAAATGCAAGGCAATAAATATAAGTTTGATTCAAGAATTTAACGCAACAATATTGGCATAAAGTGTTGTAGCACCGGGTATGGCCTTGATTAGGAATACCAAGAAAAAGGGACAACTTTTAGGCATGCTTGAAAAAGCGATTTTAGAGGCGCTTTGGCAAAGGCGCGCGGGCACTGTGCGCGATATATTGCAGATAGTCGGGCGGCGGCGGGATCTGGCTTACACAACGGTTATGACCGTGATGACGCGCATGACAGAAAAGGGATATTTATCTAGGGAGGAGTTGCCAAACGGGAGTTTTATTTATAAGCCTGCTTATGATCGCGATGCGTTTTATGCCAAAACGAGCAGGGTGCTTTTCGGGGAAATCCTTCGCAATTTTGGATCAGTGGCAATAGCGCAATTTGTTGATGTTCTGGAAGAGGTTGATCCGCGCCAGTTGGAAGAATTGCGTCAGAAATTAAACCGTTCCGCCTCAACGGCGGATCAGAATGACAGTAGACCTGTTGCCTTATAATCTCCCGGCCGTTTTCGCACCGATTTGGCCTGCAACAAATTCAGAACTCGTCGAAATAGCATGAGCTATTCCTCCTCGTCCTTCATTAGTTTCGGCTCAAACGGCATCAAAAACGCCAGGAAAGTTATAAGGCAACAGGTCTAGTATTGCAAAAGTTTAATTTATGGTAAGGTCTGCCAAAAGAAAAATTGTTTTGGCTATCGCGGCTACAGTTGCAGTACTGGCAGGATTGGAGATTTTATTGTTTAGAGCGGCGGCACATATTGTTAATGATCGCGTGTCCGCGTCCGGGGGTTGTTCTTGTGCTATGGATACTTTGATAACAGCGCGAGATTGGGCAATTCTTGGCTTTGCGGGTTTGTTTAGCGTCGGTGTGTTGGTTGGTATGACTTACGCAGTGATCGCATTGATACGTACAAGAACATTGCTTAAACATGTTAGCGTATATGAGGGAATGAAAGGATTGTTTTTATTCAACGGCAGCCATTGCGAATCATTTACCTTTGGTTTTTTGCGTCCTAAAATCGCGCTTTGCGCGCATTGTGTGCGGAATTTATCAAAAGATGAGCTTGCCGCTATATTGCAGCACGAGTCGCACCATGTTGCAAAACGTCATCCCCTTAAGTTTTTTGTCACGGATACAGTAAAGTACAGTTTTTTCTTTGCTCCGTTTTTGCGCAATTTAATTTCTGAATATCGCACTATGGCTGAAATAGAGGCAGATGAGCGGGTAGATAGCCGTCAGGCCTTGGGCGGCGTTCTTTTACAAATGGTGCAAAGGCCTGAATTTGCGAGTATAGCCGCTAGCTTTGCTTCACGTTTGAGCATACGCATTGACCGGCTTATAAAACCAAATTGGAAAGCCAGCTTTCAGTTAGATGTGTCCAGTGTTTTTATAACACTTGCTATTGTATTAGGGGTTGCGGGTACGATTCTCGTGAGACCAGCGGCTGCAGGAGTGAATATGTGTCCAATGCACCCTCGGCAACAATGCGTGAGGCCTATGCTTGACGCGGCGCCCTCGGTCTACTATAATTCATCAAATTAAAATAAAATATTATTTTACCATAATGAGAAAATTAAAAATAAACTTAAGCACGTTTGGTCACGTTTTAATTTTTTTAGCGGTGGGCGGACTTTTAGTTGTCAACGCCTTGCTTTTATACAGAATGCAAAATAAAGTTGATGGCGAGAAAAAAGCGGCCGAGGAGGCGGAAGCACCAGCGGAAATTGCACTTACAATTTTAACTGCGCCAACCTGTCTAGAATGTTTTGATATTAATAATTTAGTTGCTCCGCTTAAAGAAAACGGTAAAGTTAAAATCAGCAAAGAGGAAAGTCTGGAGTATGCGTCACAAGCAGGAGCCGAGCTTGTCCAAAAATATAGTGTGACGCGCGTACCGACCTTAATTATTAGCGGAGATACGGCGAAGCTGTTTGATCAGGCCTCATTTTTGCAAAATTTGGGCCGCAGCGAAGCCGATGGCACGCTTATTGTAACAAATATTCCGCCGCCTTATGTTGAAGTAGCTTCAGGCGCGGTAAAGGGGCGTTTTACCGCGATATATCTGGGAGACAAGGGATGTAAGGAATGTTATGATCCGACGCTCCATCGCCAGGCTTTGGCTGGACTGGCTATGCAGCCAGCGGAGGAAAAATTTATGGATCGCAATGATGCGGAGGGAAGGCGTCTTGTCAGGCAATATAGAATAGCAAGCGCGCCGACACTGCTGCTTACTGGCGACTTGGCAGAATATCCGCGGTTCCAGCAAGTCTGGCCGTCGGTTGGCACAGTTGAAAAAGACGGCATGTATGTATTCCGAGACGGCCAGTCACTGATGGGCACTTATCATGATTTAAAAACCAATAAAGTTATCAAGTCCCCGTCACCGGAAGATGCGGCGGCAGTCCCGCCGAGCGTGAGTCAGCCGAGTGCCGGTGATATGTCATCCCATCACGAATAATTGAAGTAAATTAAGCACTTAATAATTTAATAATCTAATAAATCAACATATGTCTGAAGAATTACACAATCTTAATTCCGTAAATACAAGTTCAACTGCAGGGGGAACCATTACTCTGCGCGTGCCAAAACTTAATTGGCAGATTGTTGCTTTAATCCTCATTGCTCTAGTGGCTGGTTTGCAAACCGCGCAGCTCGCTCGTCTCAAGGGCGCTGTTAGCGTGCGTCCTGCTCAAGCCGCGTCGTCGGGAGGAGCTGCGCCGGCGGCAGCGAGTGGCAATGGCTTGCAATCAATGGTGGGCGGGTGTTAACTAGTCTGTAGCCGCAGGTCTTCATTTCCGGTTTAACACCGAGAATCCTCGGCAACGCCGGGACCTGCGTTCATTGCGCCGGCTAAAGCCGGCGGCTACAATTTGGGTTATTTCACTAATATTATTATGCGTTCAAATCTGAAGGTAATTATTAGTATCCTGCGCGAATCAGCATATAGTAAAATTGCCATAGCCTCGAGTGTAATATTTGCCCTAGCACTCTTTTGGTTATTGAGCCGCACGACGACACTGGCGTCTTTCTTTAGCATGGCTTGGGATGGGAGCTATTTTAGCGCGTTTGAGTTGGGCAAAGCTAGAATTCTGGGCGTGATTTATGTGGCACTATATTTGCTGATGACTGTCACGGCGATTATCGCCTTTGGAGTGTCCGCGGCTTTGTTAGCATGGCTTTTTAGGCACACGACAGATGCAAAAAACAAAAACGCTGCGGGCTGGGGTGTTGGCGGAACGCTGACAAGCTTGTTTGCTTCAGGTTGTCCTGTCTGTGGAACATTTTTGCTTACGCTGATCGGGGTTAGCGGAGGAATTAGCATTTTTCCGCTCAAGGGCCTGGAATTGAAAGCCTTGAGTTTGGGATTAATGCTTGGCTCAATTGCTTTTGCGTCAAAACGCATTGCAAAATTTAAGACAAAAGGCTGTGCACGCGAAGTAGGGGTCGTATCGGATAGTGGAGCGCATCAGTTAGAAGCTATGCCGCGACAGAAACGATTGCGACATGGTTTAGTTTGGGCGATTATCGCGATCTTGGCGGTCAACCAATTCTTGATTGGCTCGTTTGTGCCTAAGGCGCAGAGCATTTCGCGCAGTAGCGGCGGATTGCGTGCGCTATTTGGAATTCAGCAAAAAGCCCAGCGTCAGATTTTAGCTCCAAAAGTAAACCCCGATGGCAAAACTACTTCAATTGCGCCGTGGCCAACAATCACTGAAGTACTGGCTGAACCAAAAGGCCTGGATCCTCTTGAGGCGGCAAAAGTCGTAATGATAGCGGCTGGCAAACCATTTTATGCTCCTGAAGATATTTCTTTTGATGATCCGGTAAATGCTCAAAATAGATGGGGAGCGTTTGAGACATCCATAAGGTTATCAGACGAACAAGAAGCAAGATATCAGAAACTTATTACTACCATGATGACTTGCAGTTACTGCTGCGGCGGGCCAAACAATGTTACCATGAACAGAAATTGCGGCTGTGCGCATGCAAAAGCAGTGCGGGGTTTTTATCGCTACATGATTCAGGCTTATGGTGATAAATATAGCGACGAGGAATTAGTCGGCGAATCTCATCGCTGGTATGCTCTTTGGTATCCCAAGGGAATGGTTGAAGATTATCTTCTCGCTACTGGTCGCGAGGATGTAGTCGGCCATCAAAGCCATGGCGGCGCAGGACCCGACGGAAGGCACGGATTATAAGGGCGGCAAAGCCAAAAATTGCGAGAATCTTGCCTGTGGATTAGTCAAACTTGCAGGCCCTTGGATAAAATGGTATATTTTATGGACTTAATCCTTAAATTAATGCCCTATGGCAAAAGGCATGAATAAGTCACAACTACTTAATACCTTGGCTGAAAAGCTTGGCAAGACCCGCAAAGAAGCTGGGGAATTGCTGGAAGTCTTGGTAGATTTGGCCTATAAAGAGGCCAAAAGAGTAGGGGAGTTCACAATTCCAGGGCTTGGAAAACTCCAGAAAAAGCAGCGGGCAGCTCGAATGGGTCGCAACCCAGCCACAGGCGAGCAGATCCAGATTCCGGCCAAAACTGTGGTTAAGTTCCGGATGGCTAAGGCGGCGAAAGACGAGATATTGTCGTAACTTGTTGAAAACAGTAAGCTGCACTAGATAGACAGTCCTTCCAAAGAGGACTGTCTTCTTGTATAATACTGAAAACGCCAAGGCTTAGCCTTGTTGCACAACAGTCCCATTATGCCAATAAAAAAAACAAAGGCGTATGTCGTGGCAGTAACCATGGGTTATGGCCATTTACGCCCGGCCTATAATTTGCGGCATTTGGCAGTGGGTAGCGTTATTAGCGCTGACAATTATAAAGGCATCCCGGAAAATGATCGCAAGACCTGGGAGAAATTAAGGAAGGCTTACGAGTTTGTGTCCCGGTTTAAGCGTATACCAATTATTGGAGAAGGGCTTTTTGAATTAATGGATGAACTGCAAGAGATCGCCAGTTTTTATCCGCGCAGGAATTTAGCTCGACCGATTTGGCAGCTTAAAGCCACTTTGGCTACTATTAAAAAAGGCTGGGGGCGCCATTTGATTGGTGAGCTCAACAGGCGTCCACTTCCGCTGATTGCCACATTTTTTACAGTCGCGCACATGGCCGAGTACTGGGGCTATCGCGGGCCGATTTATTGCATTGCGACGGACACGGATATTTCTCGGGCATGGGTTCCGGTTAATCCGTCGCAAAGCCGTATTAAATATTGCGCCCCGACTTATCGAGTTGCCGAGCGACTGAAACTTTACGGCGTGCCGCCGAGAAATATTTTTTTGACGGGCTTTCCCTTGCCTAAAGAAAATATTGGCCTAGATACTGATCTTACCATTTTACAGCATGATCTTGCCCGGCGAATTATTAATTTGGATCCCGCACGGCGTTATCTCAAAGTGCATTCCACTCATATTAAAGAGCGTTTGCATTTGAAGAGATTGCCGCTTCAGGCAAATCATCCCTTAACGCTTACGTTTGCTGTTGGCGGCGCAGGCGCGCAACGCGAGATTGGGGCCGCGATTGTAAAAAATTTACGTCAGAGAATAATTGCGCGCCAGATGCGGGTTAATTTAATCGCCGGCATTAATGAAGAGGTGCGCGATTACTTTACTTCGCACATTGAAAAACAAGGCCTCGGGAGCGCTTTGGATACTGCCGTGCGCGTGCTGTTTACGAAGACTAAAGAAGAATATTTTGTTGAGTTTAATAAATGGCTGCGCACCACAGATATTCTTTGGACTAAGCCGTCAGAGCTGTCTTTTTATACCGCTCTAGGCTTGCCAATCATTATTGCGCCGCCGATTGGTTCGCAAGAGGAGTACAATCGCGCCTGGCTTTTAACTCTTGATGCCGGCGTTCCGCAAGAGGATCCTGATTTTGTAAGTGAATGGTTGAGCGATTGGCTGCGTTCTGGCTTTTTAGCCAAAGCGGCAATGTCCGGGTATCGCGAGGCTTTCAAATTTGGTACATTTAATATTGAACGCTTGGTTGAGAACAAGCCGGAAGAGATAAAGATAGTGCAAACGGTTTCGCCATATTAAAGGTCGATCGTATAAATTTAATAAGTGTATTATCGTGCATATGCCAAAAACAATTCGTACGAGTCTTATACTAGTTGGTTTCGTTTTATTGGGGGCCGGATGTTTAAGGTTTGGCGCGCGAGTTAGCCCGCCAGCCGGGACTGGACCAGCGCCGCAAGCGAGCCCCGAGAGCGGAGTCGTGCCTGCGCCAACCCCGGCGGTGTCAGAGGCAATCATTGAATACCAAGACGGTTTGTTTAACCCCGCGATATTGAGGATTAAAGCTGGCACCAAAGTAACTTTTAAGAATCGCGGCGCCAAAAGCGTTTGGCCGGTGTCAGGAGTTCATCCGGCTCATAAGATTTGTCCGGGATTTGATGCGCTAAGAGCGCTTGATAAAGGCGAGAGTTATTCCTTCGTTTTTACGGAAGTTAAGGATTGTCCGTTCCATAATCACATTGCGCCGACGGAAAAAGGAAAGATTGAGGTCAAGGCAGGGGAGTAAGGCAGTGGTGTGGCCTAGCCACATAAATTTTGTGGCTAGGCCACAAGCGGACGTTTAGTATGCAGGAGATCGGGTTATTTATTGGCAGATTTCAACCTTTGCATAAAGGCCATATGTTGGCTATGCGCGACTGCGTTAGACGCGCGAATCTTTTGATTGTAGCGATTGGTTCTCCGCAAGAGTCAGGAACTTACAAAAATCCGTTTATGCTTGCGGAGCGCAAAGAAATGGTGAATAAAGTCATGAAAGGAATTGGCGCTGAAAAGTATAAAATTATTGAACTTCCGGATACTGCGACTGACGCAGAATGGGTAGAGCTGGTAAAAAAACAAGCAGGCAAGTTTGATATGGCGTGGTCTGGAAATGATCTAGTTATTAAAATTTTTAAAGCAGCAGGATTGCCGGTTAAGCGGATTGACGAATATCCTGGCGTATCAGCGACAAAAATTCGGCGACGCATTTGCACGGGTACCGAATGCGCTTTCGTAGCGAAATCGCGAAGATGCGAGCGAGGCGAAGCAGAAATTTTGAGGCATATACGCAGTATCTGTCGAAAAATTTCTGCAAAGCCGTAGCCGCATATACGCGATTGCAGTAGAAATGGCATTCGGCAACAGTCCCCGTAAGCCTGACTAATTTTTTATGCAAACCGCCATTATCTTAATCATCACAATCTTGTCTAACGCTTTTGCCAACATTTTTATAAAATTTGGCACCCAGAGACTTCCGCCGCTAGAGGTAAAAAATATACTTGGCAATCTCGGAAAAATTGTGGGGAATCCCTGGATTTTATTGGGAGCGCTTCTTTTTATGCTGAATTTTCCACTTTATAGTTTGCTTTTGCAGCGCTTGAAATTAGCCGTGGCTTATCCGCTTATTACGACCGCGGCTTTTGCCGTGGTTTTGATCATTTCCGTTTTTTTATTTAGAGAAAGTTTGTCACCGCCGCAATACATCGGCTTAATTTTGCTTATAGTCGCAATTTGGCTTTTGGCAAGGTAGGTTAATAGACTTGTCTAAGGGGACTGTTGCCAAACACCATTTCTACTGCAAGGTAAGAATTTTGGCTGCGACTTTGCAAAAGCTATTCAACATATACTGCGTATATGCTTCATACCTTTTGCTTCGTCTCGCTCAAAATTCTTACCTTTCGTTACGAAAGCGTATTCGGCAACAGTCCCCTAATGTATGAGTGAACGTGTCAGATCATTTAATCATGACATCGAACTGCACACTGAAGTATACGGAGAGTGCCATAAAATGCTTCCCAAAACGTCCCGCATTTGGCTCGATCGAGCCAAATGCGGGACGAGTAGCGTTAAGGAAATGTCATAGGGAATCAAGGTGTCATTTTAGATGATTCAATTCGATGGGTTGTGGGCGCTATTGTTTTTTGTTATACTTGTGGCAGTATGAGACAATACCCAATTGTTGTAGGATTCCTAGTTTTCTTGTTTATTATTTTCGGTTTTACATCCGTTGCTGTGAGAGCCGAAACGCCGGAGGAGATAGCGCAGCTTATTGAGGAGCGAGAGAGGCAAATTGCGAACTTGGAACAGCAGATTAATAATCATTGGAAAGCGGTGGACAGCAAAAAGAGCGAGGCGGCTACGGTTCAAAACGACATCGCCGCGCTGAATGAAAAAATTCAGGCGAGCGAGTTGGAGATTCGGAGCCTGAATTTGACTTTGCAAAAACTTGGATACGAATTACGGCAGACCGAGAATAAACTTCAAAAAACCGAAGGCAAGATCGGCGACCTTAAAGGAAAGGTTGCGCTTGCGTTGCGGATGCTCCAAGAGCGCGAAGAGACGCCATTGATCAATCGGCTAATTGAAGCGGAAAAATTGTCGGATATTTTTAATGTTCTAAATGAATTCAGCCAGTTTCATGGTTCTTTGCAGGATATTTTGAATGCTCTGCGGGAAACCCGAAGCGCGTTAGAAAACGATCGCGGCGAGATTCTTGAGAACAAGGAATCGCAGGAACGTTTAAAGCGCATAGAAGAATCGCAGCGTGAGATTGTGGCGCAAAGGCGCAAGCGTCAATCCGGATTTCTTACTAAAATTGAAAAAGAAAAAAACAAGATCATGGCGGTGATTGTGACGAAGAAACGCGATCTTGATAAGATTCGGGAGCAGATTACCTATCTGGCGCGGGCGGGGGTTTCTGCCGAAGAAGCGGTGCGGCTCGGAGAACTCGCGGCAATTCGGAGCGGCATTCGCGCCTCATTTCTTATTGCTGTACTTGAAGTAGAATCGCGTCTGGGACAAAATGTCGGGAGAGGCAACTGGCGCAAGGATATGCATTCTCGCGATCATGACGCCTTTTTGGCAATAACGAAGAAATTAGGTCTTGATCCGGACACAACGCCGGTTTCAAAAGCGCCGTCGTATGGCTGGGGCGGCGCTATGGGTGCGGCGCAGTTTTTGCCGCAGACTTGGCTGGCTTACGAAAGCGAGGTAGCGAGCTTGACAGGGCATAATCCGCCTTCGCCATGGAATCTTGAGGATGCTTTTACAGCGGCGGCAATTAAATTATCGCGCCAAGGCGCGGCGGAAAAAACGCGTGCCGGCGAATTGCGCGCGGCGCGCGCCTATATTGGCGGCAGTCCTAATTGCTCAAGAAGCATTTGCAATTATTATGCTAACCTGGTGCTTGATAAAGCGGCGGATATAGAGGAGGAGCTGCGCAATGGGAGCTGAAACTTATCATTGTCTGTGTCTGTTAAAATCGCACATTCGTGCGAGATTCTTCGTCGTCCCGCGCCTGCGGGACTCCTCAGAATGACAGTATTTTATTATGGCTTTCTGGCGTTGGATAAAACGTGTTCTGCTTGCAGTGATTGCGCTGGTTTTGTTTTTTAGTTTGTATCTTTTTTTTCCGCGCGAAATTGAGCAGGCCAAGAGCATAACATGGGGAGTTACTTTTACAAAATCATATGCCGAGTATCTCGGTTTGGATTGGAAACAAGCGTATCTGGAAATTTTGGATGACCTAAAAGTCAAGAGCGTGCGAATTGGCATAAATTGGGATGAGATTGAGTCCACGCGCGGCCGTTTTGATTTTGCGGATTATGATTGGATGATTGATGAGGCCGCTAAACGGAATGTTACAGTTTTGCCGACCATTGGTTTTAAACTGCCGCGCTGGCCAGAATGCCGCGCGCCGCAATGGGCGCAAACATGGCTGCCGGAATCTCGTCCGTTATGGAAACGCATGCTGGATTTGGGAGCTGGACCACAGCGGCCAGAATTTGAAAAAGCGCAACTGGAAATGATGGCTACGGTAGTTCAGCATTTTCAAGGGCGGATAAATATTACGGCTTGGCAAATTGAGAATGAAGGGTTTATTGGGTGGTTTGGCGATTGCCCTCCGATTCCTGACGCGTTTGTGCACAAGGAAGTGGAGCTTGTACGGTCTCTTGATTCCCGGCCTATTCTCATGACCGAATCTGGAGAATTGTCTTTTGGCCTGCGTTCTGCAGTTGTTGCCGATGTTGTTGGTACTAGTTTGTATCGCAAGGTTTGGAGTCCAACCTTTGGATATATCACCTATCCTTTGCCGCCTTCGTTTTATACAAGAAAAGGACGCCTCCTGCGCCCATGGGCGCCGCGGTTTATTATTACAGAACTGCAATTAGAAGTGTGGGCGCCGGACAGTATTATTAATGTTCCTATAGAAGAGCAGTTGCGCATGTTGACGCCGGAAGAATTTAGAAGCACGATTGATTATGCCCGCAGGACCGGAATTGATGAAATATATGCTTGGGGCGTGGAATGGTGGTGGCGGCTAAAGATACAAGGCTATCCGCAATTGTGGGAAGCCGCGCGGGAAGAGTTTGTTAAGTAATTAAGTTATCCACAGTACCCCCCCCCCCTCCTTGATATGAAAAATGTTATAATCAACACATGCGCAGGATTGTGTTTGTAAGTGCATTTTCGGTAATAGCCCTGATGCTAACTTTTGGAATTTTCAGGGTTTCTTTGGCTGCGCCGCCAAGTATAATTAGCTATCAAGGACGGCTTACTGATGCGAGTGGTAATTTATTGGGAGGTTCTTCCGGCCAGACCTTTTATTTCCGATTTTCAATCTATTCCGATTTGACTGGAGGTACCCAGCTTTGGCCCGCTGGAAATCCGGCGATTGTCGGGCTTACTGTGCAGAATGGCGTATTTAACGCGCTTATTGGCGACACTAGCGCGGGGTTTGACGCGTTAACGCTTGATTTTGATTCGGATTCAAGCATATATTTGCGCGTTGAAATTTCAACAAGCGATATTTTTGCAACTTCAGAAACGTTAGCGCCGCGGCAGAGAATCGCGTCATCAGGATTTGCTATTAATGCCGACACTGTGGATGGTGTGCACGCGGGCACCTCGGCTAATAATGTTTTGCGTCTCGGCGCTTCGGGCGAGATTACGGTTACGGGTAACATTACCACCAGCGCTGATCTTGCGGTAAACGGCGGAGATTTTACAACAACAGCGACTACATTTAATCTTGCAAATACCACAGCGACTGCTTTGAATATCGGCGGAGCGGCTACCACGCTATCGCTGGGTGCGGCCACTGGAACAAGCACCGTGAACAATGCGCTTACTGCAACAGGAACTTTGACAGCAAGCGGTCTTCTTGATGCAAACGGCAATGTCGCAATCGCTGATACAGATATCGCATTTGATGGAACATCAACTACGTTCACCACAACTGGAGCGTTTACTCTCACACCCGGAGGCGCGGTGTTGCTCGGCGATGGGGGCGACACGGTTGCCGTTAACTCTTCGGATTGGGATATTGATGCCACAGGGATCATGACCGGTATCGGAGCGCTCACAGCCGACGGCCTGATTACAGGCGCTGGCGGTCTGACGCTCACTGGAGCAACAGCTATTTCTATTGGCAACAACTTGAGCACAGTGGCTATTGATTCATCGGATTGGGACATCTCAACAACAGGCGCGATTACAGGAGTTTCTTTTGACGCAAACGGTTCGGGGAATTCCATTACCAATATTGAGAACGCGGATATTGCCGACGACACGCTGGATTTCGACAAATTTATTGACGCTTCTTCTCTTGACGCCGCCTTATCTATTACTGGAACAGCGGGAGAGACCGTTACTCTAACTCGAACCCTTACCAACGCCACGGCAGAAAACTCGATGACCATAAACTCAACAGCTTCTGACACGACTTCTGGCACAACAGACCAATATGGCATCTACATTGATAACCTTGCTTCAACCGAAGGCCTTGATGCTTCTCTTGTCATTGATAATTCAGATTTAGATGACGCGATTGGCGCGGCCATTAAAGTGATTGACGCGGGCGGAGGATTCACCAATCTTTTTGACATTGCCGGTACACTTATTTCAACAGCCGAATTCACCTCGCTTGACGGCGGCGTCACTCTTGACGAGGCCTATACAAACGGTCAAACCATTACAGTGGACGCCGCCGGAGACCTTGTTTTCAATCTCTCAACAACAACAGATTTCATCATTCAGGATGGAGGCGTTGCATTTGCGACATTCACAGACAGCGGAGACTTGAACCTTACCAACAATCTGACAGTCGGCGCGGCGGTAGAAACTCTTGACAATGCTGGATTCACACTTGATGGAGACGATCTTTTTGTGGCTGGCATTGCAGGCATTGAAGGCAATGTCTATACGGACGGTTCATTCATCGCCGGAGCCACAACAACCTTTGGCAACGGTTCTATTACAACAGGCACAAACGAATCTCTGACTATTACTCCTGGAGGCACAGGTGACGTGATTATAGATACAGACGCGGACAGCCAAGTCACCTTAAACGGCGGTGGAGACGGAGTAGATTCTTTAGTCCTTACCGATGGCGACATCCTTATCTCAAACGGCGATCTTGATGTTTCAGGCGGAGATTTTAATGTGACGCTCGATGCTGGAGATACGGCCAACGTGACTAAAACTGGTGCCAATGCTGGGGATGTCGTAGCGTTTTCCGGTACTTCAGTCAACGCTATTGATGTGCTGGATCTTTCCGCCATCTCTACGGCCGATGCGGCAGTAGACGCCGTCAATGGCTTGGTAATCAACTGGACAGAATCCACTGATGCTGACACGTTTATTGGGTTATCTTTACCCAACACCACCACCACCAACTCTGCTACCACTGGTATTTCTATTGGTACAGGATATGATACGGATATCAATGCCACCACCTCACTTGAGATCGGCATTGGTGGTACCAATGAACTAACCCTGACCAGCTCGGCTTTCTCACCCGCCACCACCGACTCTAATGCGTTAGGCACCACCTCCTTAATGTGGTCAGATCTTTTCCTGGCCTCGGGTGGAGTCATCAACTTTGATAATGGCGATGTCACCCTCACCCATGCCGCGAACTCTCTGGCCGTTGCCGGGGGTGACTTTAATGTGGAAATCATTGATGGACAAACCATTAACTTTGACGGGGATGCCACCCCTACCGCCGACATCGTGACTATTGGTTCCGGGGACACTTCAGCGACTGACGGCGTTGACGCGCTCCAGCTCACTTTCACCGGCTCTAATGCCTCGGGCAATGTCATTGATATCACCCCCTCAATTTCAGTCAATGCCTCGGATACCTTCAATGTGATTGACGTGGATGCCTTTACCGGTACTATTAGCGCGGCCGGCACCCTTACCTTAAATGCCTTAAACATCGGCACCCTGACTCAATCCGAAACCACCGGCACCATTACGGCCACAGGCTTAGCTATTGCCTCCGGTTGGGACGACGCGATCAACATTAATTCTGGCACCTTTATTGCCGAAACTTCCGGTGCACTTGCGATTGATCCCAATACTACGGGAACCTTTCTTGATTTTGAACTCGCAACCGAGTGGACTTTAGGCACGCTCATAAACGCCAATTTTGGGGGCGCAACCACCCAAGGAGCCGGAGACATCATTGGTTTGCAGTTTGACTTTGACACCAACCTTACCGGCGCCACTGACCGCGATATCACTGGCACGAATGTGGTTATGAACGCGCTCACTCAATCCGCGGCCAATACCACAACCTACATTGCCTACAATAATTCCGCCTCCGGCGCGCTTACCCAAGACACCGCCGCTGGAACTATCAACTGGCGCGGTCTGAATATTACTGCTCCTGTGGCAACTGCAAATTTTGCCGGTAGTACAGTAAGTTCAATTGGAACCAACATTACACTGGCTGCCATTACCGGAACCGCCGGCACCATTACCTCTGATGGTCTGAAAGTAACCATTCCCGCCTCCGGCGCCATTGTGACCGGTGGTACCATGTCCGGGATAAACATTGTCTCACCCACAACCTCTGGTCCGGCGGCCGGCACGCTTTATGGCATGCAAATCGGAAACCTGACCTCCGCTGGATCGGGCACAGAAACAGCTATTTCAATTGGAACCGGGTGGGATGAGGGCTTGCATGTCGGCGGAGCGTTCGGCGCCGGTCTTACAGAGGCTGTCACACCATCAGCTTTTGGGATTGGTATTCGTGATGCCAATACCTTTGACACCGCTGGACAAGCGGCCATGGTAATTCAAAAAACTGGAACATGGTCACAATTTGATTCAGCTTTGCTTCGTCTTGAATACAACGACACTAATTCTACAAATGGCTATTTCCTGCATATGATTTCAGAAGATGCCTCGGCCGGGTTCATACGTGCGAGTCAAAACGCGGATGCTACAGACTCGGATGTGTTTACAATGTTTAGCGATGGACGGACGTCGTTTGTTCCCAGTGGAGATGGCGCCGCTATTGTTATTACGGGCACAAGTATCACTACGGCAAATATGATGGATTTTGAAAGCATGAATGACACAGGCACGCTTATTGACGTTTCGTATGAGTCAGCTAATACGCAGGGTGCTGGCGCGCTCACGGGCCTAAATATTGATTTGGCCACTAATTTAACCGGCGCGAATGGTCGGAATATGATCAATATCGCGCTTACTACTGATGGCGCTACGCGCACTGGAACCGGCACCGAGGTATTGAGTGGCATTACAATCACAAGTAGCGCCGGTTTAATTCAAAGCACCGCCGCGGGAACTATCAATTGGCGAGGTGAGACAATTACAATTCCAGCCATCACTCAAACCACGGGCACGGTAACCGCGGATGCAATTCGTATCGTGTTCCCCGCTTCATCCGCGATTACAACCGACGGAACATCAACCGGAATTAATATAATTGCGCCAACAACTTCAGGGCCTGCCGCGGGCACTCTTACAGGCATTGCGATCGCCAACCTTACTTCCGCCGGCTCAGGAACGGAAACCGCTATTTCAGTCGGTTCTGGGTGGGACACAGATATCAATGCTACCACGTCTTTGGAGGTGGGCATCGGCGGGACTAATGAGCTTGTTCTCAATGCGACGAATCTTCAACCCAATGCCGATGACGGCCTCGCGCTTGGCGTGTCAGGAACGGCGTTCAGCGATTTGTTTCTGGCCGAAGGCGCAGTCATCAACTGGGATAGCAGCGATGCCACGATTACCCAGACGGGAGATACCCTTGCCTTTGCCGGTGTGACTCTTTTTGACATGGCAACAGGTATTTTAGAGATGAATGACCATGTTAGATTTGATACCGGCGTGGCAATGGTAGCGGCTTCTTATTCAATAGGCCGCGACGCAGACGCAACAAACCAGCTCCATTTCAATGTACCGACAGGAGCGACTTTTGAGTTCAGTGTGAATGATGTCGCGCGCAGTGTTCTCACGGCAAGCACTCAAACCTATACAGGAGCTTCTGATTTCACTATTGAATTAACGAATAGTTCGAGAACATGGTCTATCGTTGCAGATAATTCCCCTGATGAATTTAGAATTATTCACAGTGGTGGCACGGCGTTACAAATTGGGGCAAGTTCTCGGAATTTTATTTTAACAGAAGGAGCTATAGCTTCTGGCTTGGCAACCTTCTTAACTTTAACAGGCGCGGCTCATACAAATCTTACCGCGGCCACCGAAAATATCGGCGCAAACTTTAATTTCTCCGCTACGAAAACCTGGGCGGCGGGAGCGGGGCCGCTGGCGACGCAGAGAGAGGTATTCATCCAAGGCCCCACCTATGCGGGAAATGCGGATGGCGCGCTGACAATATCAGATGCTTATACGTTATATGTAGATGACCCAGTGCAAGGGGCAAACATGACGCTCACAAGATCGTGGGCGGCTGGTTTTGCTGGGAATGTTGGGTTTGGCGCGGGTACCGCGGCTTTGCCTAGTTTGGCGTTTATAAGCGACCCTGACACAGGCATCTATTCCGTAGCGGCCAACCAGATAGGTTTTGCCGTGAATGGCGCGGCATCAAGTAAGATAACAGCCGACGGCTTTGTAGTTGGTGGAAATACTTTAAGTACATATGGTTTGCAAGTATCAAGTCAAGATCAGTGGGGCTTAAATGGAGCAGGTGGAGTTATAGGAGCAAGTTCTGCTAATCTTAAATTAGCGATTGACTCTAATAATGATACAACTACAGCTGATTTCCAAATAATTGCCAATAATTATGAATTGTCGGGCGCGGGGGTTTTAGTATTCAAGGTTACTGAACTTGGTGACGTTTCAATCACTCCGCAAGCCACCGGTACTTTCCTTGATTTTGCTCTAGAAACCGAATGGACTTTCGGCACGCTCATCAACGCGGATTTTGCGAGCGCTACTACACAGGGTGCTGGCGATATAATCGGGCTTCAATTTGATTTTGATACTAATCTCACTGGCACTGTTGATCGTGATATCACGGGTACGAACATCATCATGAACGCACTCACCGCCGCTGATACTGCTGTCACCACCACTTACACTGGATATAATATCTCTGCCGCCGGCGCGTTAAGCGTTACTGACGGCGCCAATGCCGCGGTGCTTTCCTGGCGCGGTCTTAATGTGACCATGCCCGTGATTACCCAAAATACCGGCGACACCGTCACGGCTGATGGTCTGCGCGTGCTTATTCCCGCCTCCGGCGCCATTGTGACCGGTGGTACCATGTCCGGGATAAACATTGTCTCACCCACCACTTCTGGTCCAGCCGCCGGCACGCTTAATGGCGTCAACATTGCGGCTTTGACTTCTGCCGGTTCTGGGACGGAGACGGGATTGATAATCGGCGACGGCTGGGATGATGCGATTAATGTGAATGCGGGCGCGTTTATTGTGGAAACGGCGGGTACGGTGATTGCCACTTTTGCAACGGCGACAGGGGCTAACGGGCCGTATGCGTTGTGTCATGAAACTAATGGCGCGGCTACCGAAGCAATTAAGGATTGTAACGGCGCTCCTACGGCTGACTATGCCGAGCAATTTCCTGTAGCGCAAGGCGTCTCGTACGGAGATATTGTGGTTCCCGGGACTCGTGAAGTCGTTACTACCCAAGGACATCGCATTGTAGAGACGGTGCGTTCCAGTACACCATATCAAGAACCGGTGGTAGGTATTGTTTCTGACAATTACAGTGACTTCACTTCTGCGGGCTATAATATTGAGGATAAGGATAATCCACTGCCCGTCGCGCTTGTCGGGCGCGTACCCGTCAAGGTGACGCGCGAGAATGGATCCATCCAAGTTGGGGATTTTCTCACCACCTCTTCAACTCCAGGGCATGCCATGAAAGCTACGCGTTCTGGGCGCGTGATTGGTATGGCTCTTGCGCAATTTGATGAAGAGCGCGGGCAAGTTATGGTACAGGTAATAAATACCTTCTGGAACGGTCCGGATCAGTTGACGGTCTCGCAAGCGTCGGATGGGACTATTGCTGCGGCACCGAGCGCTTTTGACGGCAATATGAATGGCCGCGCGCTTACCGGCGTGCTGGCCATTGCCAGTTCCTCGGGTGCTTGGAGCATTGATTCAAGCGGAAATATGATGCTTCAAGATTTGGAAGTAAAGAAGCGGTTGATTATGTATGATGAGGCAACGGGCGAGAAGTATTGTGTAAGTATTCGCAATGGCGAGTTTGTAAAAGCGCTTTGTGAGGCGCCGGCCTCTAGCGCAAGCAGTGTTTCTGTTGCTCCGGCATCTTCCACATCCCAAGACAGTCATTCTGAACAGCGTGAAGAATCCCGTGCCACTCAAGAATCGCGGGATCCTTCGGCTACGCCCGGTGCCACAACTTCGGTTGTGGCAGGCCGGGCTACGCCCCAAGATGACGTAAGTGTAGCGGAAGAGCCTGCATCCGCCGTAGTTGAGGTTGAACCGGAAGAAGCCCCAGTTTCAGCAGTTGAACCCGCCTCTGCGCCTGTTTCTACGCCGGAGCCTACTCCTACTCCTGCGCCTGCGCCTGAACCTGCGCTAGCCTCTGCGCCGGTGGAAAGTTCTCCCGCAGTGCCAGCGCCAGAACCGATTGAGACTGCGACAACTTCTGAATCGGCCTCCACTCCAGCTCCCATAGCAGAAGAACCTACTCCCGCGCCAGTTCAAGAATCCGCGCCTACTCCCGCGCCAGAGCCAGCTCCTGAACCGGCAGTTGAGTCACCCCCGGCCCCGGCTGAATCATAGTTAGTCGAGAAATGATACACAACAAAACTTTGTCATTCCCGCGGAAGCGGGAATCTACGTTTTTCAATACATTTGAGGTAGTTGGATCTTATGTAAAGTAGTACTTGACAAAATATCCGACTTTTTGTATACTATATTATATGATTGAGCGTAAACTACTTCATCCTATATTTGGAGCGGCTAGAATCGCCCGAAGCAATCGTGGTAACTGGTATGCGTCGCGTCGAGAAAACTACACTTTTGCGCCAGATTTTTGAGCGTATTACTTCTGATAACAAGTTATTCCTTGATCTTGAAAACCCGCTTCATCAAAAGTATTTTGAAGAAATTGATTATGAGGCAATTGCCTATGAGTTTTCAACCCTTGGTCTTAATCTAAAAATGCGCTCCTATGTATTTTTAGATGAGATACAATTTGTCCGGACAATGCCCTCCATAGTTAAATATCTTTCGGACCATTATCCGATTAAATTCTTTCTTACTGGTTCAGCCAGTTTTTACCTTAAAAACGTATTTTCTGAATCGCTTGCTGGGCGCAAGTATTTATATGAACTCTATCCGCTTGATTTTGAAGAATTTCTTACACTCAAAGGCGAATCAGCTAAAGTGCCGCCGGATTATATCACGCGCGAGTCGCTTTATACGCATTTTCAAACACAATATAAAGAATATGTGGAATTCGGAGGTTTTCCCGGCGTAGCGGCAAAATCTTCCGCGCCGGAAAAGCGCGACGCGCTTAACGATATTTTCTCCTCGTATTTTAATAAGGAAGTGCTTCAACTGGGTGATTTCCGCAATAATAAAATTGTGCGCGATCTCATGCTTTTGCTGCTTGAGCGCATCGGCAGTCGTTTGGATATTTCCAAATTGTCTGCGGAATTAGGAATTTCGCGCCTTACACTTAAAGAATATCTGGCATTTCTTGAAGGAACTTATTTTATTAGTTTGGTACGGCCTTATTCGCGCAGTCGCGATGTGGAAATTCGCGGCGCGCCGAAATTTTACGCCTGCGACAGCGGACTGGCTATGCAGATTGCCAAAGTTGAATTTGGCCGAGTATTTGAAAATGCGATTTTTCACCAATTGCGCGCACAAGGGGTCGCGCTTAATTATTATCGGAAAAAGACCGGAGTGGAAATTGATTTTCTGGTTACGCGGGATAAGAAAAAAGAAGCGTATGAAGTAAAACTAAAGGGAACCGAACGCGATCAAAATACGCTTGACCGCCTTGCGCAGGAGTTGAGTATAGAGGACGCAAGCCTTATCTCATTTCACTTCGCATCAAAGGCGAAGGCTTGGTACGGGTTTCAGGTGTAGGGATATCTTGGAATACATGCAGGAGTTATACACAGCATAATTGGTTTTAATCCTTGTATTTATGGTATTATAAAGCTAGTGATGAGGCTCAAAATTGCTTAAATAGCTCTATTTCTATGACCACCAGTCGCATACTTTCCGTGATCACCCGCAACACGCTTTATGTTTTTATTTTTTTAATACCTGTTTTTTTCCTGCCTTTTACCTCGGAATGGCTGGAGTTCAATAAACAGTATCTTCTTTACGCCACGGTAAGCCTTGGTACTCTGGCTTGGATATTCAAAGTTATGGTTGAGCGGACAATCGCGGTAAAAAGGACATTTCTTGATATGCCTTTGATTATTTTAAGCATAGCGGTTCTTGCGGCGAGCATTTTTTCCAAAGATCGCGTTACGAGTTTTTTTGGGCTTTCCGGAAATACAAGTTGGGGATTCGTGCCGATTCTGTTTTATTTGCTTTTCTTTTTTCTTGTGGTGCAATACATGGAAAGCGAGCGGCATGTTCGGCGATTTTTGGGATTTTTAGTCGCGGGTGCCGGGCTTTCAACGCTGTATTACTGGGGCCGAGTGTTTGGTCTGGCTGATTTTCCCGGCGTGTTTCCAGCATGGAATACGGTTCAGGGGATTAACAGCCGATTTAGTATGCTATTGCTTCCTCCGCTTTTGATAGGGTTGACTCGTTTGGCGAGTATTGAACCGGAGACGGAACGTCATCACGCGCGTTTTTCCTCACTCTGGCTAGGTCTTTGGGCTGGCGCCGTGGCGCTTTCTATTATAACCATCGTGTCTCTAGGATACCGCAGTCTTATGATTGTTAGCGCCGCGGCGCTCGGATTGTTTTTGGTTTCGTGTTTTATACGTTTTACCAAGGTTCGTCTAACCCTGATATCTTTTGGGTTTGCGCTATGGATAATTTTTATATTGTTTGCGGTGTTCGGCACGCCCTCGTTGCTTACAGTTGAAACACCCATTGAAGTAAGCCTTACGCACAGCGTTTCTTGGCAGACTGTGTGGAGCATGCTTAAGGAAGGAGTGGGCCGCCTGCTTATCGGAAGCGGCCCCAATACATTTGGCTACGATTTTTCCGCTTATCGTCCGGTTTCGTTTAATGAAAATTTTGTCTGGTCAGTGCGGTTCAATACTCCCGCAAGCGAGATTGTTCATCAGGCTGCGGGAGTAGGAGTAGTTGGAATAATTGCTTGGGTTTTTACTGGATTCTTGGCACTCGGCGTATTTCGTCTGGTTGCTCAAAGCGTGGCCGGAGCAAAAGGAGGAAAAGAGAAGCCGCGTTCTCGTTCTATTCCTTCGCTTTTTGTAGCCGTGGGAAGCGCGTGGCTATTAACTTTGGCGCTTTTGTTTTTTATTCCTTTTGGGACAGTGGGGTGGGTATATTTTTTTGGACTGCTAGCTTCTCTGGCTCTGCTTGGAGAACTTTATGGCACGCATGCTTCGCGCGAATTTGTTCGGCCGTATAGCAATTCGCCGCAATGGTCGCTTGCCGCTTCATTTGGCGCAATGGTTGCCATCGCGGCGCTTGCTCTGCTTGGCATTTATCTTGGACGATTCTACGCCGCGGATTATTTATATGCTAAGGGGCTTAAAGAGCTTGCCGTAAATCGAAGCGATAGCGCCATGGCATTATTTTTGCGGGCTCTGCGTTTGAATAATAATCGTTATGAATATCATATTGGAGTGGCGCAAGGAGCGTTTAAAAGCGCGCTTATTGAGTCAGGCGCAAGTGAGCCAAATAAAGCTAAAGTGGGACAGTTAATCAGCGCCGCAGTGGGAGAAGCGCGCCGCGCCACACAGTTGAGTCCTCGCTCTGCCGCGGCCTGGGAAACGTTAGGCGGAGTTTATACCCAAGTGCGCTCGCTTACGCCGGAGGCAACGCAATGGGCGCTTGACGCGTATGTAAGTGCGCTCGCGCTTGAACCAAATAACCCCGCGCTTTATCTTGCGCGTGGCCTCATTTATCGCGATGACAAAAAAACCGTGGAAGCTAAAGCTGACTTTGAAAAAGCCCTTGCGCTTAAGCGCAATTATGTGCCGGCGTACCTTATTCTAGCGCAGATGGCCGAGGGAGACAAAAATTTTGATCAAGCTATTGAGCGTGCCGAGCAAGCGGCACAGTTTGCGCGCGGCGATTTAGATGTTGCCTTTAATCTTGCGCGGCTATATTTTAACCGGAAGCAAGGCGAGGATTTAAAAAAGTCCGAGAGTATCTTAAAAGCAATTCTGGCCCGCAATTCAAGCTATGCGAACGCGCACTTTACATTAGGGGCAATTTATGAGAAGCGAGGCGATACTGCGGCCGCGCTTGAAGCGTATAAGAAAGTGCTTGAGCTTTCCGCTGACAATCAAGAAGTGAAAGACAAAATCGCCGCGCTTGAAAGCAGTAGCGAGCCTGCCGAATCTGAATAAGACGAAGTTTGAATTACAAACGCCTGTTTCGTCATGACAATAAGAAAAGTTTTTATGAGCAGAATATTCTATGTGCTACTCCTGATTTTTAGTTTAGGATTTTTTGTTGTTGGTATTCAGGCGACAGAATTTACCAGTCCAAATTTTAAGGTGCTTGATCCAGTCGTAAATGACGCCGGAAGCGCTATGATGAGCTCAACTTCTTATCGGCTTTATGGAGTAGTTGGCGAGCTTTCTACTGGACGTTCCACTACTTCAAGTTTTACGGTTAACGCCGGATCATTAACGTTTCCCGCCGCGGTTGCTGCGCCAACTCCGGCCGTAGGCGGTACGACGGTTAGCACGACTGGTTCGGCCGGCGGTTCAGTAACTTCCGGGCCAACTACTCTAAACACGGTTTTTAGCGGCCGCGCCTATCCTGCCGCGGCAATTTCATTTTTTAAGAACGGGACGCTTGTCAAACAAGTCAGTGCGGCAGCGGATGGCGCATTTAGCGGCTCTATTGAGGCGGTAACTTCCGGTAATACTTACACGTTTGGTTTGCTCGCCAAAGACAGCGCGGGGCGCAGTACGCCTTTAATTACTTACACGCTTAATATTCCTTTAGGAGTTCAGCAAGCGGGTATAGAAAACATTTTTTTGCCCTCTACAATTGAGCTTTCTGAAACCAGCGTGATTCAAGGCGCGAAATTTACAGCGCGTGGAACTGCCTTTCCGGGCAGTACGGTTAAAGTAGAAATTCCCCCGGTCATTGAGAGCGTGTCTAGAGCGGCAAGCACGGGATCATGGTCCACGACTATTGATACTGCTAGGTTAAATCCGGGAACTTATACTCTGCGCGCAAAAGCGCAAATAAACGGAGATCAGAGCGAAACGAGCGCGCCCCAGATTTTGACTATTACAGCGGTTTCAACTCCGCCGGTTGTTCCAACTCCGCCTTCTCCTCCAATTTCCCCAATTCTCCCGACCCCTTCTTCTATTCCGGGAGCGCCAACATATAGGCGGTCGGATATTAATTTTGATAACGCGGTTAATCTCGCGGATATTAGCATTTTGCTCGCTTTTTGGAAACAGACCGGAGACGGCATAGCAAATCCTCGCGTTGATATCAATCAAGATAACATTGTTGATCTTGTAGATTTTAGTATTTTACTATTCAATTGGACAGGATAATAGACCTGTTGCTTAATAATTTTCGCAGCGAAATTGTTAGATTTTAGGCGAGGCTAAGCCAAAATTTTGTGTTAAAAATATTTTTGTTTATAATAGTGGCGCTGTTCATGTTTCCGTCTAATGTCGAAGCGGCGGTATTGACAGTTAGCGCGGAAAAAAATGCCGTACAGATTGGCGAAGAGGTCGCGTTGAAAATCGGAGTTGATACCCAAGGAGAACGCGTAAATATTTTTAATCTAGCTTTTACTTTGCCAGAGCAGTTTTCCTTGGTTCGTTTGAACAAGGAAAACTCTGCGGTAAATATTTGGATTCAAGAGCCAAAATACGACGAAGCGGCGCGCACCGTATCATTAGTGGGCGGTGTGCCCGGAGGATTGTTGGGTAGTACCGTGTTGCTTGAGGTTGCGGTTAAAATAAACGCGCGCGGGTCATATGCGCTTTCGCTGGCGCCGCAATCAGAAATTTATCTCAATGACGGTTTGGGCACGCGCGGAGAAATTATCCGGCCGGATTTTAGTCTTGAAGTAAAGGGCAAACCTTCAAAGGCCGGCGTTCTAGTTCTAGTGAGAATTGCGGGATTTGCCGCGCTTGCATTGATTATTTTAGCCGTTATATTATGGCGACTAAAACGCATGACACCAGCAAAGTCTTTATGATTAGACGCGCGGCAAGCATTGTTGCAGTAAGCGTTTTTACGCTGATATTTTTTGCGCGCGCATCAGCGGCGGCGACTATTTCTTTTGATCCTAATACTCGTGCTCTAGAGGTTGGTGATGAATTTGAAGTAACGGTTAAAATTAATACGCAAAAACAAGCAATCAATGCTTTGGAAGGAGTGATGGTCTATCCTAAAGAACGCGTGGAGATCATTGCGTTGTCTTCCGCGAATTCTTTTATTACGGTTTGGGCGCGCGAGCCAGCCTTTAATAAATTAACCGGTCGTGTAGAATTTGCGGGCGGACTACCAGCTCCGGGGTTTACCGGGGTGGGGGAGATATTCAAAATTCGTTTCCGCGGATTGCGAAGCGGTGCGGTATCGCTGAACGTGCGTAATGTTCGAATACTTGCCAATGACGGAGAAGGAACAAATATATTTACCTCGGCTAAGACTGCTTTATATGCTATTGAAGAGCCCGCTCCTGTTATCGGGCCGACCCCGCCTCTTCCGCCAGAAGCCATACTCCCCCCGATTGAAGGAGAAAAGCCGCCGCTTATTGAAGCGCCCGTTATGCCTTTGGGGCCAGAAGTTAGACCGGAGGTGCTTCCATCTTGCGCGGACGGATATGATAATGACAACGACGGGCGAGTAGATTATCCCGCTGATCAGGGATGCGGCTCGTTGAGCGATCAGACCGAAACTGATCCGGTCAGTAAATTATTTAAACGCGTAATTTCTGCAAGGATGAGTCTGATGATAGAACGGATAATCACTAGGATTTTAGCTGTTTTCTCAATACTGAATTTTTCAAACTTTGAGTTTTCTCGGCCTTAAATTATGAAAATTGCCTTTATTGGTCAAAAGGCTGTACCCTTTTATCGTGATGGGGGAGTGGAGCGTCATGTTGAAGATCTAGCTACGCGGTTAGCTAAGCGCGGACACGAAGTTACGGTTTATGTGCGGTCGCGTTATGTGGCGACCAAAGATGATATTTGGCAAGGGATACATATTGTACGAGTTCCTTCTATTCCAACCAAACATTTAGATACGATCACTTATACATTTTTTGCGACGCTTAAGGTAGTATTGCCTTTTGTGACTAGGTCACAAACGCACGGTGACCTAGTCACAAAAGGGTTTGATATCATCCACTTCCATGGCGTAGGTCCGGCACTTCTGGCTTGGCTTCCGCGTATTTTCACACGGGCTAAAATTGTCGTAACTTTTCATTCCATTGATCGTTTTCATACTAAATGGGGAGCGATTGCGCGCCTTATTCTAAAGTTTGGAGAATGGACAGCGGTGCATATTCCGCATGCTACAATTGCTGTTTCACGGTCAATTGTTAAATATTGCAAAAAACAATATGGCAAAACCATAAAATATATTCCCAATGGCGTAAAAGTGCAAAAAATTGAGAGCAGTACAAATCTTCAGCGTTTTGGTCTTAAAAAAGGACGCTATATTATAACCGTGGCGCGTTTAATTCGACACAAGGGCATTCATTATTTGATTGAAGCTTATAAAAATATTCCCGATACGCTTAAGAGCGAGTTGAAGCTGGCCATCGTTGGCGCGCCGAGTTTTACCGATGACTACGAAACATATTTGAAAGAGCTGGCTAAAGAAGATCACCGCATTATTTTTACTGGCTACCAAACTGGCGATGTTCTAAACGAGCTTTATGCCAATGCTTATCTTTATGTTCACCCTTCCGAAGCAGAAGGACTGTCTTTGTCTATTCTTGAGGCCATGAGTTTTGGAAAATGCGTATTGATTTCTAATATCCCCGAAAATTTGGAGGCCATTGATCATTCCGGCATTCCGTTTGAGGTAAGCAACACTGAAGATCTTTGTGAAAAACTGATGACGCTTTTGAATCACCCGGAAATAGTTGAAGAGAAAGGCAAATTAGCCTTGGGTTTTATCAAACGATATTTTGAATGGGATAAAATCGTTAATGAGACTGAACAATTGTATAGGAAGCTGCTGCCCTAAGAGAAAAAAGAGAACGCCTTTAATTTTGTTTTGCAAAAGTTAGAAGTGTTCTCTTTCTTCCCTGTGTTATGCAAAAAGGTTTTGCTGTTATTTGTGTATTGATAGCCTCCCTAATATTAGCTGTTGCAATTTTAGCGCAGAGTATATTTTCTCATTTGCGAGATTCAAAGTTATTTGTGCAAACAGCCAAGGAGATTGATCTCTATGGGATGGCTGTTGATCAACTGGGAATGCAATTATTAGGTGAAGCGAATAAATCGGGGTTGCCCTTGATGGGCAAGCAAGATGCGAGCAGTCTGATTACGCGCATAATCACGCCGGAGTTTTTTGAGTCGCAATTAAAAGCAGCTCTGGATTCAGCGCTAGCTTGGTTTAATTCTGATCGGCCAGCTTCAGAGTTGGTGATAAAGGTCAATCTGAAAGAGTTAAAACAAAATATCGGCACAGGAATTCCGGGCGTGCCGGATGAGTTATCAATTCTTGAAATTATGCCGTCGGATAGCCGACAAAATTTTTTGAGCCGCGCAGAGGAGGTGCGCAATTATTACCGTCTTGCGCAATTTATAAGGACTCTTATACTAGGCTTGTTGATTGTATTGGGAATTTTTATACTATTGCTGACCATGACCTCAATGCGTTCGATATTGCGTTTTCTTGGCGGTGTGCTGATTCTTGGCGGTGTGCTGGCGGGACTTATCGTGTTAAGCCTGCCTAAAGTGGTTTCTTTGATTATGGCGGAACAGGCGCCGGATCAGACTGAAAGCCTAATGCGCGCTGTGGGGTTTTTGGTCAACAATCTCTTTAACTCTGCGCTTATAATGTCGATAGTAATATTTGCGGGTGGAATTATCTTGATCATTCTCGCACAATTTATTCCCCGTAAAACCGCGTCAAAGATTATTTAAATGTGGCATGATTGAGTTTTATTTGCAAAAATCGGGGTGGAGGGATTCGCACCCTCGATCTCTGCGTCCCGAACGCAGCGCCTTAGACTACTGGGCCACACCCCGTTAGTATGACATGGTATCGCGTTTCTTGTGTTTTGACAAGCAATGCGGTATAATCAACAGGTATGAATCCCGTTAGAGACAACTGCATTTACTTTTAAGACTCAACGGGATTATTAGTATTAACTAAAAGTATACTTAGAAGTAAATAATCATTATGTACGAGAAAGAATCAAATCCTGATAAAAATGTTATAGAAATTTTAGAGCACAAAAAAAGGTATTATTGGATAACATTAATAGGTACTTTACAGATAATAAGGCGTCAGAGAAATGGAAAATTGAAGCAGCTGCAGACGATATTAGATATCAGAAAAAATATGAGACCCAGTTTAAGGGATCAACGTGGCCTCCTCTTAAAGAGTATCTCACAAAACAAGAATATCAGGATTATCAACGATTATTATCGTGCCACGATAAATACGAAGAAGAAGAACGAGATTTAACTTTAGAGGCTTTAAGAATTTATTCAGCAGATCCTAACACAAAATGGGAGAGACGAACACAATCAAAAATGGGACACGCCCGTGACTATGAATCTGATTTATATAAAGCTGCAGTTGGAGATACCGTTCATCTCATACTGAACAGGCACAGAAATCTTAAATCTGGATCTTCAGAATATGCGATAATTCTTATATTCGTTATGAAAGATGGCCAATCATTAGATGATGAACGAGGGCGTAGATTTAGCCCTATTCATTTTGAAGTCGATTCTGATGGCAATATACTTGACTGCTTTGCCTTGAGATCGTTGGATAAAGAAGCTCAACAAAACATTCTTACAGAAGTTCAGGATCAGATAAAAAAATTAAACGATAAGTATAGGTAGGGCTTTTTACGGCGCACAACATCGGATATGCGGTTCGGGCGCGGTTCGTGAGGACGCAGTGTCTGGTCAGTAACAATTGCCCAACAGATAAGAAGTCGCTAGACTAACGACAATTGTGCCCTCTCCTACATTCCCTTCCTCGCCTGCGCGGTGGCCCCGCTTGTGGCAGGGCGATTGTACCGCTCGTCTCGGTCGGGAACGTCGGATATCGCGAAACGTTGGCCAACATCGCTCGCGGAGTCTACCCCGTACCAAGCTCTGCTTTGGTACGGGGCTCGCTGGCGAAATCCTCGCTCTGCTCGGACTTCGCCTTTTGGCCAACGGGCGGCGCGTTCCGTCCGTTATATGAAATAGCCCGAAATTTCTTTGATATATTTTTAGATTTTTTTGGCAATTTATTTCAGTGGTCGTCATAACTTGTGTAAAATATAAACAATTTAATAATTTAACTAGGTACGGTCGTCTAAGGATGACCTGCCTCTAACGGTATGAAAATTGACAAATATTTTCAGTTAGCCATTGATAAAAAAGCTTCGGATCTGCACTTGATTGCCGGCACGAAACCGACTTTGCGAATTGCCTCCGAACTTATAGCGGTAGAGGATACACCTTTAACAAAAACCGATCTCGCCGGTTTATTGACTGAACTTTTGACTAAAGAACAGTTTGCGGATTTTGAGCATGAGCGCGAGCTGGATTTTGCATATTCTTATGATAATTGGCGCTTTCGCGTCAATCTGCATTTTCAGCGGGGACAGATTGGTCTAGCGGCTCGTTTGATTCCGCAACAAATACCCACTCCGGAAGATTTGGGATTTTCTGAAGTGATGTATGCGTTGACCCATTTAAATCACGGCCTAATTCTTGTAACTGGACCGTCTGGTTGTGGAAAGTCTACAACTCTTGCGGCGATGATTGAAATTATTAATCGGGAGAGGTCAGCGCATATTATCACGATAGAAGATCCGATAGAATTTCTCTACACGAATACAAAAAGCATGATTGAGCAAAGAGAAGTAGGGGAGGATACGCCTTCGTTCGCCAGCGCTTTGAAGTATGTTTTACGGCAAGATCCCAATGTTATTTTGGTTGGAGAAATGCGCGACCTTGAAACCATACAGGCCGCATTAACCGCGGCGGAAACAGGACATTTAGTGCTTTCAACTTTGCACACGCCGACAGCGGCCGATACGGTAGAGCGGATTATTGATATGTTTGAAGGGGTCCGTCAGCGCCAAGTATTAATTCAGCTCGCCTCAACCTTGCGGGCAGTAATTGCGCAGCAGCTTTTACCCACTGTACGTGGTGGACTTGTTGCGGCGCGAGAAATTATGTTGGTTAATCCCGCTATTGCAAATTTGATTCGCGAGCATCGTGTTGCGCAAATTGCCTCTGTAATACAAACTTCAGTAAGGGACGGCATGGTTACCATGGAAATGGCAGTCAAGAAACTTTATCAAGACGGCGTTATTTCCGATGTCGTGGCTAAGCATCGCGGATCGGAAAAAGGGAGATATTTTTAGGAGTATGTCCGGTGCCACAACTTCGATAGGTTTCTGGGTCTATATATTAGAGAGCAGGAAAGATGGCAATCGGTATATAGGATTTACAACTAATCTTAAACAAAGACTTCTACAACATTATAAAGGAGAAGTATTCTCCACAAAATCACGACTACCTATGCGGTTCATTTATGCGGAAGTATGTACCAACGAAGAAGATGCGCGCCGACGCGAGCAATATCTGAAGACAACTCGGGGACGCCGTTTTCTTGCAAAACGTTTAATCTTATACTATAAATCGAAGTTGTGACACCGGGTATGCGCGACGACAAGTGGAATGAGATAAAAGCAATGGTTAAAACTAAATTCAAGGCGGTTGAAGAAGGCCGGTATGATTTGGAATATATACCGAACGCGTATGTTGAATTTATTAGTTTTGACAGCCCGCAAGGCAAAATGAAATTAGAGCGCACGACTCAACCGGTTGTGCTTGATAAAAAAACCATATATTCAAAATTGGGCGGCAGCGCTTCAAAAATTGAGTATAGTTACTCGCCGGATGAGGTGTCGCATAGATTTAAAGCTTATAAATGGAGCGATGGCTTAAATGAGTGGGAAGAAGTCAAAGCGCCGCCTATTTAGAGAACGTTTCTCTTTACGACTCGATATGCGATTAACCGTGGCTTTTGTTGCATTATTAATCAGCATTGGTTTATTGATAATCGCACAGATTTGGATTCCGCCGGCGGCAGCGCAATTCAGGACAGTGCAAGCATTACGAACAAAAAACGCGGTGACTTTTGAAGCGGATGTGTCCCTGGAGCTACCCTATTTACAATTACCTAGTTTTAAAGGCCAGGCCAAGTTGTCACTGGATTTTTTGAAAAAGCAGGGGATAGTAAATCTTGATGGTCTTGTAGATGATCAAAAAAATAACTATCGCTTCAAGGGAGATCTAAGATTTGCGGAGGATGGCGACTATATCAGAGTTTCTTTTTTACCGCTTAAAATTATTAATAATCAGTGGATAAAATTAGACGCGCCGCCGGAGACAGCGCAAACGCTTTTTGCTTTATTTGATGCGGTAAGCCATGTTGTACTGGACAGACGTTTGTCCAATGAAAAGCAGGCCCATTATTCATTTGAATTTAAGGCGCCACCCAGCGCACTGCGAGATTTTAAAGGGGAAATAATGTTGAATTCTAAAACTTGGCTGCCGGCAGGCTTGCATATACAAGCGAAATTGGGTAAGAGCGAGAAAGCGTCAGAGATTACTGTCCGACAGATTAGTTTTGAGCCGGTTTGGATGATGGATGCCCCATCGGGGTTTTTAGCTGTTGCAGAGGTTTTTCCAAAACTTGAAAACGCAGCTCTTTTTTTGGAGAAAATCGCGATGCCGTCATCTTTGACATCCCCGCGCATTTCTATTCAGCAATTTTCAGCGGATTTTGATGGCGATCATCTTCCTGATACAATAGAGCAGGTGTATGGGACTGATCCGGCTAATCCGGATAGCGACGATGATGAACATCTTGACGGCGACGAGATTGAAAACGGATACAATCCGCTGGGCAATGATAAGATAGGAGGTGATATGCGATGAACAATAAAAAAATTCTAGGAGCAGGATTGGTTGTTGGTTTGTTGTTTTATGTTATTTCACTGCTGATTTGGGGGTTATCCAAGTTTTTACCCGTGGTGCCTTTGGCAATTGCTATACCAAATACGGCGCTGCTTCCGGGCTGGCAAATAGAGCATTTACTGGTTTCACTTTTTATTGGAATAATGTGGGCAATTGGCTTTGCGGTTTATGGCGTTAAACGCGATTCGGGATGGTTGTATGGTGTGATAGTTTATCTGGTGGGAACCTTGCCAGCTTTTGCAGTGTACTTTATTACGACTGCGCAATGGCGGCCTATAATTTTATATGGCGCATTGGTGTCTTTTATAGGCGCTTTGCTGGGCGGTAAAGTGATGTCTATCTTAACTGCGAGACGTTAAACATGGTTTACATGGCTTCCAAAATTTGGCACAAGGCTAAGGCCTTGGGCGACCCAAGGCTTAGCCTTGTTTAGTGATGGTCTTTAGACCGCCTTTCGGCTATGCCTTATTTTAGTCGTTATAGCAATAAGCGCAGTTATACTAGCCATAAAATTACGCGCGCAGATACGCGCCTTAAAATTATTAAGGGCGCTTTTGTTGCTATTGGTCTTATCATAATTTTTAGACTATTTATATTACAGGTGTTAGATAGCGCGACTTATAGGCTTTTGGCTTCTGATCAACGCGAAATTTTTCGCAAATTATTTCCTGAACGAGGAGAAATTTTAATGCATGAAGGCAAAGGAGGCGGTTTAACTGCTCTGGCAACAAATAAGGATCTTTATTTGGTTTATGCTGACCCCAGAATGATTGTCGATCCGGCGGATGCAGCTAATAAACTCGCGCCATTGTTTGGAATTAAGCGTCCTCACGACGTCATTGCGAGCGAAGCGAAGCAATCTCCTGAGATCGCCACGCCCCGTCCCGCGATGGCGGGATCGGGGCTCGCGATGACGGATGCAAATGACGAATATCAAAAATTATTAGATAGGCTATCAAAAAGCGATGACCCCTATGAGCCCTTAAAACACGGCGTTGAGGAGTCTGTAGTTGATCAGATTAAGGAGCTGCATATCGCGGGAATTGACACAGTGCGAGAATCTGTGCGCTATTATCCTAACAAAGAGATTGGCGCGCAGATTGCCGGTTTTGTTGGTGCCGAAGGCGATAAATTAGCCGGCCGTTATGGAATTGAGGGTTATTTTAACCATGAATTAGCGGGGGCTCCAGGTTTTTTTGAGGGGGAGAAAGATGTGGGTGGACGCTGGATTCCGGTTTCGCGACGTGAACTTCAGCCCGCACAAGATGGAAGCGCAATAGTTTTGACAATTGATAGGGCTATTGAATATGTCGCTTGCAATAAATTGGAAGAAACTATCAACCGATATGATGCCGCGGGAGGATCAGTAATCATCATGAAAATCCCGGAAGGAAAAATTTTAGCAATGTGCAATTCTCCCAGTTTCAATCCGAATGAGTATCGCTCTGTTGAAGATATAGCGGTTTTTAATAACCCAATAATTTCCGCGCAATATGAGCCGGGTTCAGTATTTAAGGTCATAACTATGGCGGCGGCGCTTGATAGCGGCGAGGTGACCCCTGAAACAACATATACTGATACCGGTGAAATAAAAGTTGGGCTGCATAAAATTAATAATTCTGACAATAAAGCTCATGGCGTGCAAACCATGACGCAGGTGCTTGAACAGTCGTTAAATACCGGCGCGATTTTTGCCGCTGAAAAAGTTGGGTTTGATCGTTTTCAAGATTATATTGAGCGTTTTGGTTTTGGCAAGAAAACGGATATTCAATTAGACACCGAAGTTGACGGCGATATAGGCGCGCTTTCAAAACGGGGTGAAATTTATTTGGCGACGGCGTCATTTGGTCAAGGTATTGCTGTTACGCCTATTCAGTTGGTTACCGCTTTTGCGGCGATTGCCAATCAGGGTAAGCTTGTTAAGCCATATATTGTTGAGGAGATACGAAAAAACACCGGGGCTGTCGTGCAATTTGCGCCGGAAACAATACGTGAAGTGATTTCAGTGCAAGCCGCAACGTTGCTAAAGGGAATGATGACTTCGACTGTTGAACGCGGCCATGGAAAACGCGCGGGAGTGCCGGGGTATTATGTAGCGGGAAAAACAGGCACTGCCCAAATTCCGCGCCGCGACGGACCGGGATATGAGCAGGGAGCAACTATTGGAACTTTTGCGGGATTTGCGCCAGTAGAAGATCCGCGTTTTGTCATGTTAACGCGCATTGATCGTCCGCGTGGCGTGCAATTCGCGGAAAGCACTGCCGCGCCGCTTTTTGGCGATATAGCCAAATTTTTGCTACAATATTTTGAAGTAAAGCCTAGCAGGCCAGTTGAACCATAAAATTTTATGACAAAATCTTTTTTGACCAGTTTTCTCCAGCTGTTTGCACGTTTAATACTTCGAAAATATCGTCCTACAATTGTGGGGATTACTGGATCAGTGGGCAAAACTTCCACTAAAGAAGCTATACAGGCTGTGCTCTCGTCAAAGTTTTCAACCTGGGCATCACCTAAGAATTACAATAACGAATTGGGCGTTCCGCTTTCAATTATTGGCGCAAAGGCGCCGGGGAAATCTCTAGTGCACTGGTTCACAGTATTTTTACGTGCAATTTGGCTACTGATCATGCCGGCGCGTTATCCAGCGATTTTGATTTTGGAAATGGCCGCGGATCGACCTCGCGATATCCAAAAATTAGTTAGACTAGCTCCGCCGCGAGTGGGAGTTATAACCGCTGTTTCGCCGGTACACACGGAATTTTTCGGCAGCATAAAACGGGTTGCGGTAGAAAAACGGCGCTTGGCAGAAGCCATTCCAAAAGAGGGGACATTGATATTAAATACGGATGATGAAATCGTGCAGACCTTTGCTGAATATACAGACGGCACGGTTGTCGGCTATGGAATTGTCAGCGGAGCTAATTTGAAGGCTATAGAAATACAAGAACATCTTGAAATACAGTTAAGCGGGGAATTGGGCGGTATCCATTTTAAAACTGTGCAAGATGGCGCGGCAGTGCCTGTGCATATAAGAAACGCTTTGGGTTTTCAGCATGTATACGCGGCCTTGGCCGCCGCGGCAGTCGGACGCGCTTTTGAGATGAATCTTGTGGAAATCTCCAATGCGCTTTTAAATTACAACGCGCCTCCGGGTCGGATGAGAATTATTGCCGGCGTGAAGGGAGCGAGGATTATTGATGATAGTTATAATGCCTCGCCTAAAGCGACAAAAGCGGCTTTGGAAACTCTGGGCCGCCTTTCTTTAAGAGAAGGCGCCACACGGTACGCAATTTTAGCCGACATGCTTGAGTTGGGCAATTTAACTGAAGCAGAGCATCGTGAAATGGGTCGGATTGCCGCGAAACAGGCAGACGTGCTCTTAGCCGTTGGTCCAAGCGCGGCATGGATTTTTGAAGAGGCTGTTAAAAGCGGCCTTTCAAATGATCGCGTTTTTCATTTTCATACTCTTGAAGACGGCGTAGAGCATTTTTTACAAGAACGCATAAAACCGGGAGATTTACTCTTAATCAAAGGGTCGCAAAGCATGCGTATGGAGCAACTGGTAGGGGGATTAATGGCCGAACCGCTCAAGGCAAAGGAGTTGCTATGTCGGCAAAGTCAAGAATGGCTGTCATAGACAAGAAGTGTGTTATGTGATAGATTTTTATCTACTTCTGTTGTATGGGATGGGTGTGGTTTGCCGCTTAAATTTTTGCTCCTATCGTCTAGCCCGGTCTAGGACACATGGTTCTACGAAAGGTAAGAATTTTGAGCGAGACGAAGTGAAACATTTGAAGCATATACGGCGTATATGTTGAGAATGTTTCACAAAGTCGCAGCCAAAATTCTTAACTTGCAGTAGAAATGGTATTCGGCAACAGTCCCATGATAAGGGCGCGGGGCTTTATGCCCCGCTTTTGTTATCCACACCATCCCCCTTGCAATCATACGGGACATGACGTCAGTGTGCAGTTGCACGGTTCACATTCTTGTCATGCCCGAGAGCCCTACACAAGAGTTCCTCGCCAATCTTAAGGGGCTGCAGAGAGACCCGGCATTTCTGTGGAACATCGCGCGCGATTTCCACAGAAATCTAGGAGGAAAGTTTAACCGAAGTGAAGCACCATGGGTGGATCTCACAGTAGCAGTTTCTATGGGCCCGTACTGGGGTTCTGTTCGTTGTTGTGGTTTTAGTGGGTATGCCTATGGTGTATATGTGGTGGAAGAAGCTGTTTTTCTGACTATTAGAAAAAATATTTGCTCATTTGGGGTGCAGTGGGAGAAGCTCGCGATGATTGGATTGCGGGCTTTTGTTTTATAAATATATTTAATGCCCGTTGAAATAGTCGTAGCGCGGAATGGGTAAAAGAGAGACAGGATGAGATTGAGAGAATTCAAAGGAAAAAAATAACTCCGGTACCAGCGTGGTGTGAGGAATTCAGGAAGGAAATTGAACTCATGCAAAAAATGATGCAAAATCTTAATACTCCTGAAGAACGCCACGAGGCAACGATTTTTATTTTACAACAATTTTCAACATATCAGGATAAAGAGCCAATTGGCATTATTTTTCAAGTAAGTGATTCCATAATAAATGACCCATCGCTTAGCGTTCAAGGGATAAGCGATGATATTATTGGCTTCTACAATCGGGGGACGAATGAATGGTTGGGGCGTATAGGTAAAAGTAGTATTAGAGGAACAACCGTTGGATTATCTGAAGCAGAAAAATCACGAGAACTTTATTTTAGACTTATCCATGGAATACACGTGCCTTATGGATCAGAAGATTTGCAACGCAAAGTATTGCAGAAAATGTTGGAGGCGACGCAGAACAATCCCAATCTCCGACTCCCAATATATGATCATTATGGCAAACTTATTTGGCCAACGACCATCTGAAATTCAATAAAATCTGGATTTCTTACGAACCCAAGGCTAAGCCTTGGGTTCGTCCAACATTCCTATTTTTCTCCGTTACCGAATTGAATTATTAAAAAGGGCTGTTTGCATCCGTGAGCAGTAGTTCACGGCCGTGTGTTATTGCACACTTTCTTATGCTTGCCTTTTCCACCAAAAGTATTCCATAAAAACAAAATCGGTGTTCCCCCGACACCGATCAATATCTCCTCGCGAATCGCCTTACCCTAGTAGGGTTGCTATAGCGTCTTTACCGTAAGTGGCCGCGATATGCGCGCGGAGTTTGGCTTTGGCGCGTGCTTCAAGCTGTCGCACACGTTCGCGCGACAACTTCCTACGATCTTGCAGTTTTTGAGAACATAGGTCAGGATGTACGCCCGTATCCACCATGCCGCGTAGGTGTACAACCGTGCTCTTGCGGGATCGTATTTTGCAAGATCTTTGATTGCGCCAAGCTGGCCTTCCTGCGCCAAATCTTCCACAGGGAACCCGTAATTCCTGAAGCCCCAGGCGATTTTCCATGTTAGGCCAATGCAGGCTTGCATCAAGGGACTCCTGCCGAATATGCTTTTGAGATAGTTCTTTCAAAATACGAGCGAGACGAAGTTGAAAATACGCAGGAATAGCAGAGCTATTTCGAGTGATTTTCAACGAGTCGCAGCCGTATTTGGGAAGAAATGGCCAAAATGGATATTCGGCAACAGTCCCATCAAGCGTGTGTGCGCTTTCTCATCTCCGTGATCTAGCCATTTACGGGCTAGCGTTCTTTCCTCTTCGGCTGTTAGTACTACAAACTGGACCGGATGGGCCATGGCATACATTCTATTCCTCCGTTCCTCCGCCAAAAAGAGCAGGCTTTTAGTTTAATGCAAAAATAACAGTGTGTCAACTTATATAGGGCTGTGGATGCGCTGGATTGCGTTTTGTGCTATACTAAATCCATGCAAAATCTATGTTAAGTATATTTTGGCATGATTATTTGTTCACGCCCCTTTTGAATTTTTTGATTTGGCTTTATAATAACGTAGCCTTTGAAAATCTGGGTTTGGCGGTTGCTTATATGACTGTGGCTTTGCGCGTTGTGCTTATCCCATTTTCAATCATAGCGGAACGCAACAGCTTCAAATTTGAAAAAATTCAGGAAGATTTGGTTGCTATCCAAAATGAATTTAAAGATGATCCGATTGCCCGCAAAGATCATATTAGAGAAGTCTTGCGCGCAAATCGGATTCAGCCTTGGGCTTCGGCGATCCTGTTAGGCATACAACTCTTGGCTTTAGTGCTTTTGTACCAAGTTTTTGTTGGTGGAATGACCGGCAAATTAAATGCGCTATATCCGAGCATAGCGCGGCCAGATGTAATCAATACTCGTTTTCTAGGATTTGATATTGCACAAAAAAATATATATGTAGCGGGATTGGTGGGCGTTCTTTTGTACTGGCAAATTTGGCGTTCCCAGCGGCATCGCCGCGATACGCTGACTTTAAGCGATAGCTTGTTTCGCTACGCGTTTCCTTTGATGTCTTTTGTTATCCTAGCAAGTCTGCCCGCGGTTAAGACTATTTTTATCTTGACATCCATGGCATTTTCGTATATTGTGCACTTGTTTAGGCCATTTTTTACCAAAAAATTGCAAGCCGTTAAGCATACCGCCCTGCGCTTGCATGATAAAATCGTAAATGGCGGACATGCCGCCACTTAATAAATAATCTACAGATATGAATGATTCTTTAGATCGTTTAATGTATTCATTTGTCGTTGAGGATGTTTTGAAAGGATTTTTTGTGTATGTGCCGCCGGGATATGTCGCTTGCGTTTATGATTTAGGGCGAGGCGTGCTAAAAAAGTGCCTTTTGCCGGGCTTGCATTTGAAAGTGCCGTTTTGGCAAAGGGCTAAGTTATTTAATACGCAAACTTTGGAATATCGCCTTTCTAAAGATTTTAATCTCAAAAATGTCCGGGCCATGGGGGATATTCCGGTTAGCGCTATCACTCTTGATGGTAAGGCGATTTCTATTGAGGGTACGATTTTACTGCGTCTTGATATTAATCAAATTCCCAATATTTGGCAGAATATCGGCGAGGATTTTGTAGATAAAATTGTGCGGCCGACAGTGCGTTCAAGATTGCGCATGATTGCCTCAAGATTTTCATATCAAGATTTGATTACCAACCAACGCGACGCAGTAGAGATGCAATTGAAAGACGAGCTGGAACGGATTTTTTATCCCCGGGGTATAAAAGTTGAGAATGTGTTGCTTTCGGAAATCGGCAAGCCGCGCGGCGGCGAAGGCGAAGAATAAATGACTGAAAATTTAAGCGGTTATGTTTCCATTTGTTTTATTAAGCATGGGGAGTTTGGTGGCTTGGGCAGCCTGGATTTTCGTGCTGTTTCGTTTTGATCCTTTTTTCGGCGGGTGGATTGTTCACATGCTTTTTTATTTGAGCGTAAGCGTGGCGCTTTTGGGAACCTGCATGCTTTTGGGTATTATTTTACATCATATCCGTTTTCGCCTAGCCGCCTCTAAAGCCGAAATATTAACGATTGCAAGGGAAGCCACTTTGGTTGTAGCTTTTACGATTATAATTTTGAATCTAGCCGCATATAAATTACTTAAATGGTGGAATATCTTACCGCTTGCCCTATTAATTCTAACAGCAGAGTTATTTTTTATTTCTTTAGATAAGCGTCCGCGCCGTAATGTAAAGCACACTCTTGATGAGTCTGGAGCGCTGGAGAATTAGCGAATTAGAGATGAGACTATGCTGCAGTCAAAACTTTTTAGCAAAACAGTAAGAGAAGTTCCGGCTGATGAGTCGAGCGTTAATGCAAAATTGCTTTTGCGCGCCGGTTTTGTTGATAAATTAATGGCCGGAGTGTATTCATTTTTGCCGCTGGGCTTACGGGTGCTTAAGAAAATTGAGTGCGTGATACGCGAGGAAATGGATAGAATCGGCGGACAGGAATTATTGCTTCCGGCCATGCACCCCAAAGAAAACTGGGAAAAAACTGGGCGCTGGAAAGATCCGGGCCGCGAAGTAATGTTTCAATTTGCGGGCAGAGGCGATAGGGAGTACGGACTTGGCTGGACTCATGAGGAAATTATCACTCCGTTAGTTAAAAAATTTGTACACTCCTATAAAGACTTGCCCATCGCTTTATACCAGATTCAGGCAAAATTTCGCGATGAACCGCGGGCAAAGTCGGGGCTTCTGCGCGGCCGCGAATTTTTAATGAAAGATTTATACAGTTTTCATCTTGAGGAAAGCGATCTCGATGAGTTTTACAATACAGTTAGTCTTGCGTACCGAAAAATATTTGAGCGTTTAGGCCTTAAGGCGCTTGTAGTTGAAGCATCGGGCGGGACTTTTTCAAAATATTCACATGAATTTCAAGTCTTGACTCCGGCTGGCGAAGACATTGTCATGGTTTGCGAAAATAATCGCGACTTTGTTGCTATTAACAAGGAGAGTGCGCGCAAGACAAGCCTGAAGAATCTTTGCGACTTTGCGCAGAATCGCGAAATTACCGATCTTGAAGCTGGCGGAAAATGCCCTAAATGCGGAAAACCAGTGCATGCGGAACGCGCTATTGAAGTGGGCAATATTTTCAAGCTAAAAACAAAATACTCGCAAGCTTTTAATTTGGCAGTCAAAGATGCAGGCGGCAAGGATCGGCTTGCGCTTATGGGATGTTATGGCATTGGGCTTGGACGCGCCATGGGAAGCATTGTAGAGGTTCATCATGATGAGCGCGGAATTATCTGGCCCGAGACGGTCGCGCCTTTCGGGGTGCATCTTGTTGCCCTGCAAGAAGATATTCAAGTACGCAATGCCGCAAAAAAACTCTATGAAGCTTTGCAAAAGGCCGGGGTTGAAGTATTGTATGACGATTGTGAGAATATATCTGCGGGGGAAAAACTCAATGATGCGGATTTAATCGGCATACCAGCAAGGTTAATTGTCAGTGAAAAAAGTATCGGCGCCGATAGCGCTGAATTGAAGAAGAGAGCGGAAAATACGCCGCAGATATTAAAGCTTAAAGATGTGGTCAAGGCACTAGGAGGCAGTATGGACTAGCTATGTTTGATAAATTGTTTCACCGTTTTTCAAAAGATATTGGCATTGATCTTGGAACAGCCAATACCTTAGTTTATGTGCGCGGCCAAGGCATTGTAATCAATGAACCGACCATAGTAGCGGTTAATACTCGGACCGACCAGCTTTTGGCTGTGGGGCATACGGCCAAAAACATGTTGGGCAAAACCCCGGCGCATATTGTAACTTGCCGCCCTCTTGTTAAGGGGATTATTTCTGATTTTGAAGTTACGGAAAAAATGCTCAAGTATTTTATTGAAAAAGTTCATGAAAGAAAGAGCTCTCTTTATCCTCGTCCGCGCGTTATTATCGGCGTGCCCCTTGATCTTACCGAAGTTGAAAGAAAAGCGGTGGAGGATGCAGTGCTTGGAGCTGGCGCGCGCTCGGTTTACTTAGTGGAAGAGCCGATGGCGGCGGCGATTGGCGCGCGTCTGCCTATTAAAGATGCGCTTGGCACTATGATTATTGATATTGGAGGCGGGGTTACGGAAATTGCTATTATTTCTTTAGGCGGAGTAGTAAATTGGCGCGTCATTCCGGTTGCCGGAGATGAGATGAACCGCAATATTATTCAGTACGCGCGCGATGTTTTTAATTTATTGCTCGGCGAAAAAACGGCTGAAGAGGTTAAAATAAAGCTCGGTTCCGCGGTTGAACTGTCCGAACAGCTTGAATGTCCAATGCGCGGCCGCGATTTGATGAATGGTTTGCCTAAAGAGGTTATGGTTAACGACAGTCAGCTTCGCGATGCTTTATCGCGCTCGGTAAAACAAATTGTTGAAAATGTAAAATCTGCGCTGGAGACAACGCCGCCGGAACTCGTCGCGGATATTTATGAACGCGGCATTATCATGACCGGTGGAGGAGCGTTGCTCAAGGGCTTGGATCGGCTGATTGCCAAAGTTACCGAGATACCCGTGCGCGTCGCAGACGATCCGTTAACTTGTGTAGTTCGGGGTACCGGGATTATTTTAGAGGACATGGAATTACTAAAAGAAATAGCCTTGCCGTCAGCTTCTACTTCTGCCACTTTGAGATAAAGGGACTGTTATGCAGCAATTTAATCTCGATGCTGATGAAAAGATTTGTCTCGCCACCAGGCGTTATTTATTGACATTATTTGCCCACATTTTTGTTGCTTTCTTTTTAATTGTAATGCCGTTTTTCCTGCTCTTTCCGCTTTTTTCTTGGGGGAGGTGGGGCGTTATTTTTTTTGTCTTTTCAATCGCAGTTGGACTCTTAACTTTATTAAAGACTTTAGTCATGTGGAGGTTTAATATTTTGATAATTACGACCAAACGAGTTGTTAAAATCAGACAAGTCGGGTTTTTTGACCGCACAGTTTCAGAAATGTTGCTTTCGCGCATTAATGATGTCTCCCATCGTATACGCGGATTTTGGAGCACGATATTTCATTACGGCACCTTGCATATTGTGGCGGGCAACGGTGAAACAGTGCTGGATTTTGAATATATGCAAAATCCCGGTAAAGCCTTGAAAATTCTCAATGGACTTTTGCAGCGGCTTCCATCTGATGATGGCGGGGCGGGATTATTATAACGAGATATGCCCGGTGCTACAACTGTATGGCTTAAAGTGGCACCGGCAACAAGTAAGCATATGACTACGAATCAAATTAACAGTTTTAATAAAGCGTTGTAGCACCGGGTATGCGCAAACAATTTAGCTGGAAAAAATTCTATCATTCGCACTGGTTTTTTGTTGTTGGTCTTATTTTGCTGATTTTGTTATCGGTAAATTTAACGCGTGCACAGTGGAGCGATAGAGCTATTCGTCGGGAAATTGCTAACCTGCAATCTGAAGTTGATGATTTAACAAAGGAACGCGAATCTTATGAGGCGCTAATTAATACTTTAGAGACGCCGGAATTTCTTGAAAGTGAGGCGCGCCGTGTTCTTGGCTTTGCGCGTCCCGGTGAGAATCTAGTTGTGGTTGAAAGCAAAAATGGAGTTGGGGGAAATGGTGAAGATGCCATGGGTAATAACAATCTTTCTAATTCTTATAAGTGGTGGATTTATTTTTTTGGTGAGATGTGACTTGCCCTCCCAACTTTTTGGACTATGTGATATGTTGATACTGCTTAAAAGATTGGCATGGTAAATGCGGGTGTAGTTCAATGGCAGAATGCATGCTTCCCAAGCATGAAACGGCGGTTCGATTCCGCTCACCCGCTTTGCGAGCGTCCCTTGAATATAGCGACTTTTTCGTGTAGACTATAAAAATACAAGTGAATCCTAATTAAATATATGCCTGTAAATAAAAAAGTTGCGCGAAAGGCGACATCCGTGCGGCGCACAGTAAAGTTATCTGCTAAAAAAGTTTCCGATATTTTACAAGTAGATCAATTAGGCGTGGATACGCGGCAAATTGTCCAACCGGCATCGGCCAACATAGAAATCAGAAATACACAGCCAGTTGTAGCAGATAGTGGGCCACCCAAAAATCTACCTGTCGAGCCAATTGTTAAAGATGTACAGTGTAAAAAGACAATTTTGAATCATTCATATACCTCACCGCGCACTTCTTTTTGGTTGGGCGTGGGTTTTGGAATCCTCGTCGTCGGGGCTTTAATGCTTATAGCATGGCAACTTGCTAAATTTGAATTAGCAAATGTCCTCATTCCCCAGTGCTGTATTAAGGAGCTGTTACAGGACAACATTTCTACTGTCATCCCGTAGGGAGATGTTCCGAAGGGACACAATGTAAGCATTTTGGTGGGGTCGCATAGCGGCCTAGTGCAACGGCTTGGAAAGCCGTGACCCTTCGGGGTCTCGTGGGTTCAAATCCCACCCCCACCGCCAATTTTCAGAATTCGGATTTTGGGCGATTGTTGCCTCGCCCCGCCAGAGGCGGGGCTCGGCTTCGGCAAGGATTTTGAAGGGATTTTTGAAATC
>Ga0075980_102_pt1 | contig 84123 bp, 72 predicted proteins | sample RifGroA2_FD_68056 | JGI IMG/M metagenome (GOLD analysis project Ga0075980, IMG submission 68056) | Parcubacteria bacterium GW2011_GWA2_47_26 | reverse complement strand
GAAGCAGGAATTGAAGCGGAGGTATGAATCGTTGAATCCCGCGCTCCTTAAACGTGAAATTGATCGCACATTGAATCTTCTGTACAAGGCATATCAAGCCAAACAAACGTCAGCACAAAAGGTCGAACCAAAGCTTAAACCATTGAAAAAATTAATGCCCGCTACGGTGTCTTTTTTGATGACCCAACCGAGGGGCGCTACGGTGTCATCCTAATATGAGTTGACACGGCACGTATCCACAACGGAAAATTGCACTGTCTTTTAGTTTTACCGCGAGGCGAGGATGCTGCGTTTGTAGGACTCCAGGTTTTCAAGCGCAACGCCGGTGCCTTTTGCTACGCATAGCGCGGGTTCTTCCGCGACCATAGCCGGAACGCCGGTTGCTTCGGAAAATAATTCGGCTAAATTGCGCAGTTGGGATGTTCCGCCGGAGACGACCATGCCTTTTTCCATGACATCCGCGGAAAGTTCGGGCGGAGTTTCGTGCAAAACTTCTTTAATGGTTGTAACCATTTGCTCCAGCGCGTTGCCAATGGCTTCAGTAACATCGTGCGAGGTAACCGTAATCCTCTTGGGCAAACCTTGAATCATATCCCTACCTGTGACTTCCATGGAAAGCTGATCATTTAAATAAAGCGCGGAACCGATTTGTATTTTTATATCCTCGGCCGTGCGCTCACCTACCGCAACATTGTACCTTCGCCGCACATGTTCAGCAATGGCCGCATCCAAACGATTGCCGCCCACGCGCACCGAGGCCGACGAGACAATTCCACCCAAGGAAAGCACCGCGGCTTCCATGGTTCCGCCGCCAATTTCAATAATCATATAACCAGAAGGACTGCCAATTGGAATATCCGCCCCAATCGCGGCGACAATCGGCTCTTTAATAATGTAGGCGGCTTTGGCGCCAGCCGCAATTGTTGCGTCAATAACGGCACGGCGTTCGGTTGAAGTTATGCCGCCGGGAACCGCGACCATGACTTCGGGGCGAAATAGTTTAACGCCACCCAAAGCTTTGTTGATGAAATAACGGAGCATGGCCTCGGTTGTTTTGTAATCCGCAATGACTCCGTCTTTCATTGGCCGAGAAGCGACAATCGTATCGGGGGTGCGTCCCAACATTTCTTTGGCGTCCCTTCCTACAGCTAAAATTTTCTTGTCCAGGGTAGAGATGGCTACAACCGAGGGCTCATTGATAATAATCCCCTTTTTTGGAACATAAACACGCACATTTGTCGTGCCTAGATCAATGCCGATTTTTTTGATAAACATAGCAGATTAGGCAGAGTAAGCAGATTAGGCAGAGTAAGCAGATTAGGCAATCAACAATTGCTTACTCTGCTTAGTACTTAATCTGCTTAGAGCTGAATTCTAAACTCTTGATCCTTCCGCAAACTGGTCTGCCAATTCAACCGTGAGCCATCACGACTAACGTTAAGGCCAGTCGGACTCCAGGACTGGGGTATCTTATCAGTATCAACTACCGTTGTCAAAGTGTGTCCGAGCGTCCCGGGCTGTTTTTGAACTTGCAAGGAATAAGCGCCCGCATTAATTATCTCGGCCACACTATCGGGCAAGCGGTATTTAAATCTCAACCGTTTAACTTCGCCAACTTGTACCGCCAGAAATGCGCCGAAGACGGTTTTATCGTATTCCTGTCCTATTTTTACTTGACCGGACTCTCGCGAGCCTTCTTCTTTCATGGCGCCCGAGGATTCCAAAAGCACACTGCCCTGCGGCACATAAACGCGGGTGTATGTTCGATAACCTTTGGTCTTCCAAGCCGGCCCGGCTTTTGGATAACTATAAACTATTTCCGCGTTTCCAATAAACGCGTCATTTTCTTTACTAACATTGTAGAAAATCGCGCGCTCAATGTAAGGATCGGTTTTCAGGGCAAACATGTTGGCGTCAAAAATCGCCAAATAGTCTCCGCCTGCCGCGCTTATACTGCCGGCCCAATTTTCTTCCTCAATAATTCCATGGGCTACAGGGTCATTAGCATAAAGCAAAATGTGTTTTTCGTCCAAGGCCATGCGCAAGATATGCAGGACTTGCGGCCACTTTGAGCATGGGAGAGCAAAAATCTTAGCAATCAAAGCGCGGGTAAGCTCGGCAATTATAGCTTTGCGTTGCGGCCGCGGGATAGCGCGCTCCTGAAAACCAATCTCCACTTCAAATTCCAGGGCCTCGGTTAAATTTTGAGCGGTAAAGGTTTGGCCTTCTACAGTAATAGGTCCTGTTAATTCAAATAACGGCTTAATAGCCGAGGGCATGACGGCAATGACACCGTCAAGTTCGGATGACGAAGGACGGAGGACGGAGGACGGAGGGTTCCTAACATACATCGCCTCATCTTTATAAAATTGCAAAATTGTTTTTGCTGATTCGCGAAAATCCGGCGCCCAATTGGCATCGCGCAAATAAAAACGCGGCTGCTGCAAATATTGCTGCAATTCCGGCGGGGACGGCGGACGTTTTGCTCCCGGCGCAAAACGATCTAGGTTGTAAACATCATCAGTAAAAAAATTGGCAATATGCCCTGCTTCAAGAGTGAGCAGGCCATAGGTTCCGATAAAACCGCCTGTTGGCCGAAGCTCGTCGCTATTTTCAAGCACAAAAAGATAAGTTTTTGGACTGGCATAACCGAGAAAGAGCGGCGCGAAATGGACAAGCGCAGCGCTGTCTTCTAAAACCGTTTGCACTGTATTCAGGTTGCCGCGCAGTAAATCCAAATTTTCGCGGACTACTGGCAAAACCCCGGGCCGCAGCGCAGAATCAATGAGATATCGGGAAAGTTCAATCTCGGCTTTAATGCCAGTCATCTGCGGCGCGCTTTCAAACATATTTTTCAAAATTCGCTGGCGCTCCGCAATTGGAATCTCGCCGATCTGCACATTTTCCAAGCGAGCCAATGGCCCTAAAATATCTGCCCCGAGAGCCGCGGCCTTGGAAAGAGCGCCCGAGGCTATTGAGGCGGCGCGCAGGCCAGCATCCACGGCTTTCCATTGCGCACCAACCCATGGAACAAATTTGAGAAAACGCACGCGCTGTATCTTAAACGCGGCTTCATCAAAATATTTTTTTGACTCATTTAAAAAGTTTTGTGCAGCGCGGGGATCGCGTTCTGTAAGCAAGGCATCTTTGGCAGACAGAGCGGCATTCTTTGCGGCGAGAACATTTATTCGCGCGCTATTTAGCGAACTGTAAGAAAAAACCGCTAACACGGACAGAGTTAAAACCGTAAATACGATAACGGCGTAGAATAATTTTCGCCGAGATGAACGTACTTTTGTCATATTTTTGCCACTACATCCAATGTCCTGCTGGATAGTTTTTGTCTATATTTTTCCGTAACGTTAAATCCTAAATACTTTCCGAGCATTAGCCGAGTTTGGGCGTCAAAGGCTGGGATTGAACCAAATATAATTAACGTGAGCGGAAGAAGCAGCCATTGCAGTATCACGAGCAGTCGGCGATAAGAAGAAGTTGTCGAGGGCAGAGGCGGTAAAAGTTTGGAAGTCAATATTGCCGAGACTAAGATTCCAACCATAGCGGCGCGCATTAGCCATTGGAGCATCAGAGGCGTGAGCTGAAAAAAAACCGAGACACCAAGAAAACTATCTCCGGCGATAAAAGGCAGGCGTCCTAGAATAAAAATTAAGATAGGCGCAGTAGCCCAAGAATACATCCCCTCGCCAAGATTCCAGATAAATTTGATTTTTTTGCGCAAAGGAATTGCCCGGCGTTGAAAAAAATGCCAAACCATGTACGGAAAATGTTCAATGCCCCAAGCCCAGCGCCTTTGCTGTTTATAAAGGGCAACCAGGCTCTGCAGATAATTTGCGCCCGTAACCGTATCCATGGAAACCGGCAGATAAAGCGGGGTAACCCGATAGTCGCCATTGTAATGAAGAAAGCATTGTAAAAATATCCGGGAGTCTTCAGTTACAATATCCTTTTGCCAAAAACCAACCTCCGTGAGCGCAGTCCAAGGCATGCTGTGCGAGGAAAAAGTAAAGAGCCGCTCGGGACGCGGTAATTCAGTCATGAGCCAAAAAGTAGTGCCCAAAGAAGCGATTTGGATTAAAGCCGGGGCTTCCCAGATATTATTATTATACAAGGCAATGGGCTGATAAGAAGAATGCAAGGGATCAGGCACGGTCAGATATTTATAACTCAAGTAGGCAAAATATTGCGGGTGAGTAATTGTATCAATGTCAAAAGCGGAAACGATAATATCCGGATAGGGAATTTTCAAGCCGTCAATAAACTCACGCACGCGATGACCGGCAAAATTAAGATTTGAGCCTTTGCCCGGAATCTCATCCGGCAAATTTTCCGGATGCAGGATGGTTAAAAAATGGCCAAAAGAGTTCTGAAATTCGGTTTGCAATATTTCGGCATCGCGCAAAAATCGCTCTCCGCCGCCGCGCTCTTCTCCGGAGAGCACAATAATAAAACGTTTTGCCTCGTATCTGGATTTAGAAAGCGAGGCAAGCGTCGCTCTTAAAATTTCGATATCTTCTTTAGAAGTGGGCAGAAAAATTAAATGCCAAATCCGCGTCCAATCTGGTTTCTCCCGCTTTAACTTATCAAGCCAATCAACACGGGAATCCACTTTTAACCTGCGCCAGGAAATCATCAAATAAAAAACAAAGTAAACTACGCGAAACAGCCAATAAACGTCGAAGATTAAAATAAAGTATAAGGCCCAAATTGGTTTAACAATTGAAAAAATAATCGCGCCGATCAAAGTCGTCCAGATTAGCGCTCCGGGTATTATTTCTAATAAACGATATAATTTAGTGCGTGGTGTCATGTTTGGGTTTGGTAATATTGGGCTCACGCTGATAAGTCGGTCGGAGTTGCGCCTGCCCGTTGACTTTTATTTTGAGCGCCCAAGCTATGGTATTAACCACGGCGACTGCCTCGCGAGTTCCACTAAAAGACGTTTCTTCCATGTCTACACTCAAACCTTGTAAGTCGCGGAGGCGGCGGAGCATTTTAGCAATACCCCATAGCAATGGCTTCTCATCCAAGTTGAACTCTATTTTTTTTACGCCACTTTTAAGCAAGGCGCGTTTATTTTTAATCACAATTTGTAAGGTAGTGGTGGACATAATTAGTAGTCATCCTGAACGCAGTGAAGGATCTCTCGCGTATGCGAGATTCCGCACATTCGTCCCGTTTAGAGATAGGACGCGGACTGCGTCCGCGATCTCTAACGGGATTCGTGCGAAATTCTTCGTCGTCCCGCGCCTGCGGGACTCCTCAGAATGACGGCACTTCAACACAATCAGCCAATGCGCGACGAGACGGGCAGTTTATCTACAAGAACAATTTTTTTTGACTCCAGCAGCGTATAAAGAAAGCGATCGGTCATTTCCTTGCGCTCCAAAAATTCTTTCAAGGTCAAAATCGTATAATTAATGGTGCGCCCGAATTCTTCTTCAAAATCTTCTATTGATTTCGCGCATTTCTTTTTACTAACGCGGCCTATTAAAAGCAGATCAGTTGGCAATCCTTGAAGATCGGCAAAAAATCCAGTCAAGGCTAAGTAATTAACCGCGCCCGCCGCAGACAGTTGCCTCGCAAGTTCTTCTTGGAGCAAAAGCTGTCCTTTGATTAACAGTAATCGTAGCTCGTTAAAAATTACACACTCGGGATTAACTTCATAATATTTGCGCTGTAAATTATTTGCGCTGTTTTTGTAAGTAATGCCGCCGTTTGCATTTTTATCAATGTAAATCCGCACCAGTCCAACCTTGGACAGATTCGCAAGTTCGCGCCGTACTGAATGAATATGCGACCGTGTCAGCCGCGTTATCTCACGGACATAGAAACGATCATCGGGATGCTCTAAAAAAAGCTTGAGCAGTCTCACACGGACCCTTGAGCCAAAAATTTGTTCGAGTGACGCGCGCTTGCGCATAGGCTTATCTTTACAATATCTTCATCTATAGTATACTAAAAATACAGTCGCGTCAATCCCGTTAGAAGTTTAAGCACGACATTCGTATACGAAAAACAGTAGGCGAAGCCGACTGACGTCTAGCGGGTACTTAAAAGAAAATTATTCTTAAACTTCTAACGGGATGAACCAAAGATTAACTATCCACATTGAGACCACAATACACCATCGCGCCTTCTCGGCGTGGACGTCGGTAGTGCGCCGCGGAAAATTCTCAACGGAGACTCAATTCTTTGGACTTTTCGGTTTCAACGACGCCGAGCTGGAGGCACTATCCTCACAAGATCGCGAAGCGGCCAACGATCTCTTTGACTACGCTTTGCGTCTGGCAACGGCTTTTGAGTATATTCCAGTAGATCGTACACAAGCCGAACAATTTTTTGAAAAAAAACTTGCCATTTTTGAAAATAAAATTAAAGAACGAGCCCACGACCTGCCGCGCATCCATGCCAGTCTTGGCATCGTTTCGGGAACACAATTGTTTTTCACGAGCTCCGGCGAGATAGCCGTACTCCACGTCAGCGGCAATGCAATCAGCAATTTTGGAGAAATGGGGGCAAGCGGGCCGCTTCATTTCAGCAATTTTCATAATGGAGTTTTGGCGCCGCATGCTTATCTGCTTGTGGTTTCCAAACATCTGTCTCCCCTTTTAAAATCCAACGACTTAAAAGAGATCGCGCGTTCACGCAGTTCCGAAAATAAACTCGCCTCTATTAGGCGAAGCATTGAAACGCGGAATGTACAGCCGCCAATTTTCCGGGCTGTTTTATTGGAGGCAAAACCGCAAGTTCTGCGCCCAACTGAATCAACGGGGTCATCTATCGCTACTCTGCTTAAAACCGAAGCTCGCACTGAAGAAATGCTCTCGCCGCCGCTTTTAAAACCATTTCTACAATCAATACAAGCCTCTGTACATCAAACCCAGAAAACCTTGACAGTTTTTTTTGATCACTTTAATAATAAATTCGGGAATAAATTAAAGACTATTAAAAACACAATAGCCATTCCAATTAAAGAGACGCGTAAAGCCATAGCTACAACGGCTCCACCTATTCCAACGACACCCTTAAAACATAGAACAATATCTTCGTATTTTATCCGCCTTGCCAAATACCCGCAAAAGGCGGCGCAGATTATACAAAGGACACGTGTTTCAATTGCCAACACAAGTTTTCGCCAGAAAATTTTGGCGCGGTTTGCGCGCGCTACAGACATGAAACTGCTCAAACAGAAACTGCTCTTTCTTTTCAGAACAAAAGTAAACTATCTAGCCAATAAATTCAACGGCCTTTCGCTTAAAAGCAAAATAATCTTCATTGCCCTTCTTACCCTAATTTTCGTTTTTAGCGAGAGCGTGCTTTTTGCCAACCGCAGAGGGATAATAAGATCGGCAGAAAATCAACTGCAAACCGAGATTACGGGCATACAAACCCTAATAGATACGGCGAGCGCATCACTAATTTACAATAACGAGGAACAAGCGCGCTTGCAAATTGAAGAAGCAAAAGCGCGCTTGCAAAATTTATCCGCGTTTAAAAGACAAGTAACGGCAAATATTCCTTTGCGTTATTTAAAATCAGCGGCAGACGAAAACGAAACCAGCATGTTGGTTGCTGCCTTGCAGGGCGTAGAAGAACGGCTGCGCCACATTATCGTTATAGAAAATCCAACAACAGTACTTGATCTTCGCGAGCTACTGCCAGAGGCCAAAGGGATTTTTTTGAAAGATAATGCGCTTTTTGCTTATAGCACAAATGCGTTAGTCTGGTCGCAAAATAATGTAACACAAAAATTTACACCAGAAAATATAACCGCATTGAACGTAATGCTTGCTCATCCCCAGCGTAACGCACTCCTATTAATTAACAGTGACAGAGCTTATATTTATAATTACGCAGAGAATAAGCTAGGTGAACCTAGAACACTACGCAGTGGAGCGCGCGATGCGACCATATACAATCGTCGGCTTTATACATTGCACCCGAGTGAGAATCAGATTTATAAGTACGAGCCCATGGCGCAGGGTTTTAACTCCGGCGCGGCCTGGATAAAAGATAGAACCGCAATTAACACTGCTTTGGCGCTGACGGTGGACGGCACAGCCTATGTTCTTGATGAATCAGGCAATGTAACAGAATTTCGCAAAGGTCTAAAAACAAATTTTGCGCTTAAAAATATTGACCCGGTGCTTACGCAAGCCACGAAACTGTGGACTAACGAAGCCTCACAATATCTTTACATATTAAACCAGAGCGGAAATCGACTCGTTGTTTTTAACAAAGATAATGGCACACTAAAAGCGCAATATACAAGCCAAACTTTCACTAACCTCAAAGACTTTGCGATAAACGAAGGGCAGAAAATCGCGTACATACTAAGAGGCGCTGACGTTATATCTTTCACAATGCCCCACCTGAAAAAATAGTGGAAAAAGAGAACGCCGAAAAAGAGAACGCCTCTAATTTTGCTTTGCAAAATTTAGAAGTGTTCTCTTTTTCGGTCCCGCAGGCTATCCCGAAATTGACACGATCGTGTCAATTTCGGAACGAGAGTTTTAGAGCTTGCTTCGTCTTGTCTTAATGGGACTGTTGCCGAATATAATTTTTTCCATTGTCATTCTGAATGAAGTGAAGAATCCCGTTATTTTTTAGATGCTCGGGATCCTTCGCTGCGCTCAGGATGACATTCGGCAACGGTCCCTTATTCTTCCAACACAAAAGCAGTCCCGCGGTTGCGGGACTGCTTTTGTGTAATTTTACCACCTCTAATTAATAGCTAAGCGTATTGCCTGTCACAAGCGGTGTGCCAACTACGCCTGGTTCAAAAGGAGAACCTGCCCCAGACAGTGGACCCGTCGTGCCTGCATTCACCCAAGTTACTCTCATTAAGTCAAAGCGCACCAGATCATCCCTAACCGCACTCGCTCCTATGGTATCAACTTTCAAAATCAAGGTCCTAGTAGTGCCGGCTGATATCAAAAGGAAACCGGGGCCACTAAATTCTATTTCTGCATCTGTAGTATTCCAATTTGCACCATCCCAGCGTAGTACTCTAGGAACTGTCAGTAAATCTCCGAGCGCGGTAGATAAATCCGTTTGATCATATAATCTCCAACTGCGCATTAGTGGCCCGGTTTCAGGCCATCTTGACCCCGCATTATCAGTGCCAGCGCCATCAAAATGCATATCTATAAGAGCGGCATCAACCGGTGACTCATTCGTAACATTAAATCGCAACACCTCATTCACTCCGACTCCTGCGCCAGAGGGCGATGTCGGCGCAAGGGTAAATGATAAACGGGATGCAACGGGTGCCACAGGCGCAGGTGGAGACCAAGCCAGTTTTAAAATGTTATTATCTTCGTTGCTTTCCCTGATGACATTGTCATAGTCTACGGTAGCACGAAAAGCAACCATTCCGACAGGATAGTCCACTATAGACTCGGGGCCAGAATAACCGGCAGGAAAAAGGTCAATCGCTGCCACCCATTCTGATCCAGCCGCAATACTGGGCGGAAGATCAACTGTGGTTACAGAAGATCCAATTATCATGCCATCCGCGTCAACCGCTTCTAGCTTTAATCTTGAAGCACTAGGTCCAGACGGAGCACTGCTGATAGGTCCTGAACCAATATTCTGCACACGGACAGTTGTTCTCTTCGTAGTTAAGTCCGGGCTGATACTTGTCACGGTAAGATCTAGCAAGCGTACCAAAAACATGGGTTTGTTTATAATCCTAGGTATCGCAAAAGCCGCGGCTACGGCTCCGCCTACAATAAGCAGGGCTACGGCGACTTTTGTTCCGACTCCGACTTTGGTTTTGGTTTGAGTTGTTACGGGTGGCATATTTTGTGTCTCCATAAAATTATGGCAAATATATATTATGTGTTACCGCGTTACAGTGGGCTGTGACAGTTGTCCATTGAATTTTCGCTTAACAACAAAATAATAAATCAACGCGCCGACTACGCCTGTTAACACCATCAAGATAATCCACATCGCTCTATTCTCAATAGGGTGAGAGGCGGCATGCACTATCATCAAAAGCCAAAAAATTGTCGCCGCTATCCCAACAACAAATATCACGGCAAGTAAACCTATGCCCCAGCCTATCATTCCTTTTGCTGATTCAGCCAATTCTTCACAAGGGACTTCTTGTCCATTGAGAACACATCTTGACTGGGCAAGAACCAGTTGATTTGTAATCGTTACCAGATTAAGACCTAATAATGCAAATACTGCCGATTTTGTGATCCTTTTTAACATATAGTGGGTTAAAAATCATTTAGTTAAATATTCACTAGTGTTAAGTATTATTGATATTGCTTATTGCTAGACCTACTTTCATCACAATACAAAACAGTGTTTGCATCCAGTTTACCCCCCCCCCCCACGATTTTGCGCAATATCTCATGTGGATAACTGAAACCTCTCTCCTATTTCAACCACTATCACTGTGGCACACATTCCAGCTCGCTCAAATCAGAACAGGAGACATTATAACACGTTTGCAAAACACGAGATTGACCATCGGCGATGGTAAGCACGCGGTCTTGATACGCGTAATATTTTTTAATATCCTGCGGCACACATTCTATATCACCGTATTCACCAGCGCCACGTATTGGAAGTGCACGATATGCCACAGAGTCGGATGCCCAACTTAGAATTTCGGTAAAGGGACGCGTACCATAAAATTCATCAGTAATCGTTTGACTTACAAGAGACCGTATTGACCCTGTCACAAGGTCAATAAGTACTATAGCTGTCGTTCGACATGGTTCAGCGGGGTTGGCCACATCATCGGTAGGATGACAGTCATTGGTCAGGACAAGTGCGCGTCTAAAAGACCCGCTTGTATCAAGACAAACCCTTGCACCGCCATCAGCATTACGCCAACCCGCGCGATCAAGAAGAGGATTTAATATAATTTTGACCTGTTGGGGCGCTTGTCCTTTTGGGTAGCAGAAAAAATCATATTGCTGCTGTTTTGCCGCTGATGACGGCGTTGTCTCAAGAAGTTGTTTAGATTGTTCTATTTGTTCTATTTGAAAATTTTCAGGTTGTCTTGATTGTTGAATACGGCCCTGCCACAAAAATATTGCCCCACCCGCGACAATAGCCGTAATAGCAATGGCAATAATTATTTTAGATGTCTGCGACAACATAGGTTTTGGATATTTAGTCGACAACTCAAGGCTTAATCTGCCCTTTTGTTTTCTATAAATTATTGCTTACTGCGGCCATTTTTTGAATTCCAAGATGCACTTCTAATACTGCAACCCGTTCTTTCAATTGTTCTACCTCCATAACTAGTGCATCTGTATCTTCCTTAAGCGTCTTTTCAATTTTCTCCAGCCGTTTTTTAATCTCTTCAAGCTCAAACTGAAATTCTGCCAAACGCGCTAAAATCTCGTCTTTGGCCCTGTACAAATCCTCCTTCGTGGCAAAGGCTTTCAAATCTTCTTTGGTCGCAAAGGCCTTCAGATCCTCCTTGGTGGCAAAAGATTTAAGATCATCTTTCGTGGCGAAGGCTTTAAGATCTTCTTTGGTCGCTACTGTTTCTTTTAGAAACTCCATGATTTCATTGTTGGTGACTTCGTTATCTAGCATACCCTTATTTTTTAAGTGCTAATGTCATTCCTCTAGTCTCCCCCCCCCCCCACGATTTTGCGCAATATCTCATGTGGATAACTTCTACTTTAACTTCCTCACCGGCAGACCGGTTGACATAGTGATAATTTCCCGAATTTGCTCGGGTTCAACCGCTGGCAATATGCCATTTTTATCATCATCCCACATTTTTTGCAGATGCACAATTTCCAACTTTTTATTGGAAGAAGTCTTGAGCGTTTCAATGCGTCTAGGTATCTCGATGGTTTCCAAACGCACTTTTGCGGATGCTTCGTCAATTAAATCAATGGCCTTATCCGGCAAAAAGCGTTTTTTGATATATTCGTGCGAAAGCTCGGCCGCGGTTTTAACGGCTTCATCAGTAATGCGCACATGATGATGATCTTCATATACTTTTTTCACGCCCTTTAAAATTTCAATGGTCATTTTTACTGAAGGCTCGCCAACAAAAACCGGCTGAAACCGGCGTTCTAAAGCTGAATCAGGCTTGATATACTGGTTATATTCCTCCATGGTGCAAGCGCCAATAGCTTGAAGATCTCCGCGAGCCAACGCGGGTTTTAAAATATCGGTCGGGTCTAGTGCGCCCTCTGACCCCTTGGCCTGAACAAGCAGATGAATCTCATCAATAAACAAAATAACGCTCCGGCCAGCACGCTGAATTTCCTCCACGATTTTTTTCAAACGCTGTTCAAATTCGCCGCGGTATTTTGTTCCCGCAATTAAAGCTGAAACATTAAGGCCCAGGACGCGCTTGTCAAGTAAAGAAGAAGGCACTTCGCTGGCAATGATGCTTTGCGCCAACCCATCAACAATAGCGGTCTTTCCTACGCCTGCTTCGCCTAAAAGAATCGGATTATTCTTTTCCTTGCGTGATAAAATTTGGATTATCCGCGCATGCTCATTAATCCGATCTATAACGGGTTTGAGCTTTCCTTCTTTGGCGAGCAGTGTAAAATCCGTGGTGTAACTATTCAAAATCGGCGTTCCTGCGCCGAATACGCCCTTAAGCTTGCTTTTCTGCGTCCAAAAAAGAAGCAGAATAATACCTGCAATTACTAAATACGGGGCGAGCGATTCTAGAGTCATACTAGTTATACAGTATACCCTACATAGATTCATTATTCAACACACACACATCAAAAACTCGCCGGTGTATCCGGCGAGTTTTAGTTTTAGCTATATTGGCCTTTACTTCAAGGTCGCTTTGGCACCGGCTTCTTCTAGCTTCTTTTTCATGGTTTCGGCTTCAGCCTTGCCAACCCCTTCCTTTACCATCTTCGGCGCGGCATCAACCAAGTCCTTGGCATCTTTAAGGCCAAGCTGGGTTAGTTCGCGCAAGACTTTAATCACGCCGATCTTATTGGCGCCCGACTCCGTAAGCTCCACATTGAAGACGGTTTGCTCTTCAGCGGGGGGGGCGGCGGCTGGAGCGCCGGCGGCCACAGCCATTACCGGAGCTGCGGCAGAAACTCCGAATTTATCTTCTAGAACTTTTACTAATTCCGAGAGATCAAGAACGGAAAGCTTCTCAATCTGCTCTACGAGTCCCTTAAATTTTTCAGGGACCTCAATATTTTTTTGTTCATCAGACATACTTTTGATTAGTGAATTAGCAGATTAGGCAGAGTAAGCAATTGCTTAATCTGCTTATTGCTTATTCTGCAGATTTAAATTCCTTTATTGCCTTAAGCACTTGGACTAATCCGCGCAGATTGCCAGCCAGTACATTGACAAAACCGGATATTGGAGATTTGATTGAGCCAACTAGCTTAGCTAGGAGTTCAGTGCGACCCGGCAAACTGGCCAAGGCTTTGATAGCCGACGCATCAACAAATCGGCCCTCTGAAAATCCGCCCAATATCTTCACTGCATCAAAATCTTTTGCCGATTGCGCGGCAAATTTTGCGGCCTCAATCTCGTCTTTGTAGGCAATGAAAATACCTATATTGCCTTGAAGCATTTTAGTGTCCACTGCTCCGCCAAGCGCGGAATTTTGCAAAGCCAGTTTTAAGAGGCTTTTTTTCACAACCTCATAATCTACGACTTCTTGCCAAGACCTCACGCGAATTTTCTGGGCATCCTTAACTTTAAGACCTTGAAAGTCAACAACCACCGCGCCCTTCATTTTTTCCAACTTATCCGTCAACTCTGCAACGGTTTGCTCTTTTTGTGCTCGTGTTTTAGCCATAATACTTCAGTGAATACACCCGCCTATCGGTTCATCGCGCATGCTCGGCGGGTTGTAACTTTCCGGGAAAGTTACAAAAAAACTGCGACCTTTAGGCCACAGACAAATGATACACACAACATGTAGCCTGTAACATGAAACACAAGATTGCAATTGACTATGCTCTCGGGTTTCATGCTATATGTTACAAGTTGCATGGATTACGCCTGCACAGGGCTTAATATGCCTGTGGTCTGTGGCAGTATGTTACTTTAACATTACTATCATTTTTCTGTCAAGTGTTCTTCGTGCTCTTCTCTAGCTTCATCTCTGGTCTCTTCACTTTTGCGTTTTCTAGTCTTACGCCCATTAAAACGACCGCGCTCACCAAGAAATTGTAAGATATATTTAAAACCATCGGCTAAAACCACGAAAATTGAGAGGGACTTTTCAATTTTATCTTTAACCAGATGGGCTACCTCTTCAATGCGGCTAATTTTTTCACGCACATCGCGAACCATACCGCGCGCATCCCGCATAATCGCGATAAAATAGTACAGAAGCCAGCAGACAAAAATTGTAAACCAGAGCACGCAAAAAGCCAGTACTAAATAAAATATATCTTTTGTTTCGGTGATCATATTAGTGCATTAATTTTTTAAAATACATTTGTTAAATATTACTCGCGCACTTTTGCGTCAAATTTTTCCTTTAAAATTTTCGTGAGCTTGTCATGCACACGTTCTGCTTCTTCCGCAGTCAGGGTGCGTTCATAACTGGCATAGGTTATGTGAAAAGCTAAACTTCTGGAATCCGCAGGTACGCCTTTGCCTTCGTATTGGTCAAAAAGCTCAACTTCATAAATCAGTGGATCAAGCTTTACTATAGTCTCCAAGATACTTGCATATTGTACAGATTTAGACACAATAAACGCAACATCGCGTTTGACTGGCGGATATGCTAGAGGAGATTTATAGACACGCCCTTTGCCAATCAAGGGAAAAAGCGCTTTAATTTCCCAGTCTAGAAAAGCCACACGGCGCGTGATGCCAAAGGCCTTAAGCAGTGTCGGGTGCGCCTCGCCCAACGGGCCCAGAAAATCTTCGCCTGCTTTACACCATATAACCCGCGCCGGATGGAACCATTTATACAGCGCGGAGCTTTTTGGGGCTGGCACAAAGCTCAATTTTGGCAAGCCTAGAGTTACGGCCAAATATTCGGCTAAACCTTTTATAATATAAAAATTTTCTCCGTCGTGTTCTTCCTTGCCCGCTCCCGCCACGATAAGTTTTTGACGTTCTTCAGGCAGTTGACACGCAGTGTCATCCTGAGGAGCAATGCGACGAAGGATCCCGTTCTGTAAAGCACGGGATTCCTCGCGGAGTAAAACCCCGCACCGAGCTTCGCTCTGGTGCGCGGGCTCGGAATGACCGCTATGACGGGGATGGTATTCATTTGATAATTCAAAAAACTTAAGCACATCAGCCATCGTCTGATTTTTCTCAATCGCGCGCAATATAGAAATGCCAAGCCATGGCCGCATGTGCGTAAGCTCCGAAGTGAGCGGATTAGCAATTGCTGCGGCGTCCTCACCTGCGTCAAGGCCAGCTTTGATTATATCGTCAGATGAGACAAATGAGTAAGTATATAACTCGGTAAAGCCTGCGCCGCGCAGTATATCTTTGACTGTTTGCTCATGGGCAAAATCCGGATTGGGCGCCTCGTCTGGCAAAGTGCCTGCTGGCAAAACACTTGGCAGATTATGATACCCATACATCCGCGCTACTTCTTCAGAGATATCAGCCACTCCATCAGCCTCAACTGTGCGCCAGTAAGGAAACGCAACTGACCATTTTTTAGCTGAACCGCTAACCTTAAATCCTAAAGCAGTAAGATATTTTTTCATTTGCGCTCTTGGAATATCAATGCCGATGTTTTGCGCCACATCTTGCGGAGACACAGCTACAACTAGCTTGTCATTCCGAGCCCACGCACCAGAACGGAGTTCGGTGCGGGGTTGCACTCCGCGAGGAATCCCGTTCTTACTTCCACGGGATCCTTCACTGCATTCAGGATGACGGCGTAGAGATTTCTTGTCAACCACACCCATGACTTCACCACCCACCACCTCTTTGGTTAGTTCAATCAACCTCGCCGCGGCATATTCTGATAACTTCACTGGCAAACCTTTATTAAACCGCGCGGAAGAATCACTGGTAAGCGCCAATTGATGCTCACCCTTGCGCACCGTAATCGGATCAAAATTCGCAATCTCATACACAATGCGCGTTGTATCTGCATGTACGCCTGTTTCCTCTCCTCCCATAATTCCTGCAATCGCCACTGGTCGCTTTGCATCAGCAATCACCAAAATATTTTCGTCAAGACCATACGTATTTCCATCCAATGCTAAAATCTTTTCTCCTTTCCTAGCCATGCGGACTACAATGGAACAGCTCTCCGTGACCAGGCCACGTGTTGCGCCTACGGCAGTGGCATGGTCACTTCCGTCGCTCAATTTCCCCGCATCAAACGCATGACACGGCTGGCCATATTCTAAAAGAACATAGTTTGTAATATCCACCAAATTATTTATCGGCCTAATTCCGCTTGCAATTAATTTTCTCTGCAGCCACCAAGGCGAAGGCGCTACTTTAATGCCTTCCATCATGACGGCGATATAGCGCGGGCAAAGTTTGGAAGTCTCTATGCGCACCTCCAACTGCTTAATCTGCTTAATCTGCTTAATCTGCTTAATCTGCTTAATCTGCGGCAACTTCAACGGCACGCCAAAAATCGCCCCTACCTCTCTTGCCAAGCCCACTATCCCCATTGCATCAGGACGATTGGTAGTTACTTCAACCTCAAAAATCGTGTCATCTAACCCAAGCGCTTTGGCAAGCGGCACGCCAACTTGCGCACCGGTCGCGGTTAAATCCAAAATTTCCCTCTCCTTATGCGGGAACATTTCAAATAAACCAATTTCATTAGCCGCGCAAATCATGCCTTCGCTTCGGACTCCGCGAATCTCTGTGGGCTTGAGTTCAATCAACTCCCCTTCCCCGTGCCAACGCACCTTTGCGCCCGACAATGCCAAAGCCACGAGCTGTCCCTCGCGGATATTCGTACCGCCACAAACAATTTTCTGTGAACTGTCGATTGTCGACTGTGGACTGACTTGCACATGCGCAACTTTCAACTTATCCGCATTGGGATGTTGTTCGATTTTTTTAATTTTTCCAACCACAATACGCTCATTAAGTCCTTCTCCCGTTCTCTGCCAGCGTTCAACAGAAAAAGAATGCAGGGACAATTTGGCCGCCACCTCTTCCGGGTCAGCCTTAAGTCCGGGCAAATATTCTTTTAACCATTTGTAGGAAACCGATAAGTTCATAATTCTTTATTGTCATTCCCGCGAAAGCGGAAATCCACGGATCCCCGATCGCGGTCGGGGATGACACTTTGTGTCAGAATTGTTCTAAAAAACTCAAGTCATTGCTATACAAAACCCGAATGTCATCTATCCTCAATCCCGCTTTCATCATATAAGTGCGCTCCACACCCCAGCCAAACGCAAAACCGCGCCACTCTTTAGGATCAAGCCCGCCAGCTTTTAACACATTGGGATGCACCATGCCAGCGCCGCCCAGCTCAAGCCAGCCGGATTTGCAAAGTCTACACCGCTCTTGTAACTCCCCCACGCCCCCTCTTAATCTAAGAGGGGGTTCCGATTGCTCTTCTCCCCTTAGGTTAAGGGGAGGTTGGGAGGGGTTAAAAACAAATCCGGTTCCACCGCACACGCCGCACGATACATCCACCTCAAATGACGGTTCTGTGAAACGAAAATGAAATGGCCGCAAACGGATTTTGCGATCCGGACCAAAAAACGCGCACGCAAAGTAATCAAGAGTACCCTTTAAGTTAGCCACGGACACCGCGCGATCTACAAGCAAACCTTCAAATTGATGAAACATGGGCACGTGCGATATATCGGACTGGCGGCGATAGCATTTCGCAATATTGGTCATGCGAATTGGCGGCTTTCTCCTCTCCATTTCACGCACTTGGCCATTAGATGTATGCGGAGTCAAGACCATACGCCCCAAGCGCGGATGTTCCCATGGCATGAAAAACGTCTCCCACTCATCGCGCGCGGGATGCCCTTTGGGCATATTTAAACTTTCAAACGCATAATAATCCCAGTCAATTTCAGGATAGCGCACGCGGTTAAAACCAATTTGCGCAAAAATACGGCTGATCTCTTCTATGGCTTGACTTGTAATATGCAGATGCCCGAGCGACGGCCGCGCACCCGGAAGCGTCACATCCAATTTTTCGGCCTTGACAAGCGTGCCTAATTTCTCATGCTCTAGGGTTTTGCCACGTGCCAATAGCACTTTTTCAATCTCCCGCTTGAGCACATTCAACTCTTGCCCGCGTATTTTGCGCTCCTCCTCGTTTAATTTAGGCAGGGTTGTAAAAAGTTTGGTCACTTCTCCTTTGCGGCCAAGATAGTGAATGCGCAATGCCTCCAGCCGCTCAACACTATCTATTTTCGCAATGTCGCGCAGAGCTTTATCTTTTAATTTAGATAGCTCCATAAAACTGGCGATGGATTTCCTTTAATCTTTTTTGTCATCCTGAACGGAGCGTAGCGTAGTGAAGGATCCCGTTCATTTTCCACGGGATTCTTCGCTTCGCTCAGAATGACAACGGAAAAACCTGCTATGGGTTCATGGTTATTCTATTGTACCATGTTCTTAAAAAATTCAGTAATTCGTCCGCCGTAGCGGCCGAGATCGCGATAGGTCACAAAAATAATCAGGAGCAGAAGCAAAACAAAACTGATCTGCTGAATCATCATTTCCACTTTTACCGCGACAGGACGACGCCTTAGCTTTTCAATCAGAATAAACAGGATGCGGCCGCCATCCAGCGCGGGAATCGGCAGAACATTAAGAATGGCCAAGTTAATGGACAGGATCGCAATAAATTGCAATAAAAATACAAAACCCATGCGTGCGGCCTGACCAGTGAGTACGGCAATACCAACCGGACCAGCCAGTTCAGCCGTAACTGGCCGACCAAGCAGAGCATCGCGGACAATATCGGCAAAAGCTACGACAATCGTTTTCGCTAAAATCCCCACGGTTTCAAAAGCTTTGGGCAATGCCACCCATAAAGGATAGCGGACTATTGCGGCATCAACGATAGCCACGCCTATTCCGGCCTTGCCAGTTTGCTCTAAAATTTTAGGGGTCACTTGAATTTCTCGCCGCACTTTATCAGATTCAACAACAAGCGTTACCGACTCTCCGACTAACTCCTTTGTAACATTGCGAAAGTCCTCGGAGTTCTGAAGCTCACGCAAAGCGGCTGTCTCTGACGCTACACCGACTGCCAAAATACGATCGCCAACATTAAGACCGGATTGCGCCGCGGGACTATCTGGCAAGACTCCCATGACTTCAATATGCTGATCAGAGATTTGCGCGTACTTTGACGGTTGATCCGAGATAGCTTGGGGAAAGCCTAGTCTATAACCCGCGGCAATGAGCACCACTGCCAAAAGCGCGTTCATCAATACTCCGGCCGCGGCAATCATAATTCTGACTCCGGCGCCGCGGCTGGCAAAACTATCCTGATCCAGTCGCTCATTTCCAGACTCTCCCTTGATTCTCACAAAACCGCCGAAAGGAAACAGGTTGATAGAATAAAGCGTTCCGCCCGCGTGCGGGTCAACCCCGTTAGAGGTCCGATGCCCGAGGGCATCGGCAGACGCCTCTGGCGTCTTACCTCTAACGGGGTGGCCCCAAACAACCTCCCAATTCGTCATTCTGAACGCAGTGAAGAATCCCGTTCTTTTATGTGCGGTATCCTTCGTCGTCCCGCAGGCGCGGGACTCCCTCAGGATGACATTTTTTTTACGGATTCCAATAAGCCGCGGAGGAAAACCTATGCCAAACTCATCAACACGCAATCGGGCCTTTTTTGCCACAAAAAAATGTCCAAATTCGTGGACAAAAACAAGGACAGATAGAACGGCGAGAAAGATAAATAGAGTAATCATACGAAATTACGAAAACTGCGCTACGAAAGATACGAAAATTTTTCGTATCTTTCGTAATATTTCGTACTTTCGTATGGACTACACTCTCTTAGCAATCTTAAGCATTATCTCTTGCCCTAGCCATTTTTCCGCAAGCTCACGGAATTTGGGCGTAATTTGACTCACGTAGAACTCGTGTTTTGGCACTTTCATAACTCCCCCTGCCCCTCTTAACTTAAGAGAGGAACCAACTAGACTCCTCCCCTTAAGATAAGGGGAGGTGGGAGGGGTTATGAACGCAACAACTTCCTTTGCCACTGTCTGCGCGGAATCTACCAGTTGTACATTACTACCCATAATACGCGAGATAACGGATTTTAGAAAGGGATAATGCGTACAGCCAAGAATCAGGGTATCAATACGCGCGTCTTTCAATGGTTTTAAATACCGGTAAGCTACATTTTGTGTTGCCGGATGATCAAGGTGACCAGCTTCAACCAGTGGAACAAATAAAGGACAGGCTCGCGTATAAATAGAACACCAGCGTTGATATGCGCCGCTTTGAATTGTAGTGCGCGTACCGATAACGCCAACCCTACCAGTTCGTGTAAGTCTCAAAGCCTCTCGCACTGCGGGGGTTATAACTTCAAGAATTGGAACATCTGAAAATTTCTTGCGCAGAATCTCCCCGGCCACGGCTGAAGCGGTATTACAACCTATAACAATCGTCTTAGCTTTTTTCTTGAGCAAAAATTGCGTATTTTCCAGGGCGTACTTGGCAACCTCCTGCGGGCTTTTACCGCCATAAGGCGCACGGGCAGTATCGCCAAAATAAACGATCTTCTGCACGGGTAAAACCCGCATGATCTCTTTTGCTACTGTAAGCCCACCCAGCCCTGAATCAAAAATGCCAATGGTCATATTCTCACAAATCACTGAACTAATTAAAACTAATCAGAGCTAATGCGCTATTCGTTCATCATTCGCCAACATTCGCTTAGTGATTGGAGACTTATTCGTTCTCAAATGGGCCGACTTCCGGGTGCTTTTGCAATCGCGCGCGAAATAATTCCTTGATTTCCCGCATCCGCTCTTTGGTCTTAGCCTCAAACACGAGTACCAACTCGGGTAGGTTGGAAGAATAGCGCACCAGCCCCCAGCCGTCTCCAAAATCTACTCTTGCGCCATCAATATCTATGACGCGCTCTGGCCCAAACTCCTGTTTTAATTCTTGCACGATGCGCGCTACCACTTGTTCCTTGATTTCATCGGCGCAATGCGCTTTAATTTCCGGCGAAGCCGCATAAGTGGAAACCTCGTCGTGTAGCTCCGCCACAGTCTTGGATTGTCCGCTTACATATTCCAAAAATTTCAAAGCGGCCATAAGCGCATCATCATAGCCATAATAACCGCGCCGCACAAAAATATGCCCACTGCGTTCCCCTCCGAGCGCCGCGTCAACTTCTTTGGCTTTGGCCTTGATAAACGAATGGCCTGTTTTCCACATGACTGGCACGCCGCCATGGGCTTTTATGTCATCAATCAAAGCTTGCGTGCTTTTGACATCAAAGACTATTTTAGCGCCTGGTTCTTTTTCCAAAGCCAGACGCGTGAGCAGAATAAAAGCTTTATCTGAAAAAAATGATTGGCCTAAATTATCAATCAAGCCTAGGCGGTCTCCATCGGCATCAAAGCCGATTCCTAAATCCGCTTTGGTTTCCAGCACTTTAGAAGAAAGCGCGCGTTGAAACTCCACTAAACTCGGATTAGGCTCATGATTAGGAAAGGTCGGATCAGACTCAATAAATTGTCCGATGACTTTGACACCTAGCTTTTCTAAGACTGGAACATTGATAGGGCCGGCTGTGCCGTTTCCGCAATTTACTACGACTGTCAGAGGGCGGTGCAAAGTGGCACGGCCGACCACATCTTCCTGATAGGCCTCGATCACGCCATCCACAGTTTCAATCGCGCCCTGACCAACTTGAAATTCTTCGCGCTCAATAATGCTATATAGCTCGCGAATCTCCTCTTCCACAAGAGTAGAGGTATAATCAAAACCCAGTTTTAACCCAAACCAGCCATTGGGATTATGCGAAGCTGTGCCCATACATACCCCCTTGATCTTTAAAAAGTATTGGGCCCAGTACGCCACTGGCACAGTGGCCAGGCCAATATTGCGTACGGACACACCAGTTGAAGCGAGACCGGCCATGGCTACTTCGGTCAACCCTTTGGAATAGGCTCGATTATCATAAGCGCAAACGCAAGTTTCTACTCCCCTTTTGCGCAACATGGTTCCAAAGCCTTTCGCGATAGCCTCCACGCTTTTTTCGTTAAATTCCGCATCGGAGACCCGGCCGCGGATATCGTATTTTCTAAACATTGTTGGCTCAAGACGCATATTAAAGTTGTGGTTGCGTTTATTAGGTATATTATTGTACAATATATGCATAAACTTAACAACTATCAAACATATGCCTACTTACGCTTGGATTATTATTGTCGCCGCGGCTCTCTTAATTCTTTGGCTTATTGCCACCTACAACGGGTTAATTGTCCGCCGCAACCGCGCGCAAGAGTCATGGTCCGATATTGATGTACAATTAAAGCGGCGGTACGACCTTATCCCCAATCTAGTTGAATCAGTCAAGGGCTATATGACCCATGAGCGGGAAACTTTGGAGAAAGTCACAGCCGCGCGCACCGCGGCAATGGGAGCCCGAACCATGGCCGAGCATGCCAAAGCGGAAAACATGCTTACGGAAACTCTTAAATCGCTATTCGCAGTCGCGGAAAACTATCCGGATCTAAAGGCCTCGCAGAACTTCCTACAACTCCAAGATGAGCTTTCTGACACGGAAAATAAAATCCAAGCGGCCCGACGTTTCTACAATCAAAATGTCATGGACTTAAACACCCGGATCCAGAGCTTCCCTTCTAATATAGTAGCAGGTATGTTTAGTTTTACAGCACGAGAATTTTTTGAGGTAGAAGAGGCTAGAATGAGAGAAGCGGTAAAGGTGAAATTCTAAATTGATCGCTAAGCGAATTCGCACTAATGATAAACGAATCATTCGAACAAAATTAGTTTGATTCGCTTAGTGATTCAAAACAGGTATGTACAATCAAATCACGGCCAATAAGCGCAGGACATGGGCGCTTATTATAATCTTTGTCGCCGTAGTGCTCGGCCTTGGGTATCTTTACGATTATCTATACGGTCATGGCTCGGGCGGGCTTGTATTTGCGGCTTTTATATCGTTTTTCATGGCGCTCATTTCATACTATAAGGGCGATAAGCTCGCACTTGCGGTTTCGGGAGCCAAGCAAATAAACAAAGAACAAAACGCGTATCTTTGGCGTATGATAGAAAATCTTTGCATTTCACAGGGAATGCCCATGCCGCACCTGCATATAATCCAAGACCCCGCGATAAACGCTTTTGCGACTGGCCGAGATCCCAAACATGCCTCAATCGCGGTTACCACCGGCGCAATTGAAAAACTGGAAAATGAGGAATTGGAAGGGGTACTTGCCCATGAGCTGTCACACATAAAAAATTATGACATTCGCATTATGACGATGGTGATTGTGCTTGTGGGAATCATCGCCCTGCTATCAAATTGGATGCTCCGTGCGCACCTCTTTGGCGGCCGCCGGGATGATCGGGATCGTGGTCTACACCCCATGCTACTAGTAGTCGGCATTGTTCTCATGATTTTAGCGCCGCTTATCGCGCAGCTTATACAATTTGCTGTTTCGCGCCGACGCGAATATCTGGCGGACGCGTCTGGTGCGCTTATGACGCGCTTTCCGGAAGGACTGGCGCGTGCGCTAGAAAAAATTGGCCGTGAAAACCGGCCGCTTGCCCGCGCCAATGAAGCTACGGCCCATCTTTATATTGCCAATCCTTTTGGTGGCACGCGCAAATGGCTGACTACTCTTTTTTCCACGCATCCGCCGATTGGAGATAGAATAAAGGTGTTGAGATCGATGGCATAGGTGAATCTTTCTCCCTCCCTTAAGTTAAGGGAGGGCTGGGGAGGGTTATGAGCGTCTCGTAACCCCCTTTCACTCCCCCTTAACCTAAGGGGGAGAACTAAATAAAAACTATGTTCTGGATTCTACAAGTTTCAGAGAATGACGAACAAGAATCGGTGGATGAGCAGGATCGGCAAGTTGAATTTGAAAAAGAAAGCCAGCAGATGAAAAAAAAACGAGCCAAGGCCCTGGAAGAGCAAGCTAAACGCGCGCATGAAAGGGAAACTGCCGAGACTCCCTCTGTCTCGGTCGGCATAATGAAAAAGGGCGAGCTATTGGCTAAAGGTTGCGGGACACTCTTGGGCGCTATTCCTTGGATCGGAATTGTCTTTCGTTTGCTTTTTGCTCTTGCTCGCATAATAATCAAAGTGATACGCGTTCCACTAGAGCTGGCCGCTCGTTTAGCAGCCAGACGAGAAGAAGTTGCCGCTTCCAGCGAAGCTAAAGCAATTCATAAAGAACTTGGCACAAAAAAACCACAAACAGAATCGGCTCATGGCGGAGAAGGCGTACGCCTCCCTATCTTGCAATCATTTCAAGGCGCTGACAAACCCAAAGAATTATTTGGACTTATAAAATTACCGCCGCAATTGTACCGCTTTTTATTGATTATGGGAATTGGTTTATTTGTCCTAGGAACTATTTTGGTTATCGCCGCTTCAATCGCTGTTTTGTGTGAATCCGACATTTCTGTAAGTGGAACGCTCAAATATATTACTCGTTATAAAATTGGCATAGACTGTAATTTCTAATTTCGTCTTAAATCGGTTAAAATATAATAGAGACGAATATGCAAGAACGCATTAAACGCATCATCCTCATCATAGGCTTTATAATTATCTCTACCGCGATTGGCTTTGGCATTTGGTGGTTCTTTTTTAGACCAATCATAGCGCCGCCGGCGGCACCGGAAGCAGTTCCGCCCGCTGTGCCGCCTACTGTAGGGCTTCCTCCGGCCTTGCCTGCTCCACCTCGTCCAACTGTTGTTACACCTGCCGCGACACTCCAGCCTTCACCCCTTGCCACAGGCGGACTAACGCAGACCACCGCGCTTACCACCTTTGCCACACTGACGCCGTCTATATCATCGGACGGCTCCTCGGTAAACTACTACAATCGTTCTGACGGCAAGTTCTACCGCATCCGACCTGATGGGACTTTGGAGCCGCTTTCGGATCGCGTGTTCTTTAATGTCTCCAATGTTACTTGGGCGCCGGACCGCAATCAGGCTGTGCTTGAATATCCTGACGGATCAAATATCGTATATAATTTTGAAACTGAACGGGCTACGACCCTTCCCAGCCACTGGCAACAATTTAATTTTTCTCCCCGCTCGGAGGCTTTGGCGTTTTTGTCTGTTGGTATTGATGAGGATTCCAGGTGGCTGGCTACCGCTAATAATGACGGCTCGGGTACCAGGCCGATTGAACCTTTGGGCAATAATGCTGATAAAGTGCAGGTAGCTTGGTCGCCTAATGACCAAATCATTGCCTTCTCGCGCACGGGTACGCCGCGCGGGCTTAATGAACAAGAAATACTCATGGTTGGAAAGCAAGGCGAAAATTTTCCCGCTTTGGTCGCCAATGGCATTGGTTTCCGCGGACGCTTTTCGCCCGACGGGGAGCGCCTACTCTACTCGGCTACCTCCGGAGATGAGGATTGGAAACCCTTGCTTTGGATTGCAGGGGCCACGCCGGACACTATTGGGCAAGGCAAAACCCCGCTCGGACTTAACACTTGGGTGGATAAATGCACTTTTGGATCCGATGAAATAATCTATTGCGCCGTACCGACTGAACTTCCCCGCGGAGCCGGCTTGTATCCGACTGCAGTCGGCAATACCCCGGACAATCTTTATCGCGTAAATCTTCGCACCGGCGAGCGCTCTTTAATCGCGATTCCTTCTGAAGATCACACCATCAATAATATTGTTGTATCTGACGACGAACGGATTCTCTATTTTACAGACAGCATTTCCGGGCAGTTGTATAGGGTTAATTTACGGTAGACTACCGACTACGGTCCAATCAACATGCGTACTCCTTCTTTCATCATTATCGTAATTGTCGCTCTACTTTTGGCGGGTTTTGTTGGTATTGTGGCGTATTATACATTTATACCGCCGGACGACCGTGACCAAGTCACAACGGAAAGTGACTTGGTCACAACGATCGCACTGCCTTCCCGCCCCATTATCCGCTCCACTGATCCGGTACGCGGAGATCCCGCGGGCCGTGACCAAGCCACAACGGAAAGTGACTTGGTCACAGCTATTGCAATTGTAGAGTTCGGGGATTTTTTCTGTCCTTCTTGCGCGGAAGTGGAGGCCACTTTGAAAAGCGTGCTTGAACAGTACAGCGGCCGCGTAAAATTAGTTTGGAAAGATCTGCCGAATACGCGTTTGCATCCTTTGGCGGAAAAAGCGGCGCAGGCCGCACGATGCGCCGAGGAGCAAGGAAAATTCTGGGAATATCATGATCTTTTGTTTGAACGGCAAACTGAATTAGCTGAAACCAGTTTTATCCCGCTAGCGCAGGAGCTTCGCTTAAACACAGCCACCTTTGAAGACTGCCTTAAAACCGAACGCACCAAAGATCTTGTCGCGCGCAACTTCAACGAGGCCATACTTTTGCGCGTTGACGCCACGCCGTATTTCTTCATTGGCGAGAGGAAATTTTCAGGAGCAATTGATCAAAATACTGTAAACCAATCTATACAGGAATTATTACGCTAAAATATGTTACGGTCGCAAAAACAATTGCTTTTAGTGCTCAGCATTATTTCATTGCTATTATTCATGTTACCGCTAACCTCGCAAGCAACACCTTGTACCCAAGATTCCGATTGCGCTAGTCTTGCCCCTCCCCATCTCTGCCAGTTCGCCGCAAGGCAATGCATGCAAACCGCATATTTTCATAGCGGGGGCGCATGTTTAAGTAATTCAGATTGTGGAAGAGGTGGAATATGTAATACGAGTTTACGCGTATGTCAAGGCGGCGAAGGAACAGCTGAAACTATAAACTGTAACGATCGACGATGCTCGGCGGGTCAGGCTTGGGTTTCGCCACGCAATGCATGCATGTCTTTTTCTGACATCATGGCGCCGAGAGGGCCGGGGCACAACGGGTTCATGCCCATTGGATGCCCTTGTAATAATAATAGTCAATGTGTATCTTCTTCTTCGCCAAACTTACAATGTCAAAGTGAGAGATGTGTTTTAACAGCAGCAAGTGAGGGGTGTGGTACAGATGCTGATTGCGCAAGTGGGTTTAGATGTCAGATCAGAGAAGAGGGGCATCGGGCCACACGCACATTTGTCTCTCAATGCGTTCCAACCTCCGAACTCCCCCCAGCTCAAATCGCTCTTCCCCGCTTGCAAATTCCGCTCGTTACACTGCAACCTTTTACCGTGCCATTTAGAACAACTGAAGGCGATAGAGAATTTCTGATCATTGATTTTCTCGCTCAATACCTGGCCGCAGTATATAAATTTTTGGTTTCCGTGGTGGGGGTAATCGCGGGAATAATGATTGTTTACGCCGGATTCAAATGGCTCACCGCCGGCGGCAGTCCGGATAAAATAAGCGACGCCAAACGCAAAATCGCGGATGCCTCGGTTGGACTTATACTGGTTTTGGGATCGTACATAATTTTGATGATTATAAATCCAGATTTGGTGGTTTTTCAGCCGTTGCGAGTAGAGCAAATAGAAAAGATAGAGCTTGAGCCCCCGGGAGCAGGTGAGGAAATTCGAGAAACTGGGACATGGACCACCGGGGCTACAAACTACAACATCACGGACCAATGTCTCCCAATAAAGACCGGCAGTCTACAACAAATCTCTTGGAATTGGGGCGATGACCGTGCCCAAGGGGCGAGATGCCACGCCGGGATTGACCTTTATACTCAAGGCGATGGCGAAGTAGTAGCGCTGGACAGCGGTGAGGTTGTTAACACTTATAATTTTTATCCATGCAGCGGGGGACAAAGCGTAGCTGTACTTGTATTTCATCCAAAACTCAACATCACGGTAGTATACGGAGAGATAAATAGCGGAACGGTTCCATCCAGTATAAGAGCGCGAGCCACTGTGACTAAAGGACAAACTCTTGGAAAAGCCACATTTTGTGATATGTTACACCTTGAAGCTTATCCAGGACGGGCACGAAGAAATTTTAGATGGAATCCCCCCCCGGGGCAGAGTACTATCGGCACTAACAAATGTGCGCGAGAATTTCTAATTACAAAACCACCGTCACTACTGGATCCCACAAATTTGATCAAAGGCCTGGAAAGCAGACCATGTCCATAAAGTATAGCTTGTAGATAAAAAACAACCCGCGTCCGAGGTGCTGCGGGAGGGGTTATGAAACTAATGTTAAATATATGACTCTCTTCATACTTCATAACTCCCCTTAATCCCCTCTTATCTTAAGAGGGGAAATAATTGTTGCTCTAAATTTTTGAATCCAAGTACGATTAAATTGTTGATAAGGCTTCTCACGAGTCACCGTGATCGGACCCCATCAAAAGGCTCCCCATGTGGGAGCTTTTTATGTATGCAAAAAAGAAAAGGCCCCGGCACGCGAGGTGTCGGGGCGGGTTTGCGGCTGCGAACTCCGCCAGCGGTTTAGGCGGAGGAGCCTACGGAAGGAGCAAAAAGTGAGGGGGTTGGCGGGCTACGGGACGAGGGTGTTGACCGCCGCGCGCGTGCGGTGGCGGATCGAGGCGTCGCCACCGAAACGGCGTTGACGCTCCGCCACGTGCTGCTGCCAGAGCTGGTAGCAGCCCGCGTGGAAGAGCTCGCTCCCCACGCGCTGGCACGACTCGCCGGGCGCGATCACGCCTCCATTGCGGAGGCAGAAGTCGTTGTTGCACGACTGGAACTTGCCATGGTGGCCGTTCCCACCGCTCTGACCGTTGCCGTTGTTCGTACTCATTTGTTGCAGATCCCCTCTTCGGTCCGAGGTTGCTTGTACTTCGTGACCCCCCGCGTAGTGGCGGATCGTGTCAGCTAATTCGCCCCGCTCCTCCATCAAAAGGTTGGCACAACACCCGGCTTGGGTGGGCAGCCCATGTGTTCACTGTGTTTACGCTAATTTATTACCGCGCTAGTGAGGGGGCTCATTTACTTAAAACCCCTGACCAACGCGGTAATTTTGACATACTACAATAGCAGGCCATCCTGCGTCAAGTGCACAAATTAAATTGTCATAAATTAAATCATCTAAAATTATACCCTAGTTCCCTATGACGTTTCCCTATGACGTTTCCTTAACGCTACTCGTCCCGTGTTTGGCTCGATCGAGCCAAACACGGGACGTTTTGGAAAGCATATTGTGGCACTCTCCGTATACCCAAGTGTACGGTTCGGTGTCATGATTAGATGATTTGACACGGGGCATATATACCGGCTGGGCAGAAAAAGGGACCACTTCTAAATTTTGCGCAGCAAAATTAGAGGCGTTCTCTTTTTTACTAGAGGCGTTCTCTTTTCCTTATTCTAAATGCGTCCGGCCTTCTTTATCAAGTATCGCCTGTTTGAGCTCGGAATAGTTCGTAAGTTCCGGATCGCGCGTTAAAATCACCTCCGCCGCTTCTTTGGCCTCTTTGGCAATTTCAACATCCGCGAAACTCGCGATTTTGAATTCCGGAAAACCGGATTGGGCAATGCCATAAGTATCGCCAGGACCGCGAAGCGTCAAATCGCGCTCGGCGAGTTCAAAACCATTGTCGCACTCTAAAAATGCCTTGATACGCGCAGAAAAAGGGACCACTTCTAAATTTTGCGCAGCAAAATTAGAGGCGGTCCCTTTTTCTTCCACCATCAACAAACAATACGATTTCGCCTCGCCCCGGCCAACGCGTCCGCGAAATTGATGAAGCTGGGCTAAGCCAAAACGCTGTGCTCCTTCAATAACCATGACTGTAGCATTAGGCACATCAATACCAACTTCAATAACCGGCGTGGCTACGAGAATATCAATCGTGTGTCCTCTGTCATTCTGAACCGCAGGCGAAGAATCCCGAGATCCTTCGCTACGCTCATGATGACAAGATGGGCCTACAAACGCTTCCATCACTTTTTCTCTTTCTTTTGACTTCATGCGCCCGTGTAAGAGTCCAATGCGCAGATCAGAAAAAATTTCGGTGCGCAAATGCTCAAATACTTCGGTCGCGGCTCTTACACCAAGCGTGTCGGAAGGATCAATAATCGGGCATGTCCAAAAGACTTGGTGGCCGGCGGCAACTTCAGTACGGATAAATTGATAGGCCTGTTCCCGCGAAAAAGGGACCACTTCTAAGTTTTGCTTTGCAAAATTAGAGGCGGTCCCTTTTTCGCCTCCTCCCCTTAACTTAAGGGGAGGGTGGGTGGGTTTATGAGGAGGGGGTTGGGAAGCGTTACTTACCAACACGGTTTCAATTCTCTGCCGCCCCTTGGGCATTTCATTAAGCACGGAGAGATCAAGATCGCCATAAAATACTAAAGCCAAACTACGCGGGATTGGCGTGGCGGTCAAAGTAAGCAGATGGGGCATTTTTCCATCCTCGCGCTTATCCTTGAGCGCTTGCCGTTGACGCACGCCAAAACGGTGCTGTTCATCAACAACCGCGAGCACCAAATCTTTGAACTTTACACTGTCTTGTATTAAAGCATGTGTTCCCACAACTACATTGCTGTCTATAATCCCCTTTTTACCTTTTTCACTGCTGGTGCGTAACTCTACTTGCACACCATGGGGTCCAAGTAATTTTGAAAATGTTTTGAAATGTTGACGCGCCAAAATTTCGGTCGGCGCCATAATGGCCACCTGACCTTTGTTTGTGACCAGGTCACTAGCCGCGGTGACATGGTCACAAACACCAACCGCATTCAATGCCGCAATCGCAACCACGACAGTCTTTCCCGATCCAACATCGCCCTCCAGCAAACGATTCATTGGGCGCGGCCGACTAATATCTTTGACAATTTCCCAGGCCGCTTTGCGTTGCGCCTCGGTTAACTCAAAAGGCAAGCCTTGTACAAATTGCTTTGTCGCCTTCTCATTAAATACCGCTTTCGGGGCGGGTAATTTTTTGAGTTCCTGTTTTACTTTAGCGGCAAAAATCTGCAAGCGCAGCAATTCATCAAATTTCAAACGCCGCCGGGCCGCTTCCATTTTTTGATTATCCGGCGGAAAATGCACAAAAGAAATAGCGCGTTTTAAATCCAATAATTTGTATCTTGTCCTCAAATCTTGAGACAGCCAATCAACTATGCTCGAAGCGAGCGGAAAAGCGCGACTCATTAAAAAACGCACTTGTTTTTGAGAAAGCTTTTCGGTCAAAGCGTAAACTGGCACAATGCGGCCCGTATGAATTGTCGCGTGCCCGCTTGCGCGCTCATAGCTTGGCGAGGACATATACGCGCCGGAGCCATCGTCTTTAACTTCGCCAACCAAATACAGCTCATCGCCGGTTTTAAACATTTTAATTAGCCAAGGCTGGCCAAACCAAAGTATTTTTAAACTGCCCGTCGCATCAGAGACAATGGCCTCGGTAAGGAGTTTCTTTCTATATTTGCTGCGGCGGCTTTGAATAAGCTCAATTTTTCCACGCACTACTGCCCTTTCGCCGATTTTTAAATCTTTAATCTCGGTGATATTGCGCAAATCGTCGTAGCGAACCGGAAAATAAAAAAGGAGATCCTGTATGGTGAGAACTCCTAGGTGTCGCAGTTGAGTCTCCACGGTGCGGCCAATATGCGATAGTGCACTTACTGGACTTGATAAGTTATAGCGGATCATGTAGAATACAATAAAGAATCCAGCGCCTTTTGCGCCCGTAGTTCAACGGATAGAATGCGAGCTTGCGGATCTCAACATATACGCCGTATATGCTTCAAATGTTTCACTTCGTCTCGCTCAAAATTCTTACCTTTCGTTACGAAAGCGTATTTAGCAACAGTCCCATTATAACTTCAGCACCCGCGCAACCCAATCAGACAAAGGTTCTTCGATCCGTTCAACGTCTTCCATCAAAAATTCCTGTAAAGTTTTGCGTACGCGATTGGGGTCAGTGTCTATAAGTGGCACAGGCAAACGCGGACGCAAGCCCCCAAAATCAAAGTAAAGCGTTTTTACTTCTGGCGGTTCGTAGACAATCCAGAAGTTTTTTATATCTTTCCATAGATAGAGCCTGGTTCCAAAAACTAATCCGCGCTCAAAAAGGCCGATACGATAGCGCATTGGCGGACGCAGGGCATGGGTTGCGGTAATTACCGCGAACATGATTACGATGAAAGCGAATAAAAAATTGCGAGTGGCCACTGCCCAGATAAGAAAAGCAACGGCCGCGATGGTCGCCATAAAATACCACAAAAGACCCTTGTGTCCTTGACTGTATTCATCCGCTTCCCAGGATAAAAGTTCTTTACCGTATTGTTTAGTTTCTGTCTCTGGCATAGTATTAAAGTATACCACAGCTTATTATTGACCACAATGTATTTTACTGGTAAAATGTGATTTATTGGAGAGGTGGCCGAGTGGTCCAAGGCAAGAGTTTGCTAAACTCTGCCCCCGTAAGGGGGCTCGTGGGTTCAAATCCCACCCTCTCCGTGGAAGGGTGCTCCGAATGGCTAAGGAACCGGTCTTGAAAACCGGCGCCCGCAAGGGCTTGTGGGTTCGAGTCCCACCCCTTCCGTTTTTTTGTTTTCAACCCTTCGCAATTACCAATCCAAATACTCCTCGCGCTCCGGCTTTTTGTAGCTCTTCGCCGCAAGCATTGAGTGTTGCTCCGCTTGTTGCCACATCATCTACAATAAACACATAGTGATCGGCGACGGTTGCTTGATCTAGGCATTTGAAAACTCCTTTAATATTTCTCGCCCGATCCGCCTCGTCAAGCTTAACCTGCGGTATTGTAAAACGTCTCCGCGTCAATGCGTTTACGCAAATGCCATTAGTCGCGCGAGCAAATGACTCGGCTACAATTTGCGCCTGATTAAATCCGCGATCCCGCAAACGACGCAGATGCAAGGGAACGGGTATAAACATGACCGCCCGCGGATCAAGATCAAAAAATCTAAACTTATGAGATAGATGCGGCACTAAACTATTGAGAAGCGCGACTAATACTGCCTTAACATATCCATATTTGGCTATATGAAGCGCCCGGTGCACTAAGGCATTGTCGTAATCTGTTAACCATGCCACGCTTTGAAGTGAAAAATTGCGTTGACAGGAAAAACAAGTTTTACCGCCGGCGGACGGTTTTTTGCAAACAAAACAGTCCTCCTTGGTTTCAATGGGAATTTTTGCCAAACAGTCCTGACATAACCACTCGCCTTCTTTTTTACATCCCAGGCATTCGATGGGGAAAAGGGTATCAATGGTAAAGTTTATGCACCTCTGAAACAGCATAAGCCGTACCATTTTATTGCCATTCCGCCACATCAACTTTCCATTGCTCCCCCACCATTACTAGTTTCAGTTCTACATCTTGATAATAGAGCCGCGAAGCGTTCGGGTCAGAGCCAGACTCGCGCCGTTGCGTCTTAATAACTAGTCCGGCGCGATCATCATTCAATAGAGACACCATGCTAGATAATACTCGCGTAGTAATGCCAAAATAAGCTGGTGTTTGCGTCCGCATTTTAGCCCGTTCACTTTGCACAAAATCTTGAGTTGATTGCTGAAGATTTTTAGTCATAAAAGGATATAAATCTTCAAGATTGTCATAATTGCTTTGGTTGGAATAACTGCCGTAGCGTTCAATAAAGGAGCGCGCAAAAGCTTCAAGCGAGGCCTGGGCCACTTCCGCGCCGACTTCGGCGGTCTGCGGCGCCGCGCCGAGAGGAGTTGCGGGCGACAGAGGCAAGGCAAGCCCGCCTTGAGTTTCTAGTGGTGGCGCGGGCACATTTGTTGTATTGCGCCGCAACATTTGCGGCCCTATCCAAATCAACCAGAAAAGTATAATCAAAATAATTATCACTATAACGCTTACGAGGATTATTTTAGTGCGGCGAGACATATGGGTTTTTGTAACTTATAACTTGTAACATATAACACAAGACCTTGAGCTACATGTTACAGGCTACATGTCATAGGCCCTTAGGCATCATTTGTTCCTCAAATTCTTTCTTAGCCGCCTCCAGCTCAAGCAGTTGGCGAGGGTCGGTCGTAACAAGCTGATCTTCGGCGTAGGAAGCCACGACTTTTATAGCGGCGTGTTTTGCGCCGGCAAAAAAGATGCCTTCTCCAACCGCACATTCCAAAAGTAAATATTTCTCCCCTTCAGTAAGCATAAAGGTCTGCTGGACTAGATCGATAGCGGCGGGCGATTGCTTCAAAAGCAACTGGAGGGCGGAGTTGGTTACAATCGCTTTACCGTAAGGATTAAGCAGGAAGTCGTTTACATCCTGCGTAATGGTTGTTACTCCAAGATAATATTTTCGCGCGCGTTTAACAAGCGCAAAAATGAATTTTGCCGAATCCTCATTTTGCATAAGCCACCAAGCCTCATCAATGGTCAAAATTCTTTTCTTGCGCTCCGAGCGCACCACATTCCAGATATAATTGACTAACGAGTAAATGGCAATCGGCCGCAACTCGTCCTCCAAATCGCGAACAGAGAAAACCACTAACTGGTTGCGCATATCAACATTGGTCGGGCTATTGATAAGACTGCCAAATGTTCCAGTCGTATATTTTTTCAGCCGCTCGGCCAAAGAAGCCCCGCCTTCCATGCCCTCCAGCACTTCTTGCAAATCAGACATAATTGGCGCCTCCACTTTAGAAAGATCAGAGGTGGCGGTAATGTCTTTTTTCGCATAAGTCTCAATAAGCGCGCGATCCATCAGGGCATCTTCTTCATGGGTAAATTGACCAAGCATTATTTTTAACAATCCTTTAATCGTGATAACCGCGGAACGGATTATATCTTCGGTCTTAACCTCTTCGCCAACCGGGCGCGAAAGATCAAAAGGATTTACTTTGGCCTCGCCCGCCAGGGAAATATTTATATAGGTGCCGCCAACCGCGTCGGATAAATGCTTGTATTCCATTTCCGGGTCAATCACAATTACGTCTGTGCCAAGCATTAAAGAGCGCAAAATTTCCAATTTCATGGTATAGCTTTTACCGGCGCCAGAGGTGGCAAAGACCACGAAATTGGCATTCTGCAGAGAAAAACGATCAAACAGGATGAGGCTATTGTTGTGACGGTTAATGCCGTAGAGAATGCCGTTATCCGAGGTTAAATCCGCGGAGATAAACGGAAACGAAGAGGCAATCGGGGAGGAATTCATGTTAAAGGCAATCATGAGTTCGTCATTGCCTAACGGAATTGTGGAATTAAAGCCTTGCTCCGCCTGGAAAAATACTTTTTTAGAATAAATCAATTTGCTGCCGAAGAGCGCTTCTATATCCTCGGTCAGCTTTTCCAGCTCGGCTTTGTCTTTTGCGTAAATTGTCGCATAAAGAGCGAACTGGAAAAACTTTTCTGTCCCTTGGGTCAAATCGTCGCGCAACTTTTCAATATCGCGCAAGGCGGTCTCGCGAATCGGATCGCGCGGAGCGCCTTTTTCCGAATCAGCAATAACTTGGGCCTCAAGCGTGCCGACTTTCTTCTTCAATTGCTTCAAAATAACATCGGACTTAACCGGATAGAAAAACATACCAATATCCAAAGTTACCGGCAAATTAACAATGGGCGTAAACCAACCCACTGCGATATAGCGAGGATAAGAAACGACAAAAATGGTGCGCACAAAAACATCGCCCAGCTTCACAAAAGAAGGCGTCAGCTGCATGGAAGCCGGCGCTATAATATCGCGCACTGAAACTACACCGCGCCGATATACGCGCTCTTCTTCAAGCACGATGCGCTCTTCGGCCGCTTTGGCTTTTTGCGCCGCCACAGTCACCTGGGGCGCCCCGATAGCTATCGGGGGTTTTTTCTTACCGAGTAAAGGCATAAATCATGTAAACTTATAACATGTAGCATGTAACCCAAGAGCGTACTCAATTTCAATCTTGTGTTATATGTTACAGGCTACATGCTACATAATCAGACCGCGTACGACTCTTCAGTCTTAATCTTAGCCAGATCCTGCAATTTTTCCACTTCAGCGATATCAGGATTATAAACCCTGTAGTACAACTCAATCAAAGCTTGGGTATCCAGCGCTTGTGATTTCAGCCCAATGGAAGACAGCCCGTTTTGCACATGTGAGACTCTTTGCAAAAGAGCTCCGCGATGAGCGCGAAAACGCTCTTCTCGAATGCGCACGGTAACTAGCGGACGCAAAAGCTCTGAAAACCTAGACCAAAACCCTTTGCGTTTATCGGATAATGGCGAGTATGGCACAACAAGAAAAAAACGTTTAGACATTATTTCGCCGAGTTCAACCAATTCTTTAATAAAAGAGCGGTAGTTTGTAATCTGCAGACGCAGAAGATCATTGGTCTGCTCATGCTCCGCGCGCTCCAGGCGATTTATATACTCATCAATATTAAGCTTGCGGGACTGAATCACGATCTGCAAAGGATGCTCTAGAGCATTGATAAATTGCACATAGGCGGAGATGGTGGCATTTTGTTCATCTTCGGACTTTAAACCGAAATTTACTGAAGCAACCGCGAGCACGGCCCGCAGGGTTCCATCTTTTAAAACCACTACATCTTCTTTTATTTCCGCAATATCAAGATACTGCTGGACTGCGGGCCCGGGTTTGGCTCCGGCTAATTTTTTTGATTGCATTTCGGGCATATTATTCCGGCGTATAAACACCGCCAGTGTCCACGACCAGCGCTATCTCGTTCAGCCGTGAAGTGGTCAACAATTCTTTGCGCGGCGGCGGCAGTGGATGCGGCGGCAGTGGAGCAGTTAATCTTTCTCTTAATTCCGCGTCAGTCAGTTCTTTGTTCCAAACTTTTAATTTTGGCCGGCGCGAAGTCTGAAAGACGTTAAGCAGAAAAAAATGAAAGGGTTGACCATTAATGCGCAAGAATGCAATTACTCCTCCGGCACCGAACAAAAGGATTGCCGAGATTACAAAAGGAATAAAGGCCAGTATTTTATAGAAGATAAAAATTGCCAGTCCCACGACAAGCATAATAATAAACTGCCGCGTGGTAATCGGGCCGATGATCTTATCCTCAACATCAATGAATTGGGGGACGACGAATTGTTGCATCCCGTTAGAAGCAGGTCCCGTTAGAAGTGCCCATAATACTGAACACTCCCCAGACTCCTGATTGATTACCCGTTAGAACAACACTTCTAACGGGACAGGTCGCGGTCGCCCGCCCTGCGAGGTTATTTATTAAAACCATTTGACCTTTCTGCATATGAATATTATCTACTCCACAAACCAACGACCGCGGCTTCTAACGGGATTGCATACCTTAAAACCTCAATTGTTTATTCAACTCCATTATAGCATGAAATTCGTCAGGTGTGAGTGTGTCTTTGTTTTGCACCTGTAAATCACCTATAACTTGCTCAATACTCTTGCGTTCCCGTAAGGATATTCCGCTAATGAATAAATACAGTCTGTGCAGTGGCGAACTTTGCCAAGCCTTGATTCCATTTCTGTATTTTGTAAATGATTCTTGCGCCAAAAAATCTACTTTGGCCTTGATTTTTGCAGTTGCCTCGCCAGGCGCGCCCAGCCGTCTAAAATCTTGGGGGCTTATGCTTTGCAGTTCCTCCACCGGTCCCAAGAGTTTCGGCGGGGTACGGACATCTGTGACTTTGCTGCTTCGCGGCAAAGTCACAGATGTTGCAAATGTTTCAGAAGTGACAGATGTTCTGGATTGCTCTATTATCCTTGGCTTTTGAGCTTTAATATTTGGGGCTGTTTGAGGTTTGAGGTTTGAGGTTTGAGGTTTGGGTACCTTAATCTTTGGCTCATTTGCCACCTCTGCCACTTTTGCAACCTCGCCTGTAAGGCGGGCGTATCTCTCCTCCATCTCCTGCTCTTCTTTTTTCTTGCAAACTTCTTCGCTATGAGCCGCTTCTTCGCGCTTCTTGCGCTTCCATTCTTCAATGCGCTTTGCCTCAAACTCTTGCCACTTTTTTTGAAATTCTTGAAAAACGCGCTCGGTAAACTCCGTGACCTTTTGCGCGTCTGCCTCGCGCAAACCTAAACCACCAATCTTCTGATCACGCAATATCAAGGCTTTGGTTTCTGCCGCGTCCCGCATATCCCGCAAACGTGCCGAGATCACGAACCGGAAACGTTTTTGCAAAATTTCGTCCCAAGCTGGCGCTTGAGCGCGAATTATTTCGGCGCTCTCACTTACCACCTGATCCACAAGCTCCTGCAATTCCTTATATAAAGGATGTCCTTCGTGTGTTACCGGCCCCAAAGCAGGCGCGACTAATTCGGGCAACTCCGGCGGAATATAGGCCGGAGCTGTGACTTGGTCACGTGTTGCGCCTGCGGCAGTGACCAAGTCACGAAGCGCGGGAGCAGAAACAGCCGGAAGGGGCGGAGTAGCTACGGCTGGCAAGAAAATTTCTTTTGCCACATGTGGCTCCTCTACCGCTTTGGTCACCTTTTCCAATTTTTTATGCCTCTCTTCTGTCACCCCTTTAGGCAACTCTTGTTTCACGCCTGCCGCCTGCTTATCTGGTCCCTGCGTACCTGCCCCATACGGCACCAACTCCTCCCCTTGCAGAAGATACCACTTCCCATCTGTGCCTTTAACTAAAATTTCATCTTGCATAGTGTTCACCTATCCACACCCCATCCTTGACAATTATACCCCATGTGTTATTATAAATTATAGATAATTCATCCGAAGGGCCCGCAAGGGCCTTTTTGTGATCCCGTCCTTTTTTTACAAGATTTGCAAGATCCGAATCTGATCTGGCTAATACTAGCATACTAGCTAGTATGCTAGTATTGTTTTACTTTCTCCAATTGCATTTCCTTTTCAAGCTCAAGTGACCGCAAACGACGCGGATTTGGGCTCCGTTGCTGATTATGAATCAGCTCTTCCACATAGCGAAACACTTCGCGCTTGCCTTTACCAGAAACCCTCAACACTTTGAGCGTCTCCAGCATCTTTGCACGCTGACGATTATTTGCGGCGCGGATAATGCCTTCCAGCAATCCCTGCAGCCAATAATAAAGCGGGAAACGTCGTGCCATTTCGCTTTTGCGTGCCGGAGGCTGCCACTCCGGAATCTTGACACTGTTCTTAGCGAGCCCACGGGACATCACCATCCGAAACCCATCACCGGCCTGTTGGAGCCAAAGGTTTACTCGGGCAATAGTAGTAGCACTAACTTTTAACTGCTCCATAATTTCCTCGTACTTCTTGTCCTGAAGCAAGAATTTTGCAATTTGCAAACGCTTAGCAATCATTTCAATTTCTTGGTCAGATAATAAATCGCCAAGCACTTTAGCGGCTTCATCCAATTTCTTGACCACAACTAACGCATGGCAAAGCTCGAGCAATACCTTTTGCCGCTGTTTATGGTCCAGTCTTTGTCGGGAACTAAATTTTGCCATAGGCTATAGTCTAAGCGCACATCTGATGACACGCTAGAAATATGGTCCTAGCATACTAGCGAGTATGCTAGTCTTTTTTTATTGCTCGGAATTAAAACGGAGCAGAAACGTAGGCGGGCCATCGGTACCTTTGATTAAAATTTCATCGGACATAATCAACGAGGCACCTTGAATGGAATTAAACTTCGCCCCAAACAAACCAGCCTTTTTCAAAATCGTAATAAGCAACCTTGAAGTATTTGTCGCGCTCTGCCGGAGACAAAGTGCCCAACATGCGCCCAACCAAAGCCGCGGCATGGTCCATAGAAAAACCCAAAAGTTTTTCCAAATAAATCCGCAAGAATATTTTGGCCACCGCTGGAGTAATCAGTCCGCTTTGCAAAAGCGAAGCGCTCCGCTCTGCTTCAGGCGCATCTTTAAGATGAGCTTGTAAAGTCGGCAAAATCTGTTTGAGAAATATATCCAAACCGCCGCCAATCGCGCCATATAAAGCCGCTAATCCGTTTTTTTGATCTTTAGAACTCTTGGCTGTAAAAATCTCCGCGATTGTTTGCTGGCTTTGAGCGGGATTAAGGCTTTTGGCCTGCTCCCGCGCTTCTTTTTCTAAATCAGTCGGCTGCGCGGCTTGTCTGGCCCATGCTTGCTTTAACGCCGTGAGCATTGCCGGCATAGTCTTGCTCATAATTTCATCGGTTTTGGGATCAATTTGCGTGACTTTGCCATCTTGCAAAATCATGATCCGCTCGTCAAAATCCGCCACTAATTCCTCCTCAAAACCCGCGCCCGTAGCCGAGGAAAGCCGCAAGTAATCAAACAACTCAATCAATCGCTTAAGCCGCGCTTGTTCTACTGGTTTTGCATGCTCAACCGGACGGCTGGCAATAAACTCTGTGCGCTTAAACGTGTCGGGAATTACGCCGCCAACAGTTTGCAAATAATATGACAGCCAATTACGCGGGGATCCCTCCTGACTTCCATCCAGCAACTCAATCTTTTCGGAAATTTTGCCGTCCGCGTTCATTAAAGAATCGCGTAACATCGCGCGGAACGCATCACGTTCTTCAACAATATCAATGCCTGAAAGCTTGCTTTTTATGACCGAGAGCAAATCATAATTTTCTTGCCCAAGATAATACGCAAGATGTTTTTCCAGCCCTTGCAAAACTTCACGATCCGGAAGCACAGGAATCGCGGCAAATAAGGCGTCCCGCTCCGCATCTTCGTACAGTGGGCGCACCTCCGCGTTTAGCTCCGGATTTTTTAATAATTCTTGAATCGCGCGCGCAAACTCAAACGCGCCGGCACGATCGCCAAATATAGCTAGGTTGCGCGCCGTCGTTTTTACTTGTTCTGCATATTCTTTTGAATTTATTCTTTGCATGTTGGGCATATAATTAATATGATCGTCTTTCGGATCGCCTTATCACGACCTTACCCTTAAAATTTCCGATACAATATTTTCGGTTGAAAGTCCAGGCGGGGCGACCGGTGCAGTTCTAATTCCCTCTACAATTTCGGGCCTAAGCGTGCCCGCGCTAGCCAATGTCTCCAATACTCCCAATTGCCCTTTCATAACTCTCATAATTTCCGCGGGGAATAATCCGCGCCGCAAAAGATCGGCCAAGACTCTTGGCGATTCGGAGTTGGTGCGCGCAAGCAATGCCGCGGCTACTCCGGACATGCGTTCCTTGCCATCTGAAGTAGTTTCGCTCAACGCTCCTGGTTTAATCGAAGAAAGAATAGACGAGATGCTCTTGCCCTCCATGCGCTTTGCAGAAATATTAGCCGCTTCATCGCCCGATTGTTCTTTCACTTCATTGGTAATTGGATCAACTCTATAGGCATTGCCATAATCCATATCCCCAGCTTTCCAGGCGTGTTCAGACATACGTACTGCTGTTTTATCAGCGTATGATTGATCAAGGCCTGCTTGCTTGCGCAAAACATTGTTTTTATATTCATGCAAACCCGCTACGCCGGTAGCGGTAATTCCAAAACGCTTCAGCATATCTCCAGTATCTCCGCGCTGGGCAATTGTTTTAGAAAGCAATGCGGCAGTAGCCTGGTCGCGTTTTGCAACTGCACGCTCAAGATCTCCTATCAGTTCATTAGTGGATCTGGTAAGATCTACGGTCTTTTGCGCTTCGCTTTCTTGTCGAAACTGCACATTTTCACGCGCCACATCATAGCGCACCTCTCCGCGCGCGTATTTTCCTTCTGATTTTGCAGCGCTTGCGTTGAGCCGAGCTGATTTTTGCCTGCTTGTGGCGCGGCTATTTTCTGCTGAAATATCTTCATATGTGCCTGTATCTGTCCGCCATCTTATTTCATCAGGTGCCGCCGCTGTAATCGCAGCGGTTAACTCCGCTTGTTCTACTAGCTCTGCAGGGGTGAGGGCGGTACCAGCCGTAGCCCTTGAAGAAAGTACCGCATACCGAGCTCTATTTTGTGCAAGCACATCTAAATTTGACTTATTGATTTCATATTGTGTTTTTTCAGTTGCCAAACCTTCATCAATGACCCCTGCTTGCTTCCGCTCTTTTTCTGCTTTGTCAGCATGCCGGAATTTATACAATGCGCTGCCTTGTAATCCTCGGGCCGTCCGCGCCATAATTCCTCTGGTCAAAAAACTCTTGACCAAAACATCAGGTGCTGCCAAAGCTCCATATATTCCGGCCAAAGGACGCCCTGCAATAGGTAATGCTCCCACATATTTTTGGGCCGCTCCGGCCAATCTATAACCCCTATCCTTTATGGCCTGTTCGTTTTTCTCGCGCCTTTCTTTCAAGGCTTCCTTAAATCTTCCCGGAATCTTGGCAAACTGAATACCGGTGAAACGTCCTTGCTGGCGATCAAGGAACCCGGCCGTCTGTTTGCCCCCATATTTCCAAGCGTACCGCGCTCCAAACCCTGATTTGGCGAATTTGGTGGCAAAACCTTTGGCCCGGCCGGCGACTCCGGAGATGGCCCCGCCCATTTGCTGGGACATTTGCACGCCGGCCAAAAGCATCATGATGCTGATGATAAAGGAGGCGAGGGCGGGAGCTGTGCCTGCGGAAGTACAGCCGGTTGGCGCGCTCTGGGCAGCATCTAATTGCACGGCGTTGGAAGTATTGATGATAGTATAGGCGTTTCCTCCGCCAGCCGTAACCAAAGACAACCACAGGAAAAACGCCAGCATTGGCCCAACCACGGCCTGATCAGTAAATTCCTTCCACCACTGCGCATAATATTTTTGCCCTTGCGGAAAAGTCCCGGTTAAAAAAGCAATTGGTGATAAAATAGTCAAAAGCCAGAGCATTATCACGCGTAAAATCAGCACGGCCAAAACAACAAATACCGTAATTACAGAGATGGTTACCAAAATTGCGGCTAATAAAAATCCGACTGTTTGCGTTTGAACATTCAAGGCGCCGCCCGCGGTAAGCTGAAGACACGAGGCGTCCGCTTTGAGCAGTTCTGTAATTCCAAACATTTGGGCGAAATTGCCGCCGGCCGAGGCAGAATAACCATTAACAAAAGTCAGCATGACTACTTGCGCCGCGTCAGTAAAAACTCCGACAATGGTGCGCGAGAAATTTACCAGTATGGCCAAAAGCAAAAGTTTTGGCAAAAGTTTTTTGTAATGGTACTGTTCTTGCCCTAAAATTGTGCCAAATGCCACGATTAAAAGCACAATAATAAAGAACATGTTGGCAATATCGCGCACAATTACCCAACCAGTCACGACCGGCAGAGAATTGACAAAATCGCTATAGCCAGAGACCCAAACTACTTGGCTAATCAAAGAGTTCAGCAGAGGCTGAACCAATCGCAAATAAGCTTGAGCTAAAGCTATAATAGTCTTTTCAACAAAGTCCGGCAGAGTTGGTTCGGCGGGAGTGGGGACGTCTATTCTTGGTTGTGCCAACACTGGTGCAACAATCAACGCCGCAAAAGCCACAACTAAAACAATGCCTAAAACCTTAGGCTGTTTCAGCTTGCGCCATGCCCTGCTCACAAACTTCATCAGGAGCTCCATATTTGTTTATCTACAGTATAGCACACCACTGCAAATATCCACAACAAAAAGAGCCTCTTGGCTCTCATAGTACCGCGATCGCAACTCGATCAAGGCTGGCCAGATCTTTTTTGATTGATAAACTGGCTCGCGAGAAAAATGATTTTATCAGAGTTGTAAATTCATTAACCTGATGCGGATCAATTTCAGCGAGCACGGCCACGTTAGCAAATTTTTTAATGCCGCGCCAGGATTTTAATTGCTCAAACAAATGCCGGTAGTATTCTAGTCCGTCTTTACCGCCATCCAGAGCTTGGCGCGGTTCATAATGCACGTCTTCCATGGCGCGCCGCCACTCGGCTGTAGGCAAATAGGGCAAGTTTGCCGTAATCAATAATCTTGATTGCGGTACCGTTTTTTCTAGATTGGATAAGATCGGTTTGAGCAAATAGCCTTTTCTAAAAACTATTTTATCAGCAAGACTATGGCGTTTGGCGTTGAGCTTGGCTATTTTAAGAGCTTGCGGTGAGATCTCTGTGGCAAAAAAATGCAAGGTCTTGTGGCGGCTTATTTGGTTTAATATTTTAGTTAAGGATACAATAATACAACCCGAACCAGTGCCAACATCAACAACACACAATGTCTTTGTGTTCCTAGCCTTAACCGCCTTTAGCGCTTCCTCCACGAGCATTTCGGTTTCCGGTCGAGGAATAAGCGTAGATTTGTCCACGATGAAATCCATGCCGTAAAATTCTTTATGACCCGTAATATAGGCGACGGGCTCGCGCTTAAAACGCCGCTTGATCAAAATTTTATATGTCGCCGCTTCTGCCGGTAGTAGAGTGGTCAAGGGGTGGATATAGAGCTCGGCGCGGGGAACACCGAGCACATGCGCTAAAATAACCTCCGCATCCAGCGCAGGAGAATCTACCCCGTTAGAGGCCGCCCCGCCAAAGGCGGTGCTACGGTCACCTTGAGGCGACCTGCCTCTAACGGGGTCCACCCCAGAGCCAGTGAGTTTTTTTATGCCCCACTTCAAAGCCTCCCCTATTGTCATAATTTTGGGACTGTTGCCGTGTTATTTCCCAAGCGTTTGCTCGCCGGGTTTCCATTCAATGCCGCAAAGCTCACCGGTTTGCAAAGCTTGCAATACGCGCAGAGTTTCGGAAACGCTGCGGCCAACAGAAAGATCGTGAACCAATTGATAGCGCAATACTCCTTCCGGATCAATAATAAATGTTCCACGCAAGGCAACTCCTTTATCTTCAAGAAGAATCCCGTAATTGCGGCTGATCTCATGGGTGTTATCGGAGAGCAAGGGATAATTAAGCTCGCCCAGCTCTTTTGTCCAAGCCAAGTGCGAGTATACGCTATCGGTTGAAGCGCCGATAACCTGGCCATTGAGTTTTACAAATTCATCGTGCCTTTTGGAGAACTCACGAATCTCGGTTGGGCAGATGAAAGTAAAATCCAGCGGATAGAAAAATAAAACTATCCACTTGCCTTTGTAGTCGCTTAAATTAATTGTTTTAAATTCTTTGCCCACTAGAGCTTCGGCAGTAAAGTCTGGGGCTTTTCTTCCGACTTGTAACATATTGTTGAAGTTATTGAGTTATTGATTATTTTTCTTCTCTATCCGTCATAATATTTTTCGCTATAAAATCTTATTAACTGCTCAAGCTCCGGGATTGACTCTGGCGAGCCCACGCCAACCTTGAGTTTATTTTGCACTTCCTCAAGGGTAGTCGCGCCTTCAAGCACAGCCTCTTCAATATCGCGGTCAGTTATATTCAATACCGTATCAATCACCTTTGCGCCCTCCACAACAATGCGCTGATGTTGGTGAGTTGTACGAAAATAATTGTTGATAGCTTTTCGAAAGGCCTTATCCGCCAACACAGAACAATGAATTTTGCGGCCGGGTAAACCGCCAAGACGCTCGGTTATATCTTGAGGAGTGATTTTAAGCGCTTCGTCAATTGTCCTGCCTCCATTTTCCATAACCATGGCGGAAAACATGGAAGTTGCCGCAATCGCACTGCCGCAGCCAAATGTCCGCCATTTCAACTTGTAGATGCGCTCGTCTGCTTTGTCAATTTTAAGCCACATGGTCATGACATCACCGCAGGCCGGACTCCCAACTACGCCCACGGCGTCATATTCGCCGTCTTTAGGATCTTTGAGCATTAGATTGCGCGGATTAAAAAAGTGATCGCGTGCAACATCGGAATAGACCCACTTTTGGCCAGTCGTGGGATGCACTACATCAGAGGTTTTGAGGTCGGATGGTGTGATAATCATAAACAGATTAGGCAGATTCAAGGAAAAAGGGACCACTTCTAAATTTTGCTCTGCAAAATTAGAGGCGGTCCTTTTTTCCTCTATTACTCTGCTGTTTTACGAAATGCGGCAGACCGTCCCCAACAAACGCGGTCTTAGCAGTTATACCGGTTGCATTCACATCTATGCGCACCGGCGATATTTTGCGCAGGGTGCTTACAATCTGCGACAGGACATCCAATACATAATCAATATCTGCTGCGCTAGTCGCGCGCCCCAAAGTAAACCGGATACTGCCGTGCGCGAATTCATAGGGCTTGCCTAGAGCCAAAATCACATGCGAGGGATCCAGAGCTTGGGAATCACAAGCGCTGCCGGTTGATACATATATACCATGCTCATCCAGATACAAAAGCATGGCTTCGCCTTCAATGTCTAAAATTGACACATCAACATTGTTCGGCAAACGTTTGGTGGCGTGTCCATTTAATACCACCTTTGGAATGCGATCCATAATGCCAGTAAGCAGTTGATCACGCAGTGCAATTAAGCGCTGCCCCTCTTTATCGCGTAGTTGCGTCGCAATTTTAAGCGCCGTGGCCAACCCCACAATACCAGCCACATTCTCTGTTCCAGAGCGCAATTTCATTTCTTGTCCGCCCCCATAAATTAGCGGTTGCAGTTTCAAGCCACGGCGCACAAAAAGAGCACCAGTGCCTTTGGGCCCATAAATCTTGCTTCCATTGATTGTCATTAAATCCACCCCGCTAGAGGCCACCCCGCTAGAGGCAGTGCTACGGTCACCTTGGGGCGACCTGCCTCTAACGGGGTCCACCCCGAGGCTCTTCACATCAATATCTAAATATCCCGCGGCCTGACAGGCATCAGTATGAAAAAATGGGGGGTCATTTGGCTTGCGTCCGAGTTCTTTTTTGCGCTCTTGCATTGCGCGCGTGAGTTCATGTATCGGCTCAATTGTGCCAATCTCGTTATTGGCGTACATGATGGAAATTAAAATCGTGTCCGGCCGAATAGCGGCTTTAAATTGCTCGGCTGTTACAAGCCCGTCATGATCTACTTTCAAATAAGTAACTTCAAAACCGTCGTTTTGAAGGGCTTTGCAGGAATTTAAAACAGCATGATGTTCAATGTTGGTGGTGATGATGTGGCCTTTTGTGACCAAGTCACGGGTTGCGCCTGCGGCAGTGACTTGGTCACGACGATACCCTCGTGCGACGCCGAAAATGGCCAGATTAGCAGACTCGGTGCCGCTACCGGTAAACATAATTTCGGCGGCGGTGCAATTTAAAGCCTGTGCTACTGTCTCGCGCGCATTATCCAAAGCTTCTCGAGCAATGCGCCCCGGCGCATAGATTGCCGAGGGGTTGCCATATTGTTCGCCCAGATATGGCAACATAGCCTCTTTAACTTGCGGATCAAGAGGTGTGGCCGCGGCATGATCAAGATATACTGTGCGTTTCTCGTTCATCCCGTTAGAAGCAGGTCGCGGTCTTCCCGATCTGCTGGTTAATGTTTGTTGTTATAATATAGACCTTTTGCATAATATTTAGCTCTCCAATGTATCGCGACCGCGGCTTCTAACGGGACGAATACCTTTAAAACTGCAATGGGATGGCAAAGATATTGCATTTGCCGCAGGGATAATCTTTATTAAAACTATATTCAACTTCTCGACCGTGTTTTTGCCGGGTAATTAAGCCGGCGGCGTACAGGGTCTGGAGGTGATGGGTAATTGTTGGCTGGCGCAAATCAAATAAGGCGCAAATAGAGCGCACATTCAAGGGTCGACGCTTAATGGCCTCCAATATCCGCGCCCGCGTCGGATCGCCCAGCACATTAAAGCAATTAACACACTGCTTCTTTTTCCGTAACATATAGATTTGCGTCTATATATCTATATTAACGGCGGCGGTAAAACTTGTCAAATACTATACTCCACCTTGAGTATGATTATCACTTTTCATGCGGCCGCATGAAAAGTGATAATTTTCTTTAACGTCAAAAACATCAAAGGAAAGCGAGGCGATGGTTTACTCTATTTTCTTGTCATTATATTTCAACGACGACTTCTTCGTCATCCAGCATGGTCTTAAACAAATGCGGGTTGAGTTCGCGGACAAATAAAGACGGCTGGTGCACGGCTGTGCCAAGCGAGCCCATACTGGTTACGGGATAGGTTAGAAAGAGCTGCTCTTTGGCGCGCGTCACTGCCACATAAAAAAGACGCCGTTCTTCTTCGAGCTCTGCGCGGCTACCGTGAGATTTGTAATGCGGAAATTGACCATCAATCAGACCCACCACAAAAACATTTTTCCACTCCAAGCCTTTAGCTTGATGAATCGTAGAGAGCACTAGATGCTCTTGATCTTCATTAAGAAAAGGGAGCGTCTCTAAATTTTGCTCGACAAAATTAGAAACGTTCCCTTTTCTTTCCCCGCGAAAGCCTTCTGAAAGGGTTGCATCAGCTAAAAATTGTTCTAGCTCTTGGTACTCTTTGGCAAAAAGCGCGAGTTGTCTTAAATCTTCAAGCCGCTCTCGCGCGTTTTCAAAAACTGCTTCGGCATAATTTTCGTAAAATGCTTCTAATAAATAATCAATCATTCTATAGACCTTATCTAAAGATTTTAATTTTTCAATACGGGCAAGAACTTTTTGTAACCCCTCCTCACTTCCCCGCGCTCTTTGGGTAGGAATATTCACTATATCACCACCTCTTAAGGTAAGAGAGGGTTGGGGGGAGTTATGAATCATGCGTTGCGCAAGCACCGCGGCAGTTTTTGCACCAATTCCCTCTTCCATTTTTAGCACACGCTGCCAAGCAATCTCGTCAGTTGGATTCGCTACCACTTTTAGATACGCCACCACGTCTTTGATATGCGCTTGTTCAAAAAAACGAATACCGCCCCGAACAACATAGGGCACCCCTCGCTTTTGAAGTTCTAGTTCAAGCTGCATGGCTTGATAGGCCGCACGGAAGAGTACAGCGCTTGCAAGGAGAGATTCGCCTTCGTCGTGAAACTCCAAAACCTTGCCCGCAATAAATCTAGCCTCTTGGGTAGCGTCAGCGCACCCAATAAGCTCCGGCCTAGTGCCCTCATAGTCTGTCATTCTGAGGCCAGAGGCCGAAGAATCCCGTGATTCTCGATTAGGCCGGGATCCTTCGCTTCGCTCAGGATGACAAGCACTTTTAAGTTCCTTTTCAAATTGCCGGCGATTGCAAGCGATGCATGCGTTCGCCAGATCAAGAATTGCTTGCGTAGAGCGATAATTCTGTTCAAGACGGAAAATTTTTGCGCCGGGAAATACCTCGGGAAAACGCATAATATTTTCAACGGTCGCGGCACGGAAGGCGTAGATTGATTGGGCATCATCGCCAACCACAAGAACGTTTTTACCACAAGCCCCACCGCCTTCACTTTGACGAGCAAGTTCTTCAACGATCATACCTTGCAAACGATTTGTATCCTGATATTCATCAATCAATATATAATCAAACTTACCGCCTAGACTCTCGCGCACCTCGGGCCTCTCACGCAAAAGGCATAGCCAGAAATAAAGCAAATCATCAAAACTTACAACATTACGTTCGCGCTTTTTTTGCTCGTAGGCGCTTGCGAGGCGTAAAATTTCCGGCGTTAGATGTGCATGTTTAGGTATCCATTCCTCAACAAGCTCTGGCAATGCGCGCGCGCTATTTACAGAAAAGCTAATTAAGTTATCTAATACTTCGGGTTTTAGAAAAGATTTATCATCTTTTTTAGTGGACAGGCCCTGCTCTGCCATAGTTGATTTTAGCAATTCCATGCTGTCATCCTGATCTAAAATAGTAAAACCGGACGCGAGTCCGATGCGCGATCCATAACGGCGCAAAATTGCATGGCCCACATGATGAAAAGTTCCGCCCCAAAGACCTTCGGGCGTGTGGCCAAGCAAAATTTCCACTCTTCTTAACATCTCGCGGCTGGCTTTATTGGTAAAAGTAACCAACAAAATCTTGCCCGGATCAATGCCTTGTTCCAATAAATAAGCAACGCGGTACACAATGGTCCGCGTCTTGCCTGTTCCAGCTCCGGCTAAAACTAAACAAGGACCGTTTCCGTCATTGACTACACGCAACTGCTCGGCGTTTAGTTCGCGTTGATAATTAATTGCCATGCACAATACTTCTGCGCTCAAGTTTTCTTAGTAGGCGACACCTTTTTATGTCGCCCAAACAAATACCATAAAACTACAATCGCAACCCCTATCAAAATAATTACGGCCACGGTATTGCTAGAGACTGATAAAAAACCGCCACTTGTTTGGGGCGGGACTGGCCCGGGACCGCCGCCTGGACCAGCAAGCCCCTCTACCACAGTTTCAAACTCCACCATTGCTTCAACTTTGGGAGAAAGAGAAGCATAGTTTTGATTTACAAGCTCAACCCAAAGCGTATGCAAGCCCGAAGTAACTTGCGCAAAAGTATGTTGTGCCTCTGGAACAATCACGGCATTGGAGCTGTCGCGCTCAAGCGGCGCATCAAGCCAAAAATACAAATAACCATCTTGCCCCAATATAAAATTATCCGGCATCCTTACATTCGCCGTGATACTATCGCCATAAACAACCTCGCCAGGAGCTGGAGAAATAATGGAGACGGTTGGAGATTGCGCGTATGTGGGCGTAATTAAAAAAAATAAACCAACATAAAGAAACAGTCTTTCTAACTGATGCATTGTAATAGTCATAGTATTCCGACAGAGCTCCGAGGGTGGGATTCGAACCCACGACCAAGGGATTAACAGTCCCCTGCGCTACCGCTGCGCCACCTCGGAGCTCTGTCGGAGAAATTATAATATCAATAGTCCCGCAATTTTTCAATAGTAGCCTGGGCGCGAATTTTGTCCAGGGCCTTTGCTTCAATCTGCCGAATGCGCTCGCGGGTAACGTCAAATTCTCGCCCCACTTCTTCAAGAGTATGAGTAATGCCATCTACAAGCCCAAAACGCATTTCCAGAATTTTTTGCTCGCGCGGGCTAAGATCCTTTATAGATTCCCGCACATATTCACGCAAAAGTTGCTGGGCCGCGGCACGATCGGGCGGAATACTGCGGATATCCTCGATGAAATCCATGAGCGTAGAATCCTCTTCATCTTCACCAACGGAAGTTTCTAGCGAGACCGTATCTTGGGCGATCTTGATAATATAATTGATTTTCTCAACCGACTCGCCCATTTCCGCGGCAATCTCTTCAGGCAATGGTTCACGTCCTAAATCTTGAATGAGCCGGCGCTCCACCGTTTGAAACCGATTAATGGTCTCAACCATGTGCACGGGAATACGGATAGTGCGCGACTGATCAGCAATGGCGCGGGTGATGGCCTGCCTAATCCACCATGTCGCGTAAGTGGAAAATTTGTACCCTTTGCGATATTCAAATTTTTTTACAGCGCGGAAAAGCCCGATATTGCCCTCTTGGATAAGATCCAAAAGCGAAAGACTCTTGCCCACGAATTTTTTGGCAATAGAAACCACGAGCCGCAAGTTTGCCTCAATCAAACGTTTCTCCGCTTCTTTGTCATTCCTTTCCTTGCGCTTAGCCAAAGCCACTTCTTCCTCCGGAGTTAAAAGAGGAATCTTACCAATCTCACGCAAATAAATTTGCACTGAATCCGCAGAGATTTCACCTATGCCTACACTTTTTACTTCTTCCTTTGCGGATTTAACTTTTTTAAGGGTTTCTTCATATTGCGGTCGAGCCCCTAAAATTGACTCGCGCGTTTCAACAACATTCAAACCAGCTTGTTCAATGCGGTCTAAAAATTTTTCGTAAAAATCCAAGTGCTCTTCCACTTCGGGAAAGGCGTACATCAATTCCGTTTCTGTAAAAAATCCGCGCATGCGCCCTTTTTGAAATAAAGCGTTCACTGCTTCTTCGGACGGAGGCGCAACTTTAGGACGGCGCACGATTTTTTTGCGTTTGATTTTTTTAACTTTGGTTTTGGCTTTGATTTTTTTCTTCGGCATGATCTTTGAATTTAATAATAGGCATCCCTATTCTTGCGCCGCAAGCGCCTCAAATTCGCGGGTAAGTTCAGCCACCTGCGCTTTATCATCCTCTTTCTCGGCTTGGCGCATTGCTTCGGTAAGCTCAAAACGGCGCTTGTGTAAATATTCGCGCCGAATTTCTTTAGTTAAAAAATTTTTTTCCCGCCTTAACTGGATGTCGTCCCAACCCGCAAACTCCTTGTCTTTATAAAGTTCAAGAATAGCGGCTGTGGATGAAAGTTCTGGTGCGTGATTTACGCACCAGTTATGCCAAAATTGGCTGAAATCAGCCCCCGCCGAAGCGGAGCCTTGTGAATTATAAGCAGTATAACATTGCACAAGTTGGGTGTAAAGGTCTTGATTGCCCGCGGGACAAAACATCTCCGGAAGCACAGCTTCAATGATGCTTTCCGCGTATTGCGGCACGGCCAGAAAAAGGGCAAGCAGTCGTTCCGAAAGTAGCTCGGCCCTCGGGCGCATATTAGTCTCTGCCGGCACCTCACGCGTAACTCCCTTTCTTAACTTAAGAGGAGGTTGAGGGGCGTTACCAACTCTTGCCATCTGCTCCCGCAATAACTTATCATCAACGCGCAAGGCCTCGGCAACTTTTTTCAACCAAAAATCTTGTTCTATCAAATCCGGCAATTTTTTAATTTCGGTCATTAGGAGATTGGCAAAATCGGATTTACCCTTTGCGGTTTTTATATCAAAATTGCGAGTTGCACGCTCCAAATAATAATCCATGACTTCGCGAGCCGCACCAACTGCAATGGCCCAAGCCTTTTTATTCTTACGAATACATTCATCGGGATCCTTGCCGCAATCTTTGGGAATTGTAATAATCTTGACCCTCATTCCTTCTTGCAGAGCAAGATCAATACCGCGTTTCGCGGCACTGACGCCAGCCGGATCAGCATCAAAGGCAATGGCAAGATTATTTGTATAGCGTTTGAGCAATCTAAGATGATCGATGGTCATGGCAGTGCCGGAGGCGGCCACCACATTAGACATGCCAAACTGATGGCAGGCAATCACGTCCATATTGCCCTCTACAATCACGGCGTAATTCAATTGGCGCATAGCTTGGCGCGCTAAATCCAACCCATAAAGCACGCGGCTTTTGTTGTAGAGCATGGTTTCGGGGGTATTAATATACTTGCCTTCAGCGCGTTTCTCGTCCAAAAGCCGACTTGTAAAGCCCACTGCATTGCCGTTGACATCACGGATGGGAAACATAATCCGATGACGAAAACGGTCGTAGTACGAGGAAAAATGGGACGTCTCTAAATTTTGCTTTGCAAAATTAGAAACGTCCCTATTTTTCTTCACAACAAGGCCGGCTGCAAATATGTCTTCAGGTTTAAATCGCGCACGCAAGGTGTTAGTAAGAGCATCCCAAGAATCCGGCGCATAACCTAAGGCAAACTGATTGATCACATTTTCGGATAAACCGCGCCTTTGCAAATAATTCAAAGCCGACTGTCCTGCCGGAGCATGCAACTGTTTTGAATAAAATTCTACTGCTAGCCGCAGAATTTCTAGTAGAGTATTTTTTTGACTTTCAAGCCGCTTGTCGTATTTGGGCAACTCCACCCCGGCCTTATCCGCTAAAATTTTTAGGGCTTCGGGAAAATCCAATCCTTCCATCTTCATTAAAAACTTAAAAATATCCCCGCCTTCATTACAACCAAAACAGTACCACATCTGCTTTGCCTTGGAGATCATGAATGATGGCGTTTTTTCAGTATGAAAAGGGCAAAGCGCCTTAAAATTGGCGCCTGCTCTTTTTAACTGCACATACGTCGAAATAAAATCAACAATATCCAGTCGTATTTTTATTTCATCAACTGATGAAAGCATAATATGTATCACTTCGACGTGTTCACCTTACTTTACCGCTTAAACAGAGTCAAGAATTCTTGTTCAGACAGAATTTTTACGCCTAATTTCTTGGCTTTGTCATATTTATCGCCCGGCTCGCTTCCAGCAACCACATAATCCGTATTTTTTGAAACCGAGCTTGCAACCTCGCCTCCTAAAGCGCGAATTTTTTCTTTGGCCTCCTCGCGAGTCATGGCTTCAAGACCACCAGTTAACACAAACGTCAGGCCTTGCAGCGTCAAGCGTCTAGGGGCTAACGTATAGGAAGATTGCACCTCTACACCCGCCGCTAGAAGATCATCCACTAATTTCTGATTGTGCTTATCAGTAAAATACTCAAATAGTGATTGCGCCACAACTTCACCAATATTAGGCACAGCTTGAAAATCTGCCAAAGCTGCCTCTCTAATCTTTCTTAATGTGCCAAACCGATTAGCCAGATCAAGCGCGGTTTCCTCGCCCACATGTTTAATCCCCAAAGCAAATATAAAACGAGGCAGATTGATTTTGCGCGCTTTGTTAATTGAATCAATTAGATTCTCCGCGGACTTTTCCCCAAAACGTTCTAAATCAACTAAGTCGCTTTTAGTAAGCCGGAAAATATCAGCGGGCGTGGAAATCAAACCGGCATCCATAAACTGTTTAACAATCTTGTAGCCAAGACCATCAATATCAAAAGTCTTTCTTGAAACAAAGTGCGCAATGCGTTCATGATGCTTGGCTGGACAATCCTTGTTTGAGCAAACAATGGCCACTTCTCCTTCGGGCCGCTCTACTTTGGCCCCGCAAGCAGGACAGCGGCTTGGCGGGCGTATAGTTTTTTCTTGGCCGGTGCGCAGTTTGGGCAGAACTTGTACAACTTTGGGAATGATATCTCCGGCTTTTTCTAAAATAACAGTATCGCCGATTTTCAAGCCCAACCGTTCTATCTCATCCATATTATGCAAGGTGGCATGCTTAACAGTGGTGCCGGCGACAAAAACGGGACCCATGACGGCCACAGGAGTAAGCACTCCGGTACGCCCGACTTGGAAGCGCACCTCGCGCACGCGCGTTGTGGCCTGCTCCGCCGGAAATTTAAAAGCAATGATGCCGCGCGGCGCTTTGCCAACCACCCCAAGACGCTCAAAAGTTTGATCATTATTGACAACCACGACAATTCCATCTGTCCAGTACGGCAGTTTCTCGCGCATTTTATAAACTTTTTCATGAAAATCTACGACCGCCTTTAGGTTGCGGCAGTACTCGCTTAAAGGGTTAATGGGCACGCCTAAAAGTTTCATCAGAGCGTGCGCTTGCTCATGGGTAGTAAGCCCGAGATCGCCCGAAAGCGCGTAGCCAAAAAAGGACAACTTGCGGCTGGCGGTTATATTGGAATCAAGCTGGCGAATAGAGCCGGCGGCGGCATTGCGCGGGTTGGCAAAAGGCGCCTCGTTTTTTTTCTTTTGCTCACGATTAAGCTCCTCAAAAGTTTTCTTGGACATGTAGGCCTCGCCGCGGATTTCAATGCGGCCTTGCTCGAGAGCGCGCAAAATCTTATGATGAACGACATGTGCGTCATCCTGAGCAAAGCGAAGAATCCCGTGTTTCACACGTGGCTCGGGATCCTTTGTCGTTTCACTCCTCAGGATAACATCACTTATCTCTTTCTCACTCGGCACTCGCAGTCGGAGCGGAATAGCCTCAATCGTCTTCAAATTCTGGGTTACATCTTCGCCGACCCGGCCATCGCCGCGTGTTGCCCCGACTTTTAGCAGGCCATTTTCATAAACTAAAGAAACCGCTAAACCATCCATTTTAATCTCGGTGTAAAAATCATAAATCCCCAAAGGATACAGGCGTTTATTGCGTGTGAGCCATGCCTCCAGTTCTACAGGAGAAAACACATCTTCCATAGAAAGCATGGGTGAGGCATGGGTGACTTTTTTAAATGCGGGCAAGGGTTTGCCGCCAATTCGCTGGGTCGGAGAGTCGGACGCGATAAGTTCCGGGAAGTGTTGTTCGAGTTTAAAAAGCTCATGCTTTAACGAATCCAGCGCGGCTTCAGAAATCTCAAGCTTATCGTGCACATGATACATGTACCGATGATAATTGATTTCCTCGCGGAGTTTTTTAATGCATTTTTTGGCTTCTTCTTTGGTCATAATAGATTTATGTGGCTAGGTCACAAATCATTACCCCATAATTTAGTCCACTCCTTTTTTAAGCTCACTTTCTGAAAAGAGTACAAAATCAAACAACCCGCCTAAAGGCGCACTGCGGGGAGCGACGATGTTAAAGGCTTGTTTTGAATCGCGATATTCGCCTATTGCATTAATAGTAACACGTGAGGATAGCTCAGAGGGGGTGATACGTAATTCTGCAATATCACAATAAAGTGCCTTGATGCGCAACTCCTCAACCGCTAAAGCACGCGGTCCGCCTCTGGATCTTAAAAATAAAGGCACTGCGACAGTTTCAGTGGCTCTCGCAGGAGCGGAATACGGCTGACGCCATGCATTGTAAGTAGTTGAAAAATCTTCTGGATCCCAGACCGTCTGTGCCACTTCTATCCAACTAGAACCACAGGCCACTGGATCAAGTGGTCGCCAAGCGATGTTTATTTGATGTGGGGCGCGGCTAGTATTAGGGATGGCAAAAGAGATGAAGTCATTCTGTCTAATGGTAAAGACTGGTAGCGTTTCTGTTGGTCTAACCACTACACTTGCTCTGATACCTCCAGCGGTATCAATAGAAATGGGAGACAAGATAGCCTCGGCAATGAGTGGATTATTGAAATAGTTTGTCTTTCTTAACAGAAATAATCCCAGCTCTCCTCCGCTTTCGGCCGCGGCTTGCGCCACAATGGCATTATCCACAAAACGAGTCTGCCGGATTTCCGCCACAATAATTCGCGCCAACGCCGAAGACGCCGCCGCGACTGACGCAGTAATGAGCAAAGCCAAAAGCAGAGAGTACCCGCCTCTCGCCCCGCCGCGCATGCCATTCGGTTCTTCGCCCCATAACACTCGGCGGGCAGGCCCGTCCATTTTACATTCTATATTCTTCATTATAAATTTCATACTCACCGTTTATACGCCCGACTTACCACTGTAGTTTGCAAATCGTATTGCGTGCGTCTTTCACTATCCATGAGCGACATAAAAACCGTAACGCGCGGCTGGGCATTACTCATAAAAGCACCGCGTCCGATGTCAAAACTATAAGGGTCTTGCGCTGGCGAGATATAAAACTGCAAAGAATTCACGCGCACACCTCTAGGTGTAATGCTTTCTGACCCACTATCGCGGGTCAGAATAATACATGGATCTGATCCTTCTGGACACCCATTCTGACCTGATTGACTGAATATTACTTGGCGACCTTCGGCGTCTTTTAACGCTAAAACAGTCTGGGGGTTGCTAAGAGCATCACCGCTACGTACATAATTGGTGTATCCATAATCAATCGTGCCTTCCTTAACCTCGCGCACGATGGCTTCAGAAACAAAACGCGCCGTACTGACAACTTTTTGCAGCTCCTCGGTTTTGCGCTGGGTGCGTTGATAGGAAAAAAAGATGTCCGTAGTGATCGTCACCACCGTAGAAAATATCGCCAAAGCCACAAGCATCTCCATTAAAGTGAATCCTTTTTTACCGCCAGTCATATAGCTTTTCTATAATTTCCACATTTTTTGTTTGTCCGCCTTCGTCCCATCGCACAGCAGAATTCACTGTTATACCCACTACAGTATCAGACCCCAGTTCAACACATGCGACACTCAAAGCGCCATCGTCACGGCACTTTATACTCGTTACATTAAGAAGGCGCCGAAATCGCGTAGGTTCTAAACCAGGACGACCACATGGCCCCGGCTGAACATACACTCCTCTGTGGTCTTCGACGCTGGATTTACAAATTTGCGCTTGCACATTGTCTATACCGGACGGGTCATAGTTGAGCTCGTAGCTCAAGGTCGATGGCTCAAACTGGAGCACGGCCGTGGTGTCGCTACCCCGCAGAATACCTGCCCAAGTATCACTCCCAGCAAGCCAATTCGTATCCCGAATTGCTCGCACGACCTCAACACCCTCGCGCGCCAAATTTACCGCAACAAGCCGGCTCGCGCTATCGCGCTGCGCGCGCAAATTAGAAATCACAAGAGTAATCGTAGCCATAAGCCCGGTCATAATAATGCCAAGCGCGACAATGGTTTCCAACAGTCCTTGTCCTTTTTTCATCCCGTGAGAAGCAGGTTGCGGTCTCTCCGCCCTGCCGGTTAGATTTATTTTGGTAAAATTGACCCTCTGCATAAATATTGTGCCAGATAATAACGCGACCGCGGCTTCTAACGGGATTACGGATTAACTTCTATTCTGCCGCTCACGCTTTTGATAATTACGGTACGTGTCGCACCAGTATCGGCATGCTGTAAGATGATGCGTGCCTCTACAATGTCACTGTTATTATTTATCCAGGTCCGCGGCCGTGGCGGTGCAAAGACGATCGTGAGCGGTAACGACGGATTAATTGATGCGATGCTAATTTTTGAAGGAAGTTGTAGTCTAATAGTCGGTACATTTTCGCCTTCATTATAACTTCTTTCGTCTGGATTTATGCTATTTGCAAAAAATATCGGGGGGGTACTAGCAGCCTGCAAAAATATTCCATAACCGCCGCGTGGCGTTTGATCACTGCAGGTTGTTCCACCACTACAAACTCCCACGGCTCCTTCGCATACTCTGTCCTGAACACCACCGCTTACGCATAATTTTATCGTCCGCCCGGCTTGGGCCATAATTTGCGCATTGCGAATAAACGAGGCGACTTCTTCTGCGGCAAGACGTAATTCAGTATTGCGATCGCCCACTCGATAATTAACAACCACCGCTGTTGTGATAACAGTAAAAATAAACATCGCTACTAAAACTTCTGCCAAAGTAAAACCACCCAAATTTTTGCACGGCAGAAATTTCAGTCGGGCAGGCCCGCGCCCATTATCCCCAATACCAATGCCAAATTTGTTCGCCATATAAAAAAGTTATTGCTGTGCCCAGAGTTAAAAATGTTCCTAAAGGCACAGTTTGGCCAAAACGCTTTTTACCTGTTGCAATCAATAGCAGTCCAACGACTCCGCCGATCATGTAGGATAGAACCAGTGCCTCAATAATCAGCGGCCAGCCCAACATTGCTCCCATTAAAGCGCCAATACGAATATCGCCAGCGCCAAGCCAGCGGCCTTTTGAAGCGTAGTATTGTAAAGCAAAAAATCCGGCGCCGACAGCGATGGCTAAGAGAACGTAGAGGTTTGTGCCATTCTGAGCGAAGCGAAGAATCCCGTCTATATCGGGAATCATGGGATCCTTCACTGCATTTAGGATGACCATGCTAAAAAACGCTATCACAATCGCAGGCAACACCATTCTATCCGGCACTAGGCCATAGCGGAGATCAAAAACGAAAAGGATGACAAGGACGGAAAGCAAGTACCAGGCTACCAGTTGTTGAATCAGGAATAGGAAATCATGAATTACGGCCTGATTCATAATTCTTTGTGCTAGATAAGCCAGCACAAACAGAACTGCCGTACTCAACTCCACCACCGGGTACTGCCAATCAATCCTTTGCTTACAGCCGCGACAACGGCGCAACTGTAAAATAAACGACAGAACTGGAATCAGTTCATACCAGGCTAAGGGTTTTTTACATTTTGGACAGTATGACCTGCCGCGCCAGACACTTCGTAACTCCCCCTCACCCCCTCTTATCCTAAGAGGGGGGGGTGATCGATCTCTCCCCCTTAAGATAAGGGGGAGTTGGAGGGGGTTATGCAGGGAAGGGTTAAGAGTTGTACTTCTATGCAAACGAAAAATATAGGCATTCAAAAAACTGCCCACGACAAGGCCAAGTATTATGACAAAAATTATATTCATAACAGTTGTTCTACATCTGTAGTGTACCACAAAAGGACCGCCCCTGTGTATGGGCGATCCTTTACTTTCACATATACATCTTATGACTCTGACTACGGACATCCTGCCGCGCCTGTATTTGCAGTCATACCTCCTGATGAGAGACAGTTTGTCGTTGTGGTAGATGACGTAATCACAAGTGGACCAGTGCTATCAGGATCCGCTTCTAGAGCAAATTCAACAGAATAAGTATTGGCATCTGGTCGCAAATAAACGTAGTTATCCCATGTCCCTGTGTTTCTAGGATCGTTCGGAACTGTTATCAGGGTAGAACCCCCTGTGCAGTTGCCGGCGGTTTTCCAACCACCTTCTGCCCCGGAAATATTATTCAAACAACAATTCTCAATGCTCGTGGCTATAAGACATGGATTGGTAGTGGCGGCTACTGGATACGCCTGCTGATCCGTGTAATAAATTTCCAAAGCACTCTCTACACTGCGCATATCCGAAAGTCTCTTGGAATCACGTGCTTTTGTTCTGGCGTTACCCAGTGAGATAACGGCTAAGGTTGATAAGATTCCGATAATGGCAATTACCACCAATAGCTCGATCAAAGTAAACCCTTTCTTGTATGTTTGTTTCTTCATTATCTCACCCCCTTTCTGATTGTTCTAGCAAAAATCGGCTTAAGCCATGAATTTTTGCCAGAACATAAAGACCTTTACGGACTACATGTTATATTTTCCGGTTTCGCAATACAATTGCCGCCCGATAAATCTCCAACCGCACCTTCCAATGTAAAACTAATCGTATATCCTGTCGCCGTTTTCAGATAACGATATGGCGGGTGGGTAGCCACTATTTCTTTAGGAACCCGCTGCATAATGATTAGGCCGTCGCAAGTACCGGACGCATGTAATCCGGCCACGGAATCATCAAGACATTGTGCCTGCCCCTCGCCCAAAACACATCCTATAGTAGTACATTCTGTAACCGACCCATCTGGATAACCCGCCTTTTGATTAGAATAAATCAGCAAAGCATTGCGCATCTGCTGGATATCCGAAGCCCGTTTTGTATCCCGCGCATGACGACGGGCTTTGGTCAAGGACACGGTTGCCACGGTGGAGAGAATTCCAATAATCGCGATAGCAATAAGGAGCTCCACTAAAGTAAACCCGCCTCTCGTCCCGCCGCACATACCGTTCGGCGCTTCGCCCCGTAACACTCGGTGGGCAGGCCCGCGCTTTGATAGTGTCATTCTGAACATAGTGAAGAATCTCATTCTTGTATGCTGGGGATCCTTCCCCCGCTTTGGCGGGGTCAGGCTGACACCTTCGGTGTCAGTTATCCACATAGCTTGAATATATTTAGTATAACATAATCTAGTGGACTTACGATAGACCCTTTGTGATGTGATTTGTGACCTAGCCACATAAAAATGTGACTAGGTCACAAATAGACTAAAACTGTCCGGACAAACGGTACATGGGCAAAATTATTGAAGCCACAATCATGCCGACCCCCACGCCAATTGCAATCATAAGCAGTGGTTCAATAACGGACACTAGATCAGTAACGGCATTATCAACTTCGCGCGTATAAAAATTCGTGAGCTTTTCCAAAATTCCGGAAAGCTGGCCAGTTTCCTCGCCAACCGAAAGCATTTGCGAGATCATGGCGGGCACTAAAGGATCGTCTTTAAATACGGTAATGATTGAATTGCCGTCTTCTACCTCGCGCACAGTTTGTCGCACGAGCCGTTCATAGTGCGCATTGCCAATAACCTTGCCCACGCCTTTCAAACTGGCAACAATGTCAACACCGCCGGCAAGCAGAGTATTCAAACTGCGTGAAAAACGCGCTAAATAAATGCGCTGAAACAGCGCACCGACAACGGGCAAGCGCAGTTTATTTTTATCCCAGCCCGCGCGGAATTCAGGATTGCGCAAACCGTAACGAAGACCAGCGACTAGAGCTATAAGACCAATAAGCATTAACCAGCCGTATTCTTTCACGGCCCTGGAAGCCCCAATTAAAAGCCGCGTAGTCAAAGGAAGCTCCACTCCAGCTTCCTGAAGCGTGGAGGTCAATTGCGGAATAATATAAACCAGCAGGATAATCCCGACCACAATCATGCCGAATATTATGAAGGCAGGATACATCATGGCCCCGCGAATTTTTGAATTGAGATCGTAGTCTTTTTCTTTTTGATCAGCAAGATAACCCAGAACTTCGTTCAAACGGCCGGCAGTCTCGCCCGCTTTTATCATGTTCACAAAAAATTCATCAAAAATCTTGGGGTGTTTAGCAAAGGCAAGCGACAGTCGCGCTCCTGCCTCAACCTCATCAGCAACTTGATGCAATATTTTATTTAAAACTGGGCTGGGCGTTTGACGCACAACTGTACGCAACGACTGCACGATTGGAACATTAGCCCCAATGAGCACGGACAACTGCCGCGCAAAAATAACAAGGTCGCGGGTTTTAACCCGCTCCCAAGTCGGAAGACTGAATTTGCGTTTTACCTCTCCAAGTAAAACAATCTCATAACCGCGATCTTTAAGCGCAGCCTCGGCTAGAATGAGGGTCGACGCCTCTACGCGGCCTTCAACCATCCTGCCTTGAGCATCTTTCGCGCGATAACGAAAAAGCGGCATACCCGTCTATTTCCCAGACCTTGCAGGATTAGCAGCTAGAACCTTCTTAACCTTCTCCACGGTTTCCTGGGGCATAAAATGTGCCTTAATTAAGTAATCTGAAGCCCCTAATTTCAATCCCTTATCAACGTCTTCTTTCTGGCCAAGATTAGTAAGCAGGATTACGGGTATATTTTTGGTTTTTGCATCGCCTTTAACCTTTTCCAAAACTTCAAAACCGTCCATTTTAGGCAGAAGAATATCCAGTAGAATTATATTGGGCAATTCTTTGGCGGCGACTTTAGCGCCCGCCTCGCCATCCGTGGCAAGGAGAACTTCAAAGCCCTCGGCCTCAAATTTATGAGCGTAAATTCCGGCGAGAAATGTATCGTCCTCAACCAAGAGAATTCTAGTTTTATTGTTGGGCATATTTTTGGATATTTAAATATTTAAATTTACATCAACAATCTATTCCGCACTGATGCGCAAAACTTCTTCCACTGTAGTCTGCCCGGCCAGGGCTTTCAAAAGCGCGTCTTGCCTCAAAGTAATCATCTCCTGGGCGGCTATCTCGGCGGCGACCTCTTCGCTATTATACCCTATCGCGATTAATTTTTGAAGCGCCGCTGTGCCTTGCAAAAGTTCGGCCACAGCAACCCGACCGCGATAACCACTATTGCCGCAACGGGGACAACCTTTGCCGCGGTAAAATATTAAAGAACCATCAGCGTTAAATTCGGGGGGACGGTAACGGCTGGGTATGCGCTGGAGCTCCAGGCGCATTTCATCTATAACTTTAAGCGGGATCTCGGCCGCAACTTTGCAATCCGGACAAACATGGCGCGCCAGGCGCTGGGCAATGACCAAATTCAGGGTTGCGGAAAGCAAAAATGGTTCAACCTTTAAATCAATAAGACGAGGCACCACGCTTTGCGCATCATTGGTGTGAATCGTAGAAAGGATCAAGTGGCCAGTGAGGGCGGCATGAATAGCCAGCTCGGCAGTTTCCGAATCGCGGATCTCGCCGACCATGATGATGTTGGGATCTTGCCGGAGAATGCTGCGTAAACCAGTGGCGAAGGTAAAGCCGACTTCGGGGCGTATTTGGGATTGATTTACGCCGGCAATAAAATATTCTATAGGATCTTCCAAAGTTACAATATTGGTTCCTTCAGTGTTCAGCATGTTTAAAACAGCATAAAGCGTGGTTGACTTTCCGGCGCCGGTCGGCCCGGAGATCAAAAATAAGCCGTGCGGCTTTTTAATATTGGCCGCTATAATTTCAATATGCTCTTGGCGAAAACCTAACTCCTGAAGGGTCGGCGGCGTTTCAGCAGTCAAAATGCGAATCGCTACTTTTTCTTGACCCTCTTGAAGCGGCATGGTGGAAATGCGAAAGTCAACGGCCTTGCCATTTATAATTTCCGTGATACGGCCATCTTGCGGCACTCGCGTTTCATCAAGTTTTAAACTAGCCAGGACCTTAACACGCGCCACAACAGCGGAATATAAAGAGCCCGGCAGTGTAAGCGAGGTTTTGAGCACTCCATCAATGCGATAGCGGACGCGCGCTTCGCGAGCGTGCGGTTCTATATGGATATCCGAGGCGCGGCCTTCAACCGCGTGGCGCAAAACTACAGAAACAATTCTTGAGACGGGCGCGCCCTTAATAACTTCCTCTGCCGGCGCGATCGCGCCGGCTTCGGGCGCAATCGGCGCCAGTTCTTTTTCCGCAACTTGTACCGCCTCCGCAACTTCTCGGCGCAAGAGTTCGTATTTTTGAAAAGCGGATTTGAAGCCATCCGAAGAAGCAACATGATAGCGTACGCGCAGATTTTCTTCGGAGGCTAAAACATCCATAGCTTGCTGGGCCTGAAAATTGCGCGGATCAACCAGAGCAACCTTAATTTCCCCGGCTTCGCGGCCAAATGCAATCATTTTATAATTGTCGGCCACGACTTTGGGAATGATATTCAAAACATGCGGATTAATCTCTTCTATAGTAAGATCAACATACGGCAAACCATAAAATTTCGCTTTTTTTTTGGCGAGTTCTTCAGGTAAAATAATTTTGCCGCGCACGAGCAAATCTTCAAAAGAGACGCGATCCTTGATGGAACGCGCCTCCAGTTCGGAAGCGGCGCTTTCCGTCAAAACTTGTTCGTTAACCAGCGCGCGCAAGAGTTCGTTGTTGATTTGAATTACCGCCGACGGCATAGGTTTGTCTAAGGTCTACCGAATACAGACTACACGCTGGCCCTTTAACTACTCTGATGGCGGAGAAAATGGATTAGAACGACCAACTGCGCCTTGCTCAAAAGGCGCAGAGCTTACACGCAAGTCATTAAAACGCGGGTCGCTAAATAATGCAAAATCAATCAAAGATGCGGGGGCAGAGGCCCTGTCCAAAGCATAAGCTTTAAGATTCAAGGTTATGCCCGCATTTTCTCCGGCAAAAGTCAGCGACGAAGCATCAAGGAGCGGGGCGGAAAGCAAAATTGCCTTAATCAATTCTTTTAGTTCAAAATAACTGCCGCCTTGCAGCTGTACCGCAATCTGAAGATTGCCGCCGCCCTGACCTCCTCCCGTGGGTGTCTGCGCAATGTCAATAGAGGTGGGCGTAAAATGCGCCCCTTGGGCCAAGGCTTCCACGGCCGCAAAAATGCTTGGCGAGGTTGCGCCTTCAGCAAAAAGCGCGTCTAGTTTTTGAAGATCGGCTTCCGCAATAAGAGCCAGGCCTTTTTTGTTTTGTTCATCAAATCGGGCACGCTGCTGTTTTATTTCAAGATCTTGCCGGAGAGATACCAAACGCACCTTTTGTGCGGCAACACTTGCGCGCATTGGCAAGATTAAGGCAAATGCGACAACCAAAATAGTAATTAAATTAACTAAAACTGTAAAAGAAACAAAATGCGCTTGAATGAAGTTTATAAAACGATTTGGCATAGGATTGGATGAAACTTGAATCTAGATTCCAGCCTACGGAGACCATTGTAAAGCCTCTGGAGTCAGGGTCAGGCTGGCGTTAAATTGCACGCCGGAGACAGCGCCGGCAATGCCCGGACTTGCGGAAGCGGACGTTAAGCGAACATCTTTGATTTGCGGCTGTACGCGCCAAGCCAAAATTTGTTTAGCCAGCGCTCTATAGCTTTGCGCAACTCCAGTGAGCATCAAGCTGCCTTTGTCATCCAGCGCGAGTGTTTTAAACACCACTTCATTTATCGCAGAATTTTCCACTAAAGTCAGGGCATTTTGAAAGGCTGGCCGTCCTTCCAAGCGTTTTTTAGCCTCGGAAACTTTAAGGGCGACATCTTGGATGCGCTGCGCTTCTGCGGCGGGAACATCTTGCAACCCACGATCGAGTTGGCTGACATCATAATTTACTCCGCCTACTTGCCGTTTAACATTTAACCAAGGCATTAGAGCTAAAATAACAAAAAGCAAAAAACTGGCTAGGGCTATAAAAATAGTGATAAAAATGGCGGTGCGCTTATGTTGGGACACAAGCTCTTCTTCCGTAACTTCGGGCAAGAAACTCACCTGCACTTCTTCTTTTTTAGTTTTCTTGGGGGGCATAGTATGAGACGTTAATTGATTACACATCCCGTTAGAGGTAGTCCCGCCTTGGCGGAACGCAAGCTCTAATGGGACAAATTCCTCAAAGCTAAACCAATCGCGACTGAAAATTTTGGCCCTAAATCTTGCAATAGCGGAACGAGATCCTGATGATATTGTACTCTTTCCCACGGATTTCCGCGAAAGGCGCGGATGTTGAATTTTGATTCAAAAAATTCAGTCAACCCCGGCAAGGTTGAACCGCCACCGGTAAAGATAATGCGCTCGGGCATGCGGGCGACGGTATTGCGCGTGCGATAAACGTTGACACTGTACTTGATTTCATTGATAAGCGGCGCAAAAATATCTTCAAAAACTGCGGGCAATTCTCCGGGCGTTGTGCCGGGCAATGGAGTGCTTGAAAGATCGCGCTTTATTTCCTCGGCGCGGTCAAGCGAAACCTGTAGTGACGCCGCAACGACTTCTGTACAGCGCTTGCCCCCAATTTCTAAGGAGCGTGTTAAAAACGGTATTCCCCGATCAATGATCAAAATATTGCTGCGCAAGGCGCCAATATCCAGTAAAATCGTCGGGGTTGGATCACTGCCCAAAAGCGCGCGGATGAGCGCAAAGCTTTCGGTCTCCAGTGAGGCCAAAGTCAAACCGGCCATCTTCGCAATCACCACATACTTTTCAATAATGCTCTTGGGCGCCGCGGTCAAAAGCACCTCCATGGTCTTTTCTTTGGCAGGCTCTTCTTGTCCTTCTGTTTTAGCCGCCGCTTTGCCGCCCTCTTCTTTGGATAGAATGCGCCAATCTAGCACAACTTCTTCCAGCGGCAGAGGTATTAATTTTTTGGCCTCCCACTGCACCGCGGCAGGCAATTCTTTTTTAGGAACCGCGCCAATGCTTAAAACCGCGGAAAACACGGCCGGGATAGGCAAAGCAGTTACAGCCTGCAAAGTAGTTGTCCGCGCGGCCTTGCAAATTTTCTGCAAAAGTCCGCCGGTTTCTTCAGCGTTGTCTAGATAATCAGTGCCTATTTCATCCGGCGCGCGATCGCTAAACCCATAGGTAATCAGATTGCCCTTGCCATCCATTGCACGCAACTCCACGACCTTAATTCCCCCCGCGCCTAAATCTATGCCCAGATAACTTTTTGTTTTTGACCTAAATAAGGCTGACATGTGGACATTATACCATAAAAACGATCTTATGGCACTGTTTGACGAATGCTCGGCAAGGCTTTAACTAGGTCAGCCATACCCGGGGGAGGATTAGCCACTGCCCGGCCGTCATAAGTAATTATTTCCGAACCAATGTCGCGACGAGCACAAGTGCGCTCTAGGTTAAATTTATTAGCTACCACCAAACCATCAATGCGCAACGGACGATGTGTATTGCCGGTTTTGAAAACTCCTGCAGTAAGGTAGGCACCCACCAAGTCCGTCACATTGGGTTCAACTATAATATCTCCAAGCACAATTACTCCAAAGGAGGGTAATTTGCTAATCGGCGCACTGCCAGATAAAGGTGTTGCATCATATCCTATATTACCTTGAATAGAAAGATCTCCCCGGACTATCAATAAACCAGAACCACTTCCTCTTCCGTTTAAGAACCGCGTGGTAATGGAAGAATCACCAATGGTTAAATCGACATTACTATAATAAACCTTGCCATCAAGTATTCCGTCCGCTGGCCCCATCCACGAACCTGATAAGCGTTCAACATCACCGTATCTTTCATTAATAAGTCCGTGAATATCAAGGCGTGCTAATAAATTAGAACCGGTGATGAGTGCGATGGACTCTTGTCCGGCAGGTGTTGGATAATACCGGAGCTGCATTGATGCCGATCCCGGTCGTTCGCAGTCTCTCGTGCTGATAAAACCCCGTATTATTTCCGATTCCGAAAAAACACAGAATGTCGCGCTGCTCGGCGTAGTTTCCGCACCTCGTAATGTCCTTGCATAAATATCGCCTTGTTTGGTTTGCAACCAAGGCCTCACTTCTGGATCTGTCGCCTGACACACTCCACACCTTGCTGAATCACTTAACGGGCAAGTACTAACTGGATTTATGCAACACGCCGTGTTGTCAATACTCCACTTCCCGTTCTGGCAACAGCAATCTTCAGCGCCGCCAGAACCAGTGCAAGGCTCCGGCGGGAGTGACGGTAATAATGGTCGCGGTAGAGAAGGTGGCGACGGCTCATCAGGAGAACCGCTGAATTGAACCCACCCTAAGCCTGTCCTATCTAAATTTTGATTCCAAGCCCAGCCTGATAAAGACATGACTGGACCGCTACCGGCAGTAACAATGATACCGCGCGCGGAATCATTAAAATCAATCCAGCCTGCATCGGCAGATATTAGGTTCATTACTCGCGCAAAGCCCTCCACTAATCGCAGAGCCGGAGGACTACTTAAATAAGTAGTAGCATAGCTACTTCTTGCAGAACCAGGCGGATCACCTGGGCAGTCCTTTCCAAAACAAATCCAACCAGCATTGGGCGACCAAGCAAAACCCCGCAGACAATTATACGGGTATATTCCGCAATCCGAACCACCCTCCAGCCGAACTCCATAATTCTGCCCGCCAGCGTCTGCACAACGGCTTTCCAAACTCCCACCACTCCAATAGTTTATACAATTCAAACTAATCCAGCCAAAGGTATCAGTCCAAGCAAAGCCATGTACGTTGCCATGCGCGTCGGGATCCGTTTGAGCTTGTACAGTCTCTGGCCCAGAAAACCAGAAAGCCCCGCCAAACTTTCCGTCAATAAAAGATAAAGTTAAGCGGGCAAGCCCAAAAATACCGAGAATAACCAAGGCCGAGTATAGTCTTTTGCGAGGCATCTTGCTCATACCTATATTGTACCAAAAAAATGTTCCGAAGGAAAATCGGAGCCCCGCCGCGGTGGGGGATGAACCCCCACCCTACAGCACTAGATATTATGTGACTAGGTCACAAATCGTGGTGGCCTAGTCACATAATCGTTACACGGCCTTATCAATAGCCTCATTTACTAGTTGATCCGCCTCTTTATTTTTTTCGCGCGGGATGTGTAAAAAGCGCACTTTTTTAAAATGAGTAGTCTCGTTCCAAACTTTGACAAAAAACGGGGCAAGGCCGGCATCGCGGACTTTATATTCGCGATTAAGTTGGCGCACAACAAGCTCGCTATCTAAAAAGCAATCCAAAAATTCCGCGCCGAGTTTATGGGCGCGCTCTATCGCCGCAAGTAAGGCTTTGTACTCGGCCTGGTTATTAGTAGTCTCTCCAATATATTTTCCCCACTTTTCCACTAATTCCAAATCCCCATCTGGTTTACCAGATTTTAATTTATAAATAACAACCCCAATCCCGGCTGGCCCGGGATTTCCCCGCGCACCGCCATCAGTATAGGTTACTAAATGCATATCACGTGTGCAATCTCAAGTCCACTATTTTTAACTCAATCTCCTGATTGCCATTCCATTCATTGACTCCAATTTCCACTACTGCATCTATCGTATCACGCACTGTTAGTTTCTCGCACCATGAACCAAAGCAAAAGCCGATCATCTTTCGCGGCAGGCGCGATTTGTCTATAACCACCAAGCGCAAATGTTTTCCATCTTTTCCAAGACGTTCTACGGACACTACTTCGAGATTATGAAGCAAAAATACCGGTTTGGGGTTGCCTTCCCCGCATGGCTCAAGATTTTTAAGTGCGGCGATAGTATCCCAATTAGCGTCAGCCAAGGTGAGATCGGCATCTATTGTAAGCGTAGGCCGTAAGTCAGCCTCGTGAAGTAAAGCGCGCGCTAACTCTTCTAACCTCGCCACAAGTTGAGCCCACTCGCTTTCTCCGGCCACACTAAAACCAGCGGCTTTGGGATGTCCGCCAAATTTCAAAAGAAACTGCTTTGACTCGGCCAGCGCCTCAATAACATTAAACTCATTAATACTGCGCGCTGAACCAACAATCACGCCCTCGCCGTTTCGGCATCCTATAATTACCGGTTTGCGGAATTGTTCCATAAGGCGGCCAGCCACGAGACCAATAACACCGGGGTGCCACTCCGCGTTATACGCGGTAAGCAAATATTTATTATCGCTACTCCCGATCTGTGCTCGAGCCTCTTGAAGAGCGTGGTCGGTAACTTTTTGGCGTTCGGCGTTGGTACGGTTTAAGTCGCTGGCTAGATTATTAGCCTCATCGGCGCTTCCCGCAGTCAGTAATTTAAAAGCAGTATTAGCATGATCCATGCGGCCTGCGGAATTGATACGCGGCGCAATTTTCCAAGAGATTGACCAGGTGTCCAGGCTGCCGGGTTTCAGACCTGCGGCGTCAATTAGTTTTTGCAAACCTAGCCGGCGGGTTTTATTCAAAACAATCAAGCCATATTTTACAAAAGTGCGATTCTCGCCAATGAGTTTGCCGACGTCGGCTACGGTAGAGATTGCCACGAGATCTAGAAGCCATTTTTCAAATCCGTCGTATTCGTCTCCCCCTCTTAAGGTAAATAACCCATCCTCACTCCGAACCACTACCTGCGGTGTGGCACGGGGCAGACCTCCCCTTAAGCTAAGGGGAGGAATTTTACGCAGCAACGCCTGCGCAAACTTAAAAGCCACCCCACCGCCAGTAAGATACGGGTAGGGATAGCCGCTATCTTTAAGAAGCGGATGCAGAATTGCCAGGGCCTCGGGTATATCCGGCGGGATGCGATGATGATCGGTTATAATAACTTCCAAACCAGATATATTTGCCTCGCGCACTTCGGCAGCATTGCTGATACCGCAGTCGCAGGTGACTATCACTTTTGCTCCCTGGCTGGCCATGTACTGAATTGCACCGCTATTCAAACCATAGCCCTCTTTTTCGCGATGCGGGATATAAATATCCGTAATGGCACCGAGCGTATCTAGCGTGGTTTTGAGAATTACTGCGCCCGGTACTCCATCCGCATCGTAGTCGCCGTAGACATAAATTTTTTCCTGCTTTTCTATTGCGGTAAAAATGCGCCCCACGGCTTTTGACATATCCCGAAATAAAAAAGGATCGTAAAGATCCCTTTCATAACTGGGGTTTAAAAATTTGGTAATTTCCTCTTTAGTGCGCAAACCTCTACTCCAAAGCAATTGACGCAGAAGCGCGGGTATTTCTGGAAATTGCGATTGCCATTGCGCTGGCGCAGCTTCGACTAACAGCCAATTTTTCTCCATAGCAATGATGGGCGCATTAAAATAAATACGGCACGACTGTAAATAAAATCATTGCAACAATCATAATGACGACGATAACAGCCCAGAGCCGCTGAAATAGTTTTCGTTTCAACATAAACAAAGGAATGTAATATACCATTAGCGCTTTAATACCGCAAGATAAGCTTCCGGAGGAATATCCACAGCGCCATGTCCACGCGCCATCATTTTTTTCTTGCCTTTTTTTTGTTTTTCCAACAGTTTCATTTTTCTTGTCACATCGCCGCCGTATAACTTGGCCGTAACATCTTTGCGCAAGGGCGCAATGCGCTCGGAAGCAATAATCTTGCCTCCGATCGCGGCTTGCAGTTTCACTTCAAACTGCTGGCGCGGGATGGCATTTTTTAGCGCTTCAACAATTTTGCGTCCCGACTCTTGAGAGGAGCCGCGATAGACCATGGTGGAAAGCGCCTCCACGCTCTCGTCTGCCACCAAAACATCTAGGCGCACGACATCGGCTTCACGATAACCACACAATTCATAATTCAAAGACGCATAGCCCGAGGAAGCGCTTTTTAACTTATCATAAAAATCTACAAGAATAGAGGCGAGAGGTAATTCGTAATGCAAAATAACCCGCGCACTGGCCTCGCTTTGCGCGCTTAACACCTTTTCGCCCAAAAGATACTCCGTATTGATGTAGACCCCGCGTTTTTCTTGCACCAACTGCATAACTCCCCCGATATATTTTTGCGGCACAACCACATCAATTTTCACCCACGGCTCTTCTATATTCCGGATATAGCTTTGATCGGGTAAGTCCTGTACGCCTTTTATAATTACAATCTCCTCATTTGTTTTTGTAACCTGATAAGCAACCGAGGGTACAGTTGTAATAACCGCGATGCCATACTCTCGACGCAGACGCTCTTCAACAATTTCCAAATGCAGCAAGCCCAAAAATCCACAACGAAAACCAAAACCTAACGCTCCAGATCGCTCGGGTTCAAAATAAAGCGCGGCGTCATTTAATTTTAGCTTTTGTATGGCCTCGCGCAGTCTTTGATATTCGTCGCCTTCTTTGGGAAAAATTCCCGCAAAGACCATGGGCTTTACTTCTTTGTAGCCGGGAAGAGACTCAACCCTGATTCCTGATTCCTGATTCCTGATTCCCGTCACTGTGTCCCCAACGCGGCAGCCGCTGATATTCTTGAGCCCAGTTACCACATACCCGATCTCACCAGTCTGCAAGGCACCGGATGGCGTGAACTTGGGCGTAAAATATCCAACCTCCAAGGCTTCGCCCGGCGCCCCGGTTGCCATAAAAGTAATTTTGTCTCCCTTCTTAATAGAGCCATCAAACACGCGCACATACGCCACGACTCCCCGATATTCGTCATAGACAGAATCAAAAACAAGGGCGCGGAGCAAAAAAGGGGACGTTTCTATTTTTCTTTCAGAAAAATCAGAAACGTCCCGCTTTTTTGCTGGCGCGGGTACGCGTTCCACAATCGCTTCCAAAAGTTCCGGCACCCCCCGCCCGGTTTTTCCAGAAACACATAAAATATCTTCTTCTTTGCAGCCTAAAAGATGTACTATTTCTGCTTTAGTTTTTTCAACTTCGGCATTGGGCAAATCTATTTTGTTGACCGCCGGGATAATAGTGAGATTTTGCTCAATGGCAAGGTATAAATTACCGATGGTTTGAGCTTGCACGCCTTGGGCAGCATCCACAAGGAGTACCGCGCCTTCCACAGCGGCGAGCGAACGGGAAACTTCATAAGTAAAGTCCACATGGCCGGGGGTGTCGATTAGGTTAAGTATGTAGGGGGTAGAACGTATAACGTAGTGCATGCGAACAGGGGCGAGTTTAATAGTAATCCCCCGCTCCCGTTCAATATCCATTTGATCAAGCATTTGCTCGCGCATCTGCCGCTTTTCAACTGTACCGGTAAATTCCAAAAGCCGGTCGGCCAAAGTCGACTTCCCGTGATCAATATGCGCGATAATACAAAAATTTCTAATGTGGGATGGTTCAGCCATAATGGGTTATGTGCCTTCAACATTAAACCCTTGCGCGGCGTTTTGTCGAGACTCTTTAGATTTGAATAATCGTCGCGTAAATGCAACCTTAACTGTACGGGCTTCGTCTGAACCGATGGCTAGTGCAACTAAAATAAAGGTGAGGATGCCCAACGCTCCGGAAATAAAACCTTGCGCAAAAATTCCCAAGCCGCTCCTCATATCCAAAAACGGCGCGAGTCCATACTTTGCGCCTTGAATAACCGTAGCCATGGCTAAAGCCGCCACGGAAATTTTTAGAAGCGCCACAACTATATGAGATTCATCAAGCGAACCTAGGCGGTGCCGCAACATAATCCAAAGAGCTACAAGATTGACTATCATAGCAAAGGAAAAAGCCAGCGCGAGTCCGGCCACGCCGAATGATTCGCGAAGGAAGAGCGCCAGTATTATATTTACCGCAACGCCAAGTCCGCCGGCTAAAAGCGGCGAGAGCGTATCTTTAAGAGCAAAAAGGGCGCGCACAACTAGCGTAATTAGCGCTTGGGCAAAAAGGCTCAAACTGAAAAACGCCAAGGTGTCGGCGGTCTCAATCGTGTCGGACCAGTCAAATTGCCCCCAGCCCAAAAGCACGCGCACAATTTGCGCCCGCAAAAGCAGAAGCGCAATAGCGAAAGGCACGGTCAAAAAAAGAATTAGACGGGCGGTTGAGGAAAAACTGCGCTGAAAGCTTACTTTGTCATTACGCGCGGCGAATTCAGAAAAAGCGGGAAATGCCGCGGTCGCGAGCGATACGGCAAAAAGTCCAAGGGGGATGCTCTGTATATCATTGGCAAGATTGAAGACTGACAGGCTTCCGGAAGGAAGTCGGGAGGCCATAAGCGTAATAGCAAACAAATTTATTTGTGAAACGGCAAGTCCCAATACGCGCGGCAGGGAAAGCCAGCCAATCTTGCGCACTGCGGCATTTTTAAGATCAAGAAAAGCTTGCCAGCGGAACCCGATTGCGCGCACAGTCGGGATTTGTACGGACATGTGCAAAAAAGCGCCCAACACGACGCCTACCCCAAGGCCAGAAACGCCCCACATAGGTGTAAACCATTTTGCGCCGATAATAATCCCGATGTTATACAAAAGCGGCGATAGTGCATAGATAACAAAACGCCGATAAGATTGCAGGATGCCCGAAAGTACGGCCGAGACACCTAAGAAAATGGGACCCAAGGCCATAATACGCGCGAGACGTATAGTGTTTTCCAGCTTTTCTCCACTAAATCCTGGGGCGATCAGAGCTTGGAGCCGGGGGGCAAATATTATAAAAAGCAGAGTAAGCAGAGTAAGCAGAGTAAGCAGAGCGTTTAGCGTTATTGAGGCGATGCGCCAGTGATCTTCCAGATGACGGATGACGGATGACGGATGACGGATTTTTTGTGAAGTTAATTCTGTCCTCTGTCTTCTGTCTTCTGTCTTCCGAGATTCCATCAGCTCAATAAACACCGGAATGAAGCCAGCAGAGAGCGCGCCCAAGACCACAAACTGAAAAATCGCATCCGGAATCCTGAACGCGGCATAATAGGCATCTAATGTATCCCCGGCTCCAAAAGTTCCGGCTAATATCCGATTACGGATAAGGCCAAGTACTTTAGATGCTAAAGATGCCCCGGCGAGGATCACCGCGGCACCTGTAATTGTTTCTATCCGAGCGTGAAGCCAGCTAACCATAAGGGGTTAGGGATCTCATTATGTGGCTAGGTCACAAAGCTTTGTGACCTAGCCACATAATCCCCAAATTATTATTCCCGTTGAGTTTTCTTGCGCAAAGCTAGAAAAGAGAATATACCTGCAAACAGTGCGGACAACCCCGCGGCGGTCCAAAGCTTGGGCAGTGTGCCGCGCGGAACACGCGGCTGATTTTGTTGCATGACCACCGGGACAGAGCGGGATTGGGCACCATCTTGTGCTTCGGCATTTTCAGAAGCAGGCTTGTCGCCGGCCGGTAGATTCCGTGTATTGACCGCGGCGCCTTGCGGTTGTGCAGCCGCGCTTTTATCCTTCCCAACACTTTTAGCAATATTTAAAGCGGATTGCGGTTTAGGTTTTATCTCGGCCACGCGCGCAGGAGCAATACTGGGCGCGGCTCCACTGATACTGCTACTACTGCCACGCCCAGCAGCGACAGATGAGCCACCAGAACTAGCGGATCCACCCGAAGACCCGCTCGCACGCGCAAGCGGCGAGATATCCGGAGAAAGCGGCCTTGTATCCCGAGCATCGCCGACACCATCGCCATCCGTATCGGGATTTTTTGTATTGGTGCCGCGGGCTAATTCATCAATATCGGAAAGGCCGTCATTGTCGTCGTCAGGGTCACAGGCATCCCCCATGCTATCGCCGTCATTGTTGGCTTGATCACGATTTGCCACATCCGGACAATTGTCTTGCTCGTCCGGCCGGCTATCCCCATCCCGATCCGCAAGCGGTGTAATCAAAGTGGTAACCGCTTCATCATTGGCAGGATTTTGGTCAGCGGGAGAAGTATCGCGTATCTTGGCCAAGATATTAAATGATCCTGACGGAACAATAAAATCAATAAAAACCTCATCCGCAAAACCAGTGGCGCGCACAGAAATTGGCTGGGATTCTCCGATAAGGGTCGGCCCTTGATAAAATGAAATTACCCCGACAGTGTCATGGCTTCCGAAATTGTGCGCTGTGGCGTAGATGCGCGCGCGCTGTCCGGAAACGAGTTGGGATGGCGCAGGCAAAATAGTCAGGTCTTCCGGCCGGATACCTAAATCATATTCAAAAGCGGCGGCCACAACCTTCTGGCTCGTGAGCATTGCCGCCACCAATACAACCGTCCACAATATTTTGGATTTTTTCATCATAGTGAAACATTCTCAACATATACGCTGTATATGCTTCAAATGTTTCACTTCGTCTCGCTCAAAATTCTTACCTTTCGTTACGAAAGCGTATTTAGCAACAGGCCCCTTAAAACATAGTGCCATGGCCGGGGATAACATAATCCGCCAGCTCTAAAACTTTTTTCCGGCTTTGTGCAAGTTTTGCCTTGTCGCTTGCATAGGGATCATCAACGGGAAAATTTTCTTTCCAAAAAACATCGCCGCAGATTGCTACAACGCCTTGATCTGTATTAACCAGCATGGTAATGCCGTCATAACTATGCCCCGGTGTTTTGATAATTTTGATATCTTTAGTCAATCGTTCAATACCTTCAGTGAGCTGGTCCTTATCCCATAAACCCCAATGATCCAGAGCCTTGGCCCTAGTGAACATGCCGATATTGCGATAATGATCCATGTGCGAGTGGGTAACGCAAACGACATTAACATCAGCCACAGTCAGATTTTCTTCGGCTAATTTTTCAATAAGCAACTGCTGATCCTTGAGCAGACCGGGATCCACAATCATCACAAGATTCTCATCTCGCACCATGGTGATATTGGGACGCAGACCACCCTCGGCGTTATCTTCCTCTAAATAGCCCGCCAGTAAAATTTTGACTTCAGCCATAATAGTGAAAATTACCGCCCGAGACGCACGACTGCCCGAGCAAAACGTTTTAATTCAAATACATTCAGAGCCATGCGCATTTTTCTAAATATTACCGGGTGAACTGTTTCCACAAAGGCGAGGGCGCGATGAAACTCCCGTCGCCAGCGCGGAAATGACTGCCAAGCCGCATGATAAAACGGAACTTCGGCGGCGGAGCGCATATTGTCCAGAATATCAGCGCATTTAATCAACTTCGCCTCTCGGCTGGCTTTGCTTAATTTTTTGAGATACCGTATTTTATTAGTTTCTTTTTGAAATTCATCTTCCTTGCGTCTTTGCGGACGAGTAAGCAATTCTACAAATCGGCTAACCCGCTTGCCAAATCGCTTCTCCACGGCTTTGGGCGAGACTCCACAATCTTCAATCACATCGTGCAGGAGGGCGCTCACAATAACGTCAGCGTCCCAAATCTGGGCATCCTCAAGCAAAATAATTGCCGCGCGGATGGGATGGATAATATAGGAGGTGCCTTCAATGCGTTTTTGCCCTTTATGCGCCTTGCGCGCAAATTCCAAAGCGGAAATGATTTTTTTCCGATCTTCGGGGGCAAAATTTTTTTTCACCAAGGCGAGCAATTGTTTTTTTTGAAAACGCAAATCGTTAAACTTGTCCATGTCTTTATATTAACACAAAATCGCCACATAGGCGATTTGATTACCGCTCACTCACTTTTTAAAACGATAAATAATTCCGCCAGTAAGTATAAAGCTCTTTGGTGGCCCGCAAATCTCCGACATTATAGTGCGCGATATCGATAAATTTCTTCTCCCTAAATAGGTGGCCGACATCGTCGCCAGTAATCCCTTCGGCCTTGGGACTTTTTATTCCAAAAGCCCGACTCCACAAATGCAGATTGCCTTTCCGTCGTGAAGCGCCGTAAAAACTCAACTGATCCAACAAGTCTACGTGCCGGGCAGAAAAATCCTGACTGCTAACATAACGGTTGGACATTAAATTTTTGCTGGGCCTGATTCCGTGGACTGCAGAGCGCACCATTAAAAATGGCACATCAAAACCCCGGCCATTAAAACTCACAAACTCTTGGTATTGCACTGCGCCTTTCCAAAAATGTTGGAGCATTTCTTTTTCGGCCATGGGCTTGAAAACGATTCCGTCCTCGGAAAATTCGGTAAGACCCGCGTCGGGCGCTTGGAAATAAACTACGCCTTGATCTTTTGCATAATCTAAAACCCCGATAGCAATAATCTCGCCGGTTAAAGGAGAAAATCCCAAACCATCTTTTAATTCCGCTAAAGCTTCGGTGTACTCTTCTTTGCCACCTGCTTCCTTTTTAATCCAATGCGTCAGCACTTCTTGAGTAGTTTGATCCAAACTATCAAACTCCTCGCCTAAAGTTTCAATGTCAAAGATCAAGGTGGACATACATTCAATAGGCAAGCCAAGTAGTGATTTATGTGTTAAAAACAATTATATAAAACAAGAGTCCCAACTAACTCATGCGGCCGAGATGATACGGTCGAGCGCAACCCAGAAAGATTCTCCAACCTCGTCCCCATACCTAAAGTACGTCACCTCAATTTGCCCTTCCTCCTCATCAATGAGATACATGTCGGGTTGCTCGTCTGTTGTATCGCTGTCAAGGCGGCGGACATGCAACAGGACTGGTTGACCCTCACGACGAAGCGCGGCCCAGTATTCATGATCCGATGCTTCTTTTGGTACTGCGCGCAAAACGTCTTGATTTTGTGTGATCGTTGCACGAATGCGTGCTTCTATTTCGGCTCGCTCACGTTCTGGGGTCATGGGTTCTCCTTCACCTGGGGGAGAGTACATAAATAATATCTACAGAGAGGGTCCGACCTCTTTACCCTTGATCGGCTTCAGACTGCTCTAAAGCGCATGCTTGCGGGGGCGGGATTTGAACCCGCGACCTCCGGGTTATGGGCCCGGCGAGCTTCCAGGCTGCTCTACCCCGCGAGTATGCGCTTTCTCAATGACCTGCTCTACCCCGCTGTGATTTGGAGCATATCATGCTCTAACGCATTTGTCTAGGAATGTCACACATTGCGCCGAAGCCGTAAGTAAGATATAGTATATTTGACTCTTTAAAATATAAAGTACCAAAGTATATATGAGAAAATTTAAGATTCTTTCATTTTTAATCGCGAGCACTATTTTCGGCACTATTTTTGTTGGTCTTATTTTTAAAGCAAAGGCGGCTGAACCTTGGGATGTCCATAATCAGCACCAGGGCGTACCCGCCTATTTTTATCCGGATTGGTGGAATGCTGACAATGATTGGTACCGCATGTGCGATACCATGAACCCAACCGTAGTCGGCAGTTTTGCTATTATGAATCCGGACAGCGGCCCGGGCACGTCGCAAAATCCGGACTATACAAATGTTATAGGGTACTGTCAAAGCCGCAGTCAGAATATAATCGGGTACGTATATACCTCGTATGGCGCAAGACCGCTAACGCAAGTTAAAGCCGATATCAATAAATATTACCAGTGGTATAACGTGGATGGAATATTTTTAGATGAAATGTCCAATGACCCGGCCACGCTGTCTTATTACCGAAATTTGTATGTTTATATCCACAACAAAGGCGGGGCATCGCGGAGCCTCGTGGTCGGCAATCCCGGCGCGGCCGCGGAAACAGGTTGGCAGCTAGATCGGCCTGTCGTAGATGTAGTGAATATTTTTGAAGGCTCACCAAGCGAGTATCTGTCCTGGACGCCTCCAGCTTGGGTCTTTAATTATCTCACTTCAGATTTCTCAAATTTAATTTATGATGCGGCGGACATTTCAACAATGCAGGCGGTTTCAGCCCACTCAAAAACCGTCAACGCCGGCTACATTTACATTACTCCCGATACTCTTCCCAATCCGTGGGATTTATTGCCTCCCGAACCTTATTGGAGCGCAGAGTTAACCGCGGCCATGCAGTAAATGTGTTCCACAATGTGCTCCGCAGTCATGCATAGATAAGAAAAAGACGGACACACCGAAGCGTGATCCGTCTCGCGTGCACCCTGCACAATGGCAGGGACGCTACTTTGCCGTCACCTTCTCCACGGAGATGACGGCCCTCTGAAGGCGTTCTACCTGCTGGAGATCCTTGAGCCATGCCAGCAGGCGTTGCACACGCAAAATCCGCTCGGCCTCCGCCAGTACTTCTCTCGACCTTCCGCCCTCAAAAGCCCCCACGATGCTCTCGGCCGACATCCTGAACACATTCAACTCTTCCAGGATTGTGGCGACCAACTGATCGCTACCCTGCTCCAGCGCAGTGTGTAGTGCCTTCCACTGCTCCCCAGGAAACTCGGCCATTACTTGCTCGATGAAAGGACGAGGCAGAAATGGCATGTGTATCCTCCAGTTTGGCCTCTACAACTTAATCACAATCTAAAGAAAACGTCAAGGGTAGTTGCGGAAAACCGCACAAATTTGCTGGAGGAGAGACTTGAACTCTCAATCCCTTGCGGGAACATGGTCCTAAGCCATGCGCGTATACCAATTCCGCCACTCCAGCAAATTTGTGCGGGCGACCGCATTATACTGCTCCAGTATACTAAATTTAGATTTTTATTCAAGGGTGCATATTCCCCCTACGTATGGTATAGTATAAAAGATTTATGGGGAGGATAGATTTTATTGTTTTGTTAATTTTAGGAGGAACCTTTTTATTTGTTGCAGCGCAGAAAACGCACGCTTCACATGGAGCGCATTTGCTTATCTCGGAGGTGCAAGTGGCCGGCGCCACTGCTGATAATGAATTTGTAGAACTTTACAATCCAACAGATTCCCCTGTTGATCTTGAAACTCTGCCACTTAAGCTACACATTCGGAATTCGAGCGGCACAGATCAAAACCGTGCTTTGACCTTCACCAATAAAACCGTTCCGGCCCATGGATACTTTTTAATTGGTCCGTCCTCCGGCTATGTCGGCAGTGCTGCACTTGATGCCACTTATGCTTCCTCGGGTTCTAAACTGGTTGCCAATGGCGGCGTATATATTAGTAAAAGCATTACCGCAGAAACAGACATAATAGACAAAATCGGGTGGGGTTCGCAACCTACTCCAGGATATGAAGGCTCATCTTTTGCAGACAGTCCTCCCGCAAATCAAAGCCTGGAACGGAAACCCGGCGGCACAAGCGGCAATGGCGAAGATACAAACACGAACGCGCAAGATTTCTTTTTGCAAAATACTCCCAATCCGCAAAACGCCTCCAGCCCGCCTGCACCAGCTATAGTAACACCCCCTACTCCAGCGCCTTCCTCGCCATCAAGCCCTTCTGCGCCGTCTACTGAAGCTACAACACCCGAGCCCGCTCCCGAAACTCCGGCAACACCTGCGCCCGCACCGACTCCATCAACGGAATCGCTCCCGCCTTCGTCGACTTCTTCAGCACCATCTTCGCCATCTAGCCCTTCTGCGCTCTCTACACCATCCACAGAAACTACAACCACCCAATCACAAACGCCAACCTACAATGCGGGCGATATCGTGATTAATGAACTTGTACCTGATCCTCTGGACAATACCGAGTGGATTGAATTGTACAATAAAACCAACACTTCTATAGATCTCCAAGGTTGGAAACTTTTAGATGGTACTGGCGGCACAATTAAATCGCTTACGGGCACATTGACGCCGAATAGTTTTCTGGCTTTTGATTTAGCGAGCGCGCGGCTAAACAACGCTGGCGATATCATCAATCTCAAATCTCCGACTGACACCATAATTGATAGCATGGCTTATGGAAATTGGAATGATGGCAACATCCAAGATAATGCGCCGGCGACCACGCGGTCAGGGCAATCTCTCGCCCGCAAAACTAATGGCGGCGATACCGGAAATGACCAAAATGATTTCGCTATTTCAGACAATCCAACCAAAGGAGCATCAAACATCATTGCCACAACCCAGACGGTTTATACCGGTGGCACACGGCCAGAAACCTATACCACTCCCCCGCCGCTTATGGTCATCAACGAATTTGTCTCGGACCCGGCGGAGGGAGAAGAATGGGTAGAACTTTTTAATGCCGGCCAAGTCTCGGTTGATCTGGCGGGCTGGACCATAGAAGAGGGCGGGGGCGGTAAAAGCATGCTGAACAGCACGCTTATGCCCGGACAATTCAAAGTTATAGAAAAAATAAATGGCAGTCTTAACAATGCCGGCGATACCTTGCTCCTTAAAAATGATCGGGACGCACTTGTAGATAAAGTGGCTTACGGAGCTTGGGAAGATGGCAACCGCGGCGACAACGCGCCGGCCGCTTCCGACCCAAATTCGGTAGCGCGCCGCCGCGATGGCGCGGATACTGGCGTTGACTCCGAAGATTTTACTGTAACATCCACTCCAACCAAAGGCGCGCCTAATAACGTACCAACCCAAGAAATGCAAAGTGAAAATGCGCGCGAGATTATTTTTAACGAAATCATGCCTGATCCGCGCGGAGCGGAAACTGCGGAGTGGATTGAACTGCATAATAAAGGCGGCGCCGCGGTTACGCTTGCCGGCTTCGCCATTCAAGATCGGTCCGGCGCACGCTACACTTTTGGCGCCAGCGCCAGTATAGAGGCGCGAGGATTTTTTATACTTGAACGAGAATCTTTTCAAATAGTACTCAATAATACTAACGAGACACTTTCTCTGTTTTTGCCCAACGGAGCACTGGCTGACCGCGTGCAATGGGAAAGCGCCCAAGAAGGCTTGGCTTTTGCCTTCAAAGAGAATGTTTGGAGCTGGACTACAACACCAACGCCGGGAGCGGCTAATCGGATCACCACCCCGTCACCGAGTTCGAGCACGAACCAACGGGCCGCAAATGTTGCGGCCGAAGATGACAGCGAAAATCGCACTGAAAATTCTGTTGCCCCGAACATTGAAAGCAACCTAGCGGGCAAACTAATTTTGAACGAGCTTTTGCCAAACCCAACTGGTTCAGACGATCGGGAATTTATTGAGCTATTTTGGAAGGGTGAGCAGCCGTTGAATCTTCAAAACTTCCTGATTAATGATAGCGGCAAGGCGAGCCGCCCAACGCGACTGCCCAACATTATCGTTCAACCAAAATCTTTTATTGGGCTCGCTCGAGCAGTAACCAAAATTTCTTTAAACAACAGCGGCGATAGCGTGGAATTACTAGAGCCGACCGGCACCACGCTTGATGAAATTGAATATGAGAGTTCAATGGAGGGCCGCTCTTACAGCCGCAACGAAAATGGCGCGTGGCTCTGGACCGCTCCTACGCCCGGCCAAGCCAACATTTTTGACCAAGACGCGCGCGCCGAAGCCGATGATGCTGGCGCAAATCGTACAAATACTGCCGTAATTGAAATACCGCTTGCGCAAATCCGCGAGGAAGAAACTGGCACACGCGTGCGAGTAAGCGGGGTTGTTTCGACACTCCCCGGAATGTTGGGGGCGCAAATTTTTTATTTGTCCGGCTCTGGAGTGCAAGTTTATATGTATAAAAAAGATTTTCCGGCATTGCAACTAGGCGACATGGTCCAAATTACCGGCGTGCTCGCGCAATCAAGCGGCGAGACCCGCATTAAAGTGCAATCACGCGACGATATTACAATAGAAAGGCATGGCCCGCCGCCCGAAGCACACACGGCAACATCCGCGGACATTAGCGAGGATATGGAGGGTAGTCTTGTGACCATTCAAGGTACGGTTATAGATATGACTAAAACCGGGCTTATTGTAGACGACGGGATCAGTGAGGCGTTTATTTATATCAAAGACACTACGGGCATTGACTTGCACAACATTGCACCCGGCACAAGAGTAGCCACAACTGGTATTGTAGGCCAGTCCAAAAATGATTACCGTATTATGCCGCGCTTTACCGAAGATCTTGAAATCTTGGGACAGGATGAAACTGCAATTGCGCCAAGTTCCGAAAACACTAACCCAGCCAAACACCCCTATGCCGAGACTGCCGCACTGGCCGGCGGAGGAGCGTTGATTCCTCTGGCGATCCGCCGACGCAAATTGTTTACTTCGGGCTTGCGCGCGATTGCCTTCCTTATTCGTCGCAACCGCAAACCACCTCTTGCATAAATCGAACTTCTGTAATATCCTATTATAGGAGATATTATGCGGCACGACAAGGCCCAAGCAATCACACTACGCAAAGCTGGTAAGGGATACAATGGGATATCTAAAATTCTTGGAATTCCTAAAAGCACACTGAGCGAATGGTTTTCAAACCGTGCTTGGTCGGAAGCAATGAAGACTAAAAATATTGAGAAAACCAAGCCGTTTTGGACGAATAATTTGAGTAAGACAGTGGCCGCGAGGAAAAAGCAATTTGAAACTAAAGTAACCCTGTATCGAGAATCAGCCAAAAAGGAATTTATTGGCCTAAAGGATCATCCACTTTTCGTAGCAGGCCTGATGCTATACTGGGGAGAGGGTGATAATACCTTTAATGGGACAGTACGCCTTTCTAATATAAATCCGGAGTTAATACAATTATTTGTAAACTTCCTAGAAAGGTCCTGTCGACTTCAAAAAGATAAGATTCGTGTTGCTCTAGTTTTATATCCTGATCTTGATGATTTGACCGTGTCAAGCAATCTAACTATGACACCGAAACACATCTCGGTTGGGTAATCAAAAATGACACCTTAGCGGGAATTAATTTTTTCCTTGGCTCAACCTT
>Ga0075980_105_pt1 | contig 118824 bp, 108 predicted proteins | sample RifGroA2_FD_68056 | JGI IMG/M metagenome (GOLD analysis project Ga0075980, IMG submission 68056) | Parcubacteria bacterium GW2011_GWA2_47_26 | reverse complement strand
GCATACTGAGAGATAGAATTATTTATTAAACTCCTATCTTTATTGTATCAAGTTTGGAGCGATTGGAAGTGAGGATAAGCGGTGTTTGGCAACAGGCCCCTGATGAGGGCTACAATACCGAATGCGCTACCAGCTTCGGGGATGCCGTTAAACGTCTCCAGGCTGGCAAATACGATCTGGTTACGTTTGACCACGGCGTGTGGAATCGCTTCGACGAAGAACTGTGGCCGTACCTCCGGGCCGGTGTCCCTGTGCTGTTCTGCACAGCAGATTATGACTCCAACTCCACCGCTCACAGGCCTCCTGACAGACCCCATGCGCTATTACAGAAGCCTTTTGATATAGATGTCTTGCTGGCCTTGATCGTGAAATTGCTCCACACTGCCGCTCAACCTGCGACTACTACTTCGCCCTAACCAGTCCGTGTGTTCCTTTGTGAGACGCCTCTTCGGAGACGTCTCTTGTTTTATGATCCTTGCCCCAAGCCACAATTAAAGCATGATACTCCTTATACATTGACACACTCTTGGGCAGCTTGTCCATAAAATACTTTTGATACTCGTCATAAGTTCCCAGACGCACCCCATACTCGGCTAAAAATCTTCGCGTATAAGCATCAATCACAAAAATGGGCTTGTGGCCGGCAAAAAGCAGCATGGAATCCGCCGTCTCTGGCCCAATGCCCCAAAGCGACAGTAATTTTTGCCTACAGACCAGAGTTGACCTTCTACAGAATCGCGCAAAATTTCCACCATATTTTTCAATCAACCACTTAGAAAAAATTTTCAGTTTTTTTGCTTTTTGTTTGTAATAGCCAGATGAACGAATACAACTCTGCAATTTTGCAAGCGGACTGACCGCAATTGCCCGAGCATTAAGCAGTTTTGCCGCCTTAAGACATTTAATCGCCTTCTCAACATTTTTCCACGCCGTATTTTGCGTCAAAATCGCGCCCACGCAAATTTCAAATCTTTCGCGCTCGCTAAACCGACGGCTATAAACTCCGGGACGGTAATACGGCGTCGGCCACCACCCCTGCGGGCCGTAATGGCGCAAGAGCTTCATATAACGGCTCAATAGATTCATACCTCGCAATCGTAACAGAATAAAAAAACACTGTCGAGCGTAACTCGCCCAACAGCGACTGCTTTTTCCCCTTATTATTCCACGACCTTCATCTGCCGCGTATTCATATCCACGATACCCGCAAACGGCGTCAACACCTCGGCGAGACCCGGCAGATCCCTGCGTATCGCTACCAAAGCCATATCGCGCAGAAAAAGCGCTTTCTCGCGCGCGAGCAAAGGATCGCTGCCCGCAGGATCGCGATAAATAGCCGAGGTCAGAAGAATTGCGCTCTCTATCGGAACCCGTCCCTCCGTCATATTTTTTTTAATGATTCTAGCTGCGGTTACCACCGGCCCCTCAAGGTTATGACTCCACGGCCCAACGATGAGCGCGGTATTTGGCGCATGCATCCAGTCAAATCCCCGGCCAAGCGCGAGAATCCACTCCCGATGTTCAACCTCCACCACAGGCCGCTTGGACGCCCGCACTTCCGCGATATGCTCGATATTGCCTTGCACAAGCGGCAACAAATCAAGCAATATCCGCTGGGGCATGTCTGGGTAGATCCTCTGAAGTAGGGCCACAAAATTGCCCTCGGAGACCTTCGTCAAGGTGGCAAGTTCAACCGACTCGTCCCCTGCTCCGTGCAGGATAAAAGCATCTTCATCGGTCTCAAAGCCAACTTGTATGGGGTACACGACTTGGTGCCCCATGCCGTAGACCCTATCAATCTGCGCTTTTAGTTTGCGTGTAAACGCGATTGCGGCTTCGGTATCGTAGTCAAACCCGGCACAACCGCGATGCCTATTGCCCGCGGAGAAATGATATGTCACGAGAATAAGACCGTGCCGGCCGCGTGAAACGGCATATCTGACCCAATCATGAAGCACCATTTGAAAATGGGGCCATCCCATATCGAACTTGCCGCCAATATTGCGGAATGGCTGCAGAATTCCCAGCGGGGTCTTGGTTGCCACTGGGCCATGAATTCTGCCATCCATGCACTTGAGCACCGCGACCTCGGTCGGATGCTGCGCCCGATAAAGAGCACGAGCAGCCCGCGCGTCCGGACCGCAAAACTCCGCGGCATGCTCGCGATTCAGCTTGAGAATGTACTCTATCTGTTCGTCCCTTGTCACCGGGACATCCTTACTTTCTTCTGTAGAATCACGACTGAAACGAGACGCTATCATATACCCTAAAAATAGTTATGTCAATACTAATTTAACTTTCTTGCTCGGTTTCCGTGCCGACAATAACTGGCCCGCCGCGTGCCCGGCGTTTGCGCGCAACTTTAAGGCGCGCTAACTCCCGCTCTAAAGCTACCGCCGCGAGCGTAAACGATTCTTCGTCCAGAGTGCGTTTTTCCTCAAGCACACGTCGGGCATCCTCTCGCGCTTTTTCAATTGCCTCCAAAGTTAATTCTTCAGCGCGTTCCGCCGTATCAGCAAGCACAACTACACGAGTACCCGGCTTGCCCGACTGAAATTTCTCCGTAGGAGAAATTTGGGCGGGTTGCACTTCAATAAACCCGCCGGAAACCGCCAGATATTGTTCCTGTCCACCCTTGCGCAGTGTTAACGCCCCCGGCACCAAAACCGAAACCAGCGGTATATGATTTGGCAAAACCGTAATCTCCCCTTCTTTCGTAGGCAACGTAATACTTTCCACTTCATCCGTATATACAACCCGCTCTGGTGTAGCAATTTCAAATGTAATCATATTTTCTGCGAAACCACACTGCCACAAGCACTTATTTAACTTCCTCTATTCCGCCTTTCATATAAAAATTCTGCTCCGGCACATCATCATAAGCTCCTTCAAGAATCATCTTAAACCCGCGCACAGTTTCCTTAAGTGGCACATATTTTCCGGTCTGTCCGGTAAATGCCTCGGCCACGAAAAACGGCTGGGACAAGAACTTCTGAATCTTGCGCGCCCGCGAAACAGTTTGCTTATCTTCGGGAGACAACTCTTCCATACCCAATATCGCGATAATATCCTGCAGGTCTTTATAGCGTTGGAGCACCCTCTGCACTCCGCGTGCGACTTCATAATGCTCTTTCCCTACAATCTGCGGATCCAAAATCGTGGATGTTGAATCCAGCGGATCAACCGCCGGATAAATTCCCAATTCGGCAAGTGAGCGCGCTAATACCACGGTTGAATCAAGGTGTCCGAAAGTTGTGGCTGGCGCCGGATCAGTCAAGTCGTCTGCCGGAACATAAACCGCTTGCACAGAAGTAATTGCGCCGGTTGTAGTTGAAGTAATGCGCTCTTGTAATTCGCCCATTTCCGTGGCAAGTGTAGGTTGATAACCTACAGCAGAGGGAATACGCCCCAAAAGCGCGGATACCTCCGACCCTGCCTGTGTGAAACGAAAAATATTATCTACAAAAAGGAGCACGTCTTGACCTTCGTCGCGGAAATATTCGGCCAATGTCAAACCCGTGAGTGCAACTCGTGCGCGAGCGCCCGGCGGCTCGTTCATTTGTCCGAAGACCATGGCCGTCTTATCAATAACGCCTGACTCTTTCATCTCTAAATAAAGCTGGTTGCCCTCGCGCGTGCGCTCGCCTACTCCGGCAAAGACAGATACGCCGCCATGCACGGTCGCAATATTATGGATAAGCTCCATAACTACCACGGTTTTGCCCACGCCAGCGCCGCCAAAAAGCCCTACCTTTCCGCCTTTCACAAACGGACAAATCAGATCAACCACCTTAATACCCGTTTCAAAAACTTCAGTTTTGACCGACTGATCCACAAACGCCGGGGCTTTGCGATGAATAGGATAGCGCATTTTTGTTTTTGCCTCCGCACCGCCATCAATCGGCTCGCCAATCACATTAAACATGCGTCCCAAAGTTTCCTTGCCCACCGGCACGGAAATAGGCGCGCCAGTATCAGTAACCTTTGTGCCTCGCCGTAAACCTTCGGTTGGCCCCATCGCGATTGTGCGAACAGTAGACGCGCCAATATGCTGGGTAACCTCCAACACCAATTTCTCGCCCTCGCGCTCTATCATGAGTGCGTTAAGAATATTTGGCAACTCATGCTCAAACTCCACATCCACGACTGGTCCTATAATTTGTTTGATGATTCCGATGTTTGACATAGTTATGGATTTGATTTACGTATAACTTCAACGAGTTCGGCACCGTCAAAGCTTCCGACTTCGGTCGCTTTCATCGAATAGTTGACAACTCGTATCGTGGCAGATTGTGCAGGAAAGTCTCCGGAGAGGTTAAGCGTACCAAATTCAACACCATACAATTGCGTTGACGCCTCATTTTGATTTGTAAAACAGAAATGTGAAGCTGCTCCAACTGGAAGTAATTGCTGCGACTCTTTATTGGCCATAAAGCATATTTCACCCAAATATCCGTCCACATAATATTCACCGGAAATAACGATTCCATTCGTCACAACATCATTTGATACACTACTGACAACAGGTGAGGGCGTAAACGGTTGTGATGCAACAGGTGTCTTTGGAGACCGCACACACGCCGCACCGATAAGTATTGTACTTAAAAATAGAAGTGACAATCGAATTGTTGTCGACATAAATATAATCTTTTAAGATTTATTCAAACGCCGCTTTGCCGGCGGAAATTTTTTAGATTTTTAGCAATGCTTTATCAAACGAAAGGATAGTTCCACCGTTGATGTCTGTCCACGCGCGCAAGTAGCTGTCCACAAAATGCAACCCCTTTCGATAATACTGCCATACTCCTAAAAGCACATCGCGTTCTTCAACTTGCAACCAGCGCTGACTTATAAAAATCTCCAGCATATCGGCAATGCTGTCGCGGGATTGCCCGTAAAACGATCCGAGGACATAACACGCTTCCGCAACTACAAGCGGTATAATTATAATTTTCCTCCTACCATCCTCCGCCTCCTTAAACCACTGCTGTGCTTGGTTATATTGAGCAGTATTATCCCTTACCAAAAATCGCAACAATACATTGGCATCCAAAATCGAAATAGTCATAGGTGTCGCGGCCACTCCTTTTCAAATGATTTACGAGCTCGTTTCAATTGAGCATCAGTAAGCTTTACTTTTGATTTTGCCGCGCCGCCAAGCGCCCAAAAATCATGTTTTGGCTCTACCACAATGGTATGCCCTTCTATTTTTAATATCGCCTTAGTTGATCCGGAAATACCAAAACGCTCACGAATAGATTGCGGTATGGTGAGTTGCCCTTGACTTGTGATGGTAACAATTTGACTCATATAAATAATGTTACTTATTATGCCATTATTATATCATACCGCATTATTTTGTCAACTTCTACTCCAGCGCCGCCTTGCCCGCGCTGATTTCGGCAATTTCGCGGGTAATCGTTGCCTGCCGGGCTTGATTAAAAGTAAAGGTTAGATCATCAATCATATCTCTTGCGGCATCCGAAGCGTTTTTCATGGCGACCATTCGTGCGGAATGTTCCGAAGCAGATGATTCTAAGATGGCCTGATATATTTGCGTCTCTACCAATCGCGGCAGCATCATATCCAGTACTTCCTGCGGCGTAGGTTCAAAAATATAGTCGTAAGAAAACTTCGTCTTGTCATTCTGAGCGGAGCGAAGAATCTCGCGCGAATGCGCGGCGCCCACATTAGTGGGAGATCCTTCACTACGTTCAGGATGACGATCGAGTTGCCTCACTTCTCCCAACATCGTGTCCTTCGTCAGCGGCAAAAGCTGCTTGATGTTAGAAATTTGTCTTATAGACGACACAAAATCTGTATACGCAAGATATACCGCGTCATATTTTTGAGCAGTAAAATCAGTAATAGCCAAAGTCGCAATTGGCCGCACCTCAATAATTGTTGGGTTATTCGACAAATTAACAAAAGTTGCCACAATATTCCAGCCCAGTCGGCGCGCTAGGTCAGTGCCTTTTTTACCGATAGTGACGAAGTCAATCAAGGCTAAGCTCTTGTGTTGCGCCTGCGGCAATAGCTTAGCTTCGGATTGATTCAAAGCTGAGCTTTTCCCTGACCAAAGCTCAGCTTTTTTTACAAACTCCACCACCTTCTTCGCCATTTGCGCATTAAACCCGCCGCATAAACCGCGATCAGAAGTAACAAAAATCGTGAGCACGCGACGCACTGCCTCGGGTTGTCGCAACAAAGGATGCAGACCAGTCTCCGTAACTTTAGCCAGCTCCGCTACGGTTTCCCAGCCCAGCGTCGCATACGGTCTCGTTCCTAAAACCGCATTAACCGCCCGCCGCATTTTTGATGCGGAAACAAGCTCCATGGCCTTGGTAATTTTCTTGGTATTGCCGATGGATTTAATCCGTCGTCTAATAATTCGTGTTGATACTGCCATACAATGTTAGCAGAGTAAGCAGATTAAGTACTAAGCAATTGCTTAATCTGCATAATCTGCTTATTGCTTAATCTGCTACAATTTCTTGAATTCCTCAATCGCCCCCTTCAACTTCTTCTCCACCTCGCCGGTTAACTCACGCTCCTTATTAATACTCTCCAGCACATCCTTGCGCGCGGTTTGCAGATACTTATGAAAACGCTCCTCAAAATCGCGCAACTTATCAACTGGCACATCATCAAGATAACCATTGATCGCCGCGTAAAGAATCGCCACCTGGTTTTCAACAGCCATGGGCGCATATTGCTGCTGTTTCAAAATCTCTACAAGTCTCTTCCCTCGTTCCAATTGCGCTCTTGTCTGTGGATCAAGTTCAGCCGCAAATTGCGCAAAAGCCTCGAGCTCTCTAAACTGCGCCAAATCCAAACGCAAACGGCCAGCGACTTTTTTCATCGCCTTTATTTGTGCGGCGCCTCCAACACGCGATACAGACAAGCCCACATTGAGTGCCGGCCGAATCCCGCGATAAAACAAATCTGTCTCTAGATAAATCTGTCCATCAGTAATGGAAATCACGTTAGTTGGAATATAGGCCGACACATCACCTGCTTGTGTTTCAATAATCGGCAAAGCAGTTAACGATCCGCCTCCTTTTTCTTTGGACATTTTTGCGGCGCGCTCGAGAAGACGTGAGTGCAGATAAAAAATATCTCCGGGATAAGCCTCACGTCCCGGCGGACGCCGCAATAAAAGTGAGATCTGCCGATAAGCCCAGGCGTGCTTGCTCAAGTCATCATAAATTATGAGCGCGTCCTTGCCTTGATCCATAAAATACTCGCCCAAAGCGCAACCGGCATAAGGCGCGATATAGGAAAGCGCGGCCGGCGCCGAGGCGCCCGCTAGCACAACAATGGTATGATCCATGGCTCCGGCCTCTTGCAGTTTGGCTACAATTTTTGCCACTTTAGATTCTTTCTGTCCAATGGCTACATAAATACAAATGACATCCTTGCCCTTTTGATTAATAATCGCATCAATCGCAATGGCAGTCTTGCCAGTTTGCCGGTCGCCAATAATAAGTTCTCTTTGCCCGCGGCCGATCGGGATCATTGAATCAATAGCTTTTATACCGGTCTGCAAGGGAGTATTAACCGGTTCACGATAAATAACGCCCGGGGCGACTTTTTCCACCGGATAAAAAAGCTTGCTCGTGAGCTCGCCTTTACCATCCAGCTGCTCCCCTAAAGGACTGACCACGCGGCCGACAAATTCATCTCCAACTGGCATAGAAAGCACCTTGCCCGTGCTTTTCACAGTATCGCCCTCCTTAATATGGCCGTACTCGCCCAAAATCATCGCGCCCAGAACGCCCTCTTCAAGATTTAAAGCTACGCCGTAAATCGACCCAACCCGGTCATTCGACCGGGCGCTCGCTTCGCTCGCGAATTCCAACATTTCCGAAGACATCGCCATTGATAATCCAGAGATGCGCGCAATGCCATCGCCCACTTCCAAGACAGTGCCAACATGCTCGAGAGCCGCCTCGGCCTTGTATCCCTCCAATTGTTGTTTAAGCATTTCAATAACCTGAAGTTTATCGGCCATACAATTTTTGTCTCAATTTATTTATACGAGTTTTTAATGTATTGTCAATCATCCAATCATTTATCTTGATCAACGCGCCGCCAATCACGGCCTGATCTACGCGCTGCCTAAGCTCAACTTTGCCTTCCACAGTTTTCTTAATTGTCTGTACTGCCTTGCGCGACATCTCTTGAGCTGTAACTATTTCCACATCTGTAATACCGGCGCACGCATTGTAATAATTTTCATACAACTTTAAGATGCGCGGCAAAAGATGCAAAGCGCGACCCTTAATCAGCAAACGCAAAAACGACTGGCCTATCTCTTTAAGCTCGGCCTTCTTTGCCTCATGCGTAAGCTCGTACAGCAATACCGCATATTGTTTTGATGTAACCTTCATCCCGTTAGAAGCAGGTCGCGATCGTACCGCCCTGCTGATTATAATTTGATTTAATAAACTTTATCTTTTGCATAAAATGTATGGCTATTTTTCTTGCGCGACCGCGGCTTCTAACGGGATTCATAACTTACGCCCTCCCCACTTTCACTTTTCTCACCGCCTCATCAATCAATTTTTGATTTATCTCTGGCGTAATTACATTTCCTAGGACATGCTCGGTTGCCGAAGCAACGAGATCCGCCAATTCGCCCGCAGCCTCCTTCAACATCTTTTCTTTGTCCGCGGTCAGACGGCTATGCCCATTTTGCACGATTTTCTCCGCTTCTTCCTGCGCCTTGCGCGATAATTCTAAACGCGCCGCTTCCGCTTCACTCTTTGCCTGTTCAATAATCTTTTGCGCCTCACCGCGAGCTTCCAAAACCTTTTTTTCATAGCTTGCGCTCGCCTCCCGCAATTTAACCTCTACCGCATCGGCATTTTTCAAACTCTGTTCAATTTTCGCCGAGCGCTCCTGCAACAATTTCAATACTGGCTTATACAAAAATTTATAAAGCAAGGCCAGCAAAATAACAAAATTAAAAAGCTGGGCCAGCAACAATCGCCAATCTACACCTAATTTATTCAAAAGTTCCATATGTTTTTATCTTTAAATTTTAGGTCGCCTTGCGGTGGTAGCTCGCAGTAAAAATGTCGCGGAGGTCTCGCGAGCAGGTGTCCGAACAGAGTGAGGACGAGCGAGACCGAGCGCAAGCAGCGGCTCGCTCGCTGGGCGAGCCGACTGCGGTTTTTACGTGAGCTGCCACCGCGGGGCGACCGCCCCGCCCCTCTCTTATGCAAACTTAATCACCAGTGCCACTACCAAGGCATAAATCGCAATGGCCTCGGTAAAGGCCGTGGCCAAAATCATCGCGGTCTGAATTTTTGGCGCGGCCTCCGGATTGCGGCCAATCGCTTCCATAGCCTTGCCGGCTAACTTCCCGATCGCAAGTGCCGGCGCAAATGCCCCAATCGCAATCGCAAACGCCGCCGCAATTGACTTTATTGCTGCAAGGTTAGATAAAATTCCTTGCGCTGCTTCTTGTTCTGGCATAACTTTAAATGTTTAAATATTTAAATGTATCAACATCACCTACTGGATTCCACGATGACCTTTATTTTTTAACGTGTCCCTTCGGCATATTGCTTTAATGCGCATGCTCCTCATGTCCCTCATGCCCAGTCGTCGCCATCTTCATAAACACCAAGGTCAGCATTGAAAACACCACGGCTTGTACTAATCCCACAAAAATCTCGAGCATAAGAAATGGCAGCGGCACAACATAGGGTACGAGAAATAGCGCCACTGTGAGCAGTACCTCGCCCGCAAAAATATTGCCAAACAACCGGAACGAGAACGAAATAATTTTTGCCACCTCCGCGACTAACTCAAGCGCGCCCACAAATGTTCCCACTATATACGGCGAGCGCCAAGGCGCTATAATAAACTTCCCTGCGTATTTGAAAAAACCCAAAGCCGCAATCCCCATGATTTGTGTGGCCAGCACCGAAACAATCGCAATCGCCAAAGTAACATTCAGATCTGCCGAAGACGAGCGAATAAACGGTATTATAATTTCACGCCCCTCATGGACCTCGCGAATTCCAATAGTCCCAAGACCGGGCACAATCTCAATTAAATTGGATAAAAGCACAAACAAAAAAATCGTCATTACCACTGGAAAAAACTTATACGATAAAGCGCGGCTCCCAGTCACGCTGTCCATTAAATTCAACGCCGCCTCAAAAACTGATTCCAGTAAATTCTGCAAACCGCGAGGAATTACCGCAAGCTTTTTGCGTACGCCATAAGCTGCTATAAGTAAAACCGCAATAACAACCCAAGCGACAATTAGTGTATTTGTCACTGCAAAAGTACCTATATGAAAAAGTGGTTCAGGTGCTAGAGAAATATTCATCCCGTTAGAAGCAGGTCGCGGTCGTGCTACCCCGCTGATCATAAGCTGATTTAATAAATTTGACTCTAAGCATAAAATGTATGGCTATTTTTCTTGCGCGACCGCGGCTTCTAACGGGATCTTCCAATAATCTTCATCGTCTTAAAATAAACACTTACCGAGCTAACCACAATCGAGACAAAAATCCCAATCAACAAAAGCCATGGCGTCGTTCCCAACCGACGATCAAGCAAGCGGCCTAGCAAGGCAAATACTACAATCGGCACCGCAATCGTATATCCTAACTCCCAAGCCAAGCTCAATGCCGACCAGGTCGAGCCCTTATCGTTTGAGCTTTGTTGAGAACTGCCATTTCCTGCCATAAACAAAATTTAGCTAGTATATCTCGTTACACATTTCTGGTCAAGGGTTTTTATCAACATACATTCAAGACCATCCTAGAAAATACCCGCAGGGTATTTTCAAATAAAATATTCTCCATTTCATGGAGCGGCACGCCTCGTATTTCCGCCACCTTTTCTGCCACATAACGCACATAAAACGGTTCATTGCGTTTGCCGCGATAAGGCACCGGCGCCAAATACGGACAGTCAGTTTCTACAAGAATGCGCTCTGCTGGCAAGGCACGAATAATATCAGCGTATTTCTCTGTTTTAGGAAAAGTTATTACGCCGGTAAACCCAACATAAAATCCTAGCTCAACAAATCTTTGTGCCACCGATAGACTCGACATAAAACAATGAATTGCCCCTCGACGCTCCAGTTTCCCCGCTCTCACATACTCCTGCACAATTTTCAATATATCTTGATAAGCATCTTCAGGATCATGAGCACTGCCCCGACAATGCAGGATGACTGGCAAATCTAACTCCGAGGCTAAATCCATGTGCTTACGCAATGCCTCATGTTGTCGCGCTTTAACTTCCGCGACGGACGTCTCTTTAGATATATGATAATAATCAAGGCCACATTCCCCTATCGCCACAACTTTTTTACTCTGCGCCAAATTACGATAAGCCACAGAGTCAAATTCTTCTTTGCGCGGCACAAAATGCGATTCCTCCTCGTCCACTGCTCTCTCCTCTAAATGAATCGGATGTAAACCAACCGCAGCCCAAACACCATTTTCATACTTTTCCGCCATCGCGACCGCACGCCGACTGGTATTTATCTGCGACCCCACCAAAATCATAAAAACGCCGCCATTCAGGCTGCGCTTTATGACATCGTCCGCGTCATTTTTGAAAGCGCTAAAATTTACATGCGCATGGTAGTCAATTAACATACAAAATTACGAAAGCTACGCTACAAAATAGTACGAAAGAATTTCGTATCTTTCGTACTTTCGTATAGTCACGGCAATGCCCTTGAGGCTTCTTGTACCTCTCGCAAGACGCGCGGCAAAAGTGGAATAACAACGCCGCCAATGGTCATAAAAAACTGCGCAAGCTCTGACCGCGCAATCATGGCGTTCAAATTTCCAACCGGAAACCTTGTGGCAAAAAATAAAGCCACGCCTACGACAATCGCACCTTCGGCAAAACCTAAGAATCCCCCAAGCAAACGGTTCAAGGTTTTAATCCCGGGTATAATGCGAGCGATATTAATAACTTTCTCAATCCCGTAAAACACAAAACCCGTCAGACGGCTAGTTATTGCAAACAACACTGCAAACGAAATCACCCGTCCCGTGTTAGTTTCCGCAAATCTGCTAAAGTAGCGCGAGGAAATAATCGCGCCCAAAAGTGTCCCTAAAAGTCCGCCAACCGCATGCACCAAGCCAAACCAAAGCCCGAAAAGAAAAAAAGAAAAAACAATCAGGATTAGAATAAGATCAAAAGGTGTAATCATATTTCATTGTACTGTCATCCCGAGCAACCGCAGGGAGTCGAGGGATCCCGTGATATAATGCATGGGATTCTTCACTTCGCTGCGGCTTCGTTCAGAATGACACAGGATTATGTTAGTCGTGGAAAAAGCGATTCCCCGCGTTTAATTTTGGTGCCGGGCTTTAAACCGCCCCACTTCTTTGTCTCCTCCCAGTCACGCGCAAGTTCACTCTTCCCAAGGCCAAGTTGATCAAAAATTTTCTGCGTTGTATCCGGCATAAACGGCATAAGCATCCAAGCAATATGCCGCAGGTTCTCTGCTAATATATATAATACCTCATTGAGACGCGTTTTGTCATCTTTTTTGGCAAGTACCCATGGTTGCGTACGATCAATAAGCGTGTCGAGCTCGGAAACATAAGCCCACACGGTGTCTAGCGCGCGGTCAAGTATAAGCGATTGCATGTAAGACTCGTACTGTCCCCAATAATTGTCATTCCCTCGGAAGAGGGAATCCATGGATCCCCGACCGGAGTCGGGGATGACACTGGAAACATACCGCTCCACCATCGTCAGCACCCGTGCTACAAGATTCCCTAACCCATTAGCCAGCTCGCCATTGTAGCGCTCACGCAAACGCGTCTCGGAAAAATCCCCATCCGCCCCAAAAGGAATCTCTCGTAAAAGATAATAACGCAAAACATCATTGCCATACTTCTGTGCGATCTTCACGGGATCAACAACATTCCCAATTGTCTTGCTCATTTTCTGGCCATCCACTGTAAAAAATCCATGCGCAAAAACCGTGTGCGGCAATGGCAAACCCGCAGACATAAGCATTGCCGGCCAATATGCGCAATGAAATTTAATAATATCCTTGCCCACTAAATGCAAATCCGCCGGCCACCATTTTGAATTCGCACTCACATAATTTAAAAGCGCGTCAAACCAAACATAAATCGTCTGCGAGGGATCACCCGGCACAGGAATGCCCCATTCTAGATTCTTGCGCGAAATGCTGAAATCATTGGCATGATCTTTTATATACGCAATAATTTCATTTCGCCGCGCTTCGGGCTGAACAAATTCCGGATGCGTTTCAATATGCTTTAGCAATGTCTCGCGATATTTTGACAAACGGAAAAAATAATTTTCTTCGCTAAGTTTTTGCGGTGCGCGTTTATGATCCGGACACAAGCCCTCAACCAATTCGGATTCAGTTTTATACGCCTCACAACCTGTGCAATACAGACCCTCATAAACACCCTTATAAATATCGCCGCTCTCAAAAACTTTTTTCCAAAATTCCTGCACGTACTTAATATGCCGCTCTTCAGTGGTCCGAATAAAATCATTATTGGAAATATCCAACTCATCCCAGCTCTCTTGCCACTTCGCTGACATTTCATCCACATAGCGCTGCACAATTTTCCTAGTGGCCATGCCACGGGCGCCAGTGGCCTGGCCACAGAGCGCTGCTTCCACATTCTTCTGCGCATTCTCATCAGTCCCCATTAAAAAATGCACCTCGTTTCCGCGCGCGCGGTGATACCGCGCCAAAACATCCGCGACAATTGTCGTATACGCATGCCCAATATGCGGCACGTCATTCACATAGTAAATGGGCGTAGTAATATAAAATTTGGCCATTTGACAAAAATTTGATATAATGGTTAACTAGTCCTAGACCGCACCGTAGCACCTTCTTGCCCGGCACCCTCTGTCGCTTACCCTGTTGCTCGCCCCCTCAGGGATTCTACAGTTGGTGCCGGGCATCTCTATTTTCCTACAACAATAACATATTCCCCTTTTTGCGGATCTTTGGCGACCATTTCCGCAACCTCCCCTATTGTACCACGATACACGCTCTCAAACATTTTGGTCAATTCGCGACAGACGAGAACTCTTCTCCCGCCGTCATTATGAGCCGCAGGCGAAGAATCCCGCAGCTTTTCTGCGGATGCACTCGCATGCGCGAGATACCCTTCGTTAACGCTCAGGATGACACCCAATTCATCCAAAGCCTTTGTAATCCGATACCGCGACTCATAAAATACCACTGTCTCTTTACACTCCGCAACTTTTTGCCAAAATTTCTGACGTCCTTTTTTATGCGGCGGAAAACCTAAAAACAAAAAGCTATCCGCCGGCAACCCTGATATAGAAAGCGCCGCCGCCACTGCGCTTGGCCCCGGTATCGGCATGACCGTCACCTGATTACCTAATTGCCTAATCACCTGACTGACTAGCATACCCCCTGGATCAGAAATCCCTGGCGTTCCTGCATCAGTTACGAGTGCGGCGCTTTCGCCGCGCCCAAGCCGTGACACGATCTCTTCCACGCGCGACGACTTGCTATGCTGAAAATAGCTTACAAGCGGCTTTTTAATTTGATAATGCGCTAAAAGTTTGGAAGTTACCCGCGTATCTTCGCAAATAATAAAATCAACTTCTTTCAAAATCCGCAAAGCCCGCAAAGTAATATCTTCCAAATTTCCAATAGGCGTCGCAACAATATAAAGGTTAGTCATATTTTTATAATCATCTCCTCGCACTGCGCCAAGGTACTACGCATGAGTGCCGCAATATCAATATTTGCCTCTTCCCCTTCCACATCAATCAATCTTGCTCGCGTTGCGGGATTTTTTGGCATAAATACTGTACAGCAGTCGTCGTGCGGCAAAATTGAAATCTCAAAAGTCCCAATCTTTTTTGCCTCCGCAATTATCTCTTCTTTATCATAGCCAATAAGCGGCCGGAAAACTGGCAGCTGTGCCGCCGCATTGATAACCCGCAAATTTTCAATAGTCTGGGATGCCACTTGTCCGATGCTTTCTCCCGTTGCCAAACCCAGGGCGTTTTCTCTAGCCGCAATTTGCTCGGCAATGCGCAACATCAGCCGCCTATATAAAAGCACGCGATACTTTGGCGCGGTCTTCTGTACAATAATTTTCTGCGCGTCAGCAAAGGGTATAAGATACAATTTATTAAGCCCGCCATAACTGGCTAAAATTCTGGCCAACTCTTTTACTTTATCAATAGAAGCGCGCGAAGTAAATGGATGGCTATGGAAGTGCACACCGAGAACTGGCGCGCCGCGTTTCATTACGCGATAAGCCGCGACCGGAGAATCAATTCCCCCGGAAAGCAAGACTGCTACTTTAGGCTGCGTGCCCACCGGCAAACCACCCGCTCCTGGTATTTTATCAATATACACAAGCGCGCCGCCCTGAAAAATCTCCACATAAAAAGTCACTTCGGGATGAGTGAGATCAACTTTTTTGCCAAACTCTGTGCGTATAAAATCTCCGAGCTTAACCTCAAGATCATGCGACGTCATAGCAAACTGCTTGTCTCCCCTTGAGGCTGCAATCGCAAACGTACTAAATACTTCCAAACTTGGAAGTATGAAAGTTTTGATGGCATTTTGAATTTCATCGTAGTCCGCTTTAACCAAAACCGCCGACGCAAAAGAGGAAATTCCAAACACGCGCCGCAGTGCTAATTTAATGTCATTGCGAGGAGAAGAAAAATTGGACGTCTCTAAATTTTGCGCAGCAAAATTAGAAACGTCCCTATTTTTCGTAGGTAACGCGGCAATCTCCACAATCAACCTGCCCGACGCAATTTTTACCTGCCCAATCGACACTTTTGTCGCGCGGCAAATATTTTTCTGCAACTGCCGCAAAAACAGCGCCCGGTTTCTCCCTTTAAGCGCAATCTCGTGATAATGAATAACGTAAACGTGTTCCATAATCAAAACTAGCACCTCCACAGTAGCTTAACTTTATAAATAAAACAAGATCCGCCCCACTGTCAGGACGGATCAAAACCTGCACATTCAGAAAAAAATATTAATTACTTCTGCTCCAAATCAACCTCTACTCCTCCAACCCACTTCGCTACTACATTATAAACCCATCCTCCAACAAGCCCTGCAATGAAACCAAAAATTCCGTAGAGAACCGGCATAAAAAATATTGCCGCCACCCCTCCGTACATCATCGCTCCAAATCCTCCTGCGCCATACCCCCCCAAAGAACCCATCATGGTTCCAAATAATCCGGCAAACAAACCGGTAATCAATCCCAAAGCAACCCCAATCAACCCCTGGATCTTTGCCAGAGACATTGGATCAACTCTTTTTATAACTGTCATACGCTCACCCCCTTTCGCAAAACATGATCTCTACAACTTTGCGCATTTAACTTTTCCGATGTTCAACAATGCGCATCTTCTTTATAAGATCATTAACAAAAGCCCAGTCCATATTCTTCATGAACGTCTCAATATAGGCCTTGCGTCCGGTAGCATAATCAAGAAAATAGGCATGCTCATATACATCAAGAATTAAAAGCGCGCTGCAATTCCAAACCCCGCCCTGATTATGCGCGTCGCAAAGAATGTTGCACAAAATTTTCTCATCCCAGTCATACGCCAAAACCACCCAGCCCCGCGCGCAAATCCCCAAAGCCTTAAACTCCTCCCTCCACCGCGCGATAGAGCCAAAATCTTGTTTGATCATTTCCGCAATCTCACCTGTTGGCTCTCCGCCTCCTCCGCCGAGATTATCAAAATATCCTTCATGCAATTTCACGCCATTTAACGCAAAAGTCTCTTCCAGTTTTAGTTCGCGCAAATCACTATGAGTAGCATTTGGAGCTCCCAAATCCACGCCTTGCAATTTCCCGTTAATCTCGTTCACTTTCTTAACATAACCGGCATAAAGCACATCATGATGCTCCGCCAACTGCTTTTCCGAAAGTCCATTAAGTGATTTATATTTAAGGGGTTTAACTTGTTTTTCCATAATTTTACTCAACAAATTATAAATTCATCTAGTGTTTTGGCTAACGGACAAGGGACGTATAAGTGTGGTGCGGAGGCGTGCCCACGGCGGTGTGGTGAGACAATTTTGGGGGTGTTTCACACCAGCCCTCGGCATCTGGTGAGCGAGCACGGCGGACGAGCGCGAGTAGCCGCGAAGCAACATCACTATGGTTGCGGAGCGGCGTTAAGCGAGCGCGAGAGGATCTGCCGCGCGCAGCGAATCCAGATTGCGGGGGCTGGTGCGGACATCATCCTCTCCTCTAGTATGCCACATTATATCCCTCCGGCATAATGTGCACCCAGCTCACCCCCGCATTAAACTCCACTTCCTTGCCTTCGCCATCATAAAAACGCAAACGCTCGCGCGCCGAAGGTTTTTTCCAAGTCCCCACAACTACGCGCCCGTCTTGAAAAACCAATCCCTTGCCCTTGCCAATCGTAGTAAATTTTTTGCGCCCGATATTATCCAGTACCTCCATTTTTTGAAAAGCTACCGCAATATTTTTAGCGACAATCTCCTGCCATTGCGCATCCCGATGTATTCCACCCCACTGCATCCGTTTATAAATATTGGCGGACTTGTCATAAAGCCACTGCACATTGTAAGGCGCAAAGTAAGAAACGCGGATATCATTGACATTGCCGCGCAAATCCGGCGGCGCATCATCTTTGAATTGCCAAGACTCAAACTTTGAATCTATGTTCTGCTCGCCATATGCTTTACGCAACAGTTCTGCAGAACTAAATACATTATGCGGCGCCCGGCGTTCTCTCCCATTATCGCGCCAAAAATACTGACTGTTGTACCACTGATCCAAATCATATACGCCTTCTACGCCGACTTTGCGCAAAAGTTCATAAGCTGCCGGACTACTACCCACATGCGCATACAAGCTATCCAACTCCGCGGCAAAATCCAGATAATACGGCCGCGCTGAACGCACCGGGCCAATCTTTGCAATCTCACGCCCCTCTTCTAAAGTATAAAAAGTTAAAAACCGCGTAATGTTTGATTCTGTAATGGCTTCAATTACAAAATTCGCTTGCGCCAATCCGGAAATCGGCTGCGCCTCAACCATATTTTCCACCATTACGCCAGCAAACGGCGGCCGCATCTCTTCAGCGCATGATTGAGTTGAACAAGTAACAAAAATACCGTCTAAAGCGCGACGGTATTTTTGTTCAGTACGCAAAACACTTACTGCAACAGGTTGAGACTCTGGCCTATTCCGCAACCTCAACCCAAACGCTCCCAAACCAACTATGGCAGCGCTTATAATAATCAAAAGCACTATGAGCTTGAAACGGCGCATTATATAATTTTTACTCTTTTTCTTCCTTCGCGCCCTTGGCAGCTTCCCTCTTGGCTTTCTCCTCCTCGGTTAAAACTTTAACATCCTCCACCTTTTCCTCCACAGTTGAAGTTAAGGCGGCCAGTTCTTCTTCAGAGCGCGGCGGCTTAACTACCGCGACCATCTCGTCAGGCTTAGCTAAGAGCGCAATGCCTGAAGGCGCGATAATATCTTTAATCAAAATAGCGTCTTCAAAAGTCGCAAGTTTAGATAAATCAACTTCAATCTCATGCACCAAATCTTGCGGAAGACATTCCACCTCTACCTTATCTAAGTTTTTAACTAATATGCCGCCAAGCTCTTTCACTGCCGGCGCATCGCCGATAAACTTAAACGGAATTTCTGTTGTGAGCTTCTCTGTCATCTTAACTTGATAAAAATCCACATGCACGGGCTTAAGCGTCAAACGATCCCGATCAATATCATGAATCAAAACCTTAACTGGCTCACCCCCCTCAATTGCCAAATCAACAAGCGTTGACTCACCCGCCTGCTTGTAAGTCTTGGCAAAATCAGCCGCATTAACAACTAAATTCCTTGAAGCAAGACCATGCCCGTATAATACGGCCGGAACCACACCTGTGCGCCGCAACGCTCTTACCTGTTTTCCAACAATATCGCGTGTTTGTGCTTGAAGTGTAACTGTAGTTTGCATAAATATTTCTCCTTAAATTCGTGAATCTAGTTATCATTTGAAGCATATACGGCGTATATGTTGAGAATGTTTCACAAAGTCGCAGCCAAAATTCTTATCTTGCAGTAGAAATGGTATTCGGCAACAGTCCCATTAGGCAACAGGCCCCTATACTGCACGCTCTATGCCGCCTTTTTCTCCTGCTTTTTTTTCCACTCTAAAAAAATCTCAAGCACCCTCTTATAAACATCTTTTTGCCCGATCGTTGTCTTTCCCTCAAAATAACCGGGGATATGCGTAATACGATACTGTTCATAACCTACAAGACCAATCGCAATGGGATTGTTGTCAAGCGCTTTGCGCAAATGTTGGTAATAATCCTTTTCGCGCGTCGGCGATGGCACATATCCCTTTTTTGCCATCATAAGTTCTAAAAAAAGAAGGGCGGTACTTCCATTACGATCATCAAATGGATGAATGTTGAGCAAATCGTTGTGCAACTTCGCAACTGCAACTTCAAAGCGACGCTTTGATACTCCCTTCAAAACATCTTCATCAATAAGACGATTCACACGTTCTGCAAAAGCCTCCATCTCTTGGCGCACATCTCCGGGGAGAATTCCCATTCGCACTCCTCCAAAGAAGATGATATCCTTTTCGCGCAAACGGGATTCACTCCTGGGCACAATTCCTCGATTATTGACCTCGTGCAATCTCTCAATGGTCGCAATATCCACGTACGGCTCATCTTTTGCTTTTATAATCTCTTGAGCGACTTGCTTTCGATTCCTTTGCTTGATTGCCTCCACCTCATCTGGGGTTCTTCCGTAAAAGTCTTGCATAAAATGTTCTACGGAAACTTTTCGCCCTTGTTTAACGAGCCTTTGCATTGCGCGCGCCGCAAATTCGTCCTCTATAAAATCGCTGAATTCATCAAAAAGTTCACTGTATACTCGCTGCACCTCATCTCCCATTTCCCGTTTTGCGCCCACAATGCCTTGAAATCGTGCATAGAGCGCACTCCAGTAATCTTCGTTCTCTGGCCTCTCGGGCGGGATTTGTTTTGCGAGCCGACTCATTGAGGAGAGGAGCTCGCGCAAAGTGGTCCGGACTTCTTGGACTTCACGGAGAGTGGTAAGGCGCTCCCGGAGTTGATCGAGCTTACCTAATGCGCGATTGACCAGTCCCCTGTGCATCAACTGATCGAGTGTTGCGACAAACTCTTTCTGTGATTCGTCACTGCGCGTCTTATCGACACTAAAGTAAAGCATCATGATCTGCTTCTGCTCTGTGTCAGTAAATTCATTAAAGGATAGGCCATACTGTGAAGAAAGCTCTGACGCTGCCCCTTTTAAGTCTTGATTCATTGCGCGTGTATCGTACCGCGCAAGCACCTCAAGCGCTGATCGAGGAGAAAGTCCTAGATGCGCGACAACATCAAGCAAGAACTGCTTTTCTGCCCGTTCATCTTCGCGCACCTCGCGTGGCTTCAGTGCTTCAGGAGGTGGCGGCGGAGGTTTCTTGATCTCCCTCCTTATAATATGTTCGTTTGGACTTTCTCGATCCATAGGATCAGCCTTCTGCCCATTCTTTTTTGATTTGTCTTTTAGTTTTTGTTTCAATGGCATGGCAATAAACTATTTAGTCTCTCTACTTTGCCCCTGAAGAGCCGTAGCACATTCAGGATGCTTTCGCGCAAACGCTTGAAGCGCTTCATCTGAAACTGCTTCCCCATATGCCTCGGTAAGCGCGAGCGCTTCCTGCGCAGCATCTTTAATACGAAGAAGTGAGGTGGTTTCATCCTCTAGTTGTTGTTTGAGATTTTCGAGAAGTGATTCATGAAATTCTCCGGTTTTCATAATGCTAAAAAAATGATTTGTTAAGATAGCCTATCATTGGTTTTAAAAAAAGTAAAGGCACCATTGCTGGCGCCCAGATACTCGTTCCCCTTAGCCAAACGTCTGCCGTGTGATGTTCTTGCCATTGTAGGCGACCAGTTCCTTTTGGTCGTAGCTACTGCCGATAGAAAGAAATCGCGTCTTATCGATATCGGCAGTACTTCCCATGTGAATGTGACCACAGACCGCGAGACGAACCGACGGATAACCCATGATCACCTCGGCGAATCGCTCGCTCCCCAAAAACGCGTTTGCGAAGCGCGAGCGCCGCGGCACAAGCTCCCGCGGATAGACAAGGAGGTTTTTCGTCGGAACGTGATGGGTCAGCACGATCACCTCGCGAACATCTCGCAGACTCCGGAGATGTTGCGCAAGGTTTTTGGCCTGCCACTCGGTGACCATACAGTCATCTCGGCCCCACCGCGCGTACCCGGCATCGTTCCAGAGCGGCTCCATCTCTCCCGGATAGGTCTTCGTCTCGTAGAAGTGGAGCGGGATGTTGAGCTCCTCGTCGCGAAACGAGTAATCGTACCAGCCCATGCAGCCCGCGAACCCCACGCCACCCACGACCGCGGGTTCTTCCTGAAGCGGATGAAACCCCGCGGCGCGAAAGATCTCGGAAAGGCGCCTGTAGCGGTCAAACGAGGTCTCCACGGACTCAACCCACACATCGTGATTGCCAGGCACTGCAAACTTGTGGCCTGGGAATCGCTCAAAGAGCGCAAGACATTCTTGCAATGTCTTGTCATCACCTCCGAGATCACCGCCGAGAAGAAGCACATCCCCATCGGACCCATGATTCGCCACGTATTCGGCAAGCGCTTCTACAGCCCTATCCCCTTGCGAAGAAAAGCCGTAGTGGGGATCACTGGTAAAGTAAATCATCATCACCACTCCTTTCTCCTCATGAGAGGATAGCTCTCTATACTACACGAAAATGCAGGTTTGTCAAATGCCACGGATCACGAAATAAAAAAGATGCCCTACTCTTGCATGAAAAAAGGGCAACGTGCATCAACAGTACTATAAAATAAATGTGCTAAGTTGGCTTGGTGCCGTCCAGTGCCCTCCTCCAGCAACACGAGTGGTCGCCGGTGCTGAACGATTGTCCGCAAATGCCGCATTTTACCGTGTAATGGTCTCGAGCGTCCTCCGTGTGCGCCTCAAAGTCAGGGTTGGGATGGCCTGCACCACAACGGCAGAGCATGGTCTCGAGGTCGTACGGCGCCCCATTCGGGCACTTATCATCACGGATATCTCGCGTCATCATCTCCTCCTCGCAACCTAGTCTACCTTCTACTTTGCAAAATGTCAATCGCTCTTTTTAAAACCGGCCGCACATCTTTGTAACTTGAAAATTTCAAAGCCTGTTCCAAGGGAACCCAAGTTACTGCCCGAATCAACTCGCTCTTTTGCGGCCGAAGCTGGGTCCTATCCGGAACTTCCATTAAAAAATAATAGGCAAACTTATGGATTAAAGAGCCACGTGGAGAATGCGCTCCTTGTCGGCGTTCTCTAAACCACCAATCAATGCGTCCCAACTTAGTCACCACGCGAATTTTGCGAATTCCCATTTCCTCTTTTACTTCCCGCACCGCCGCGGCCTGCACATTTTCCCCGCGCTCAATATGCCCCTTGGCAAATGTCCACTTTCGATACGGGTCTAAAAGAAAAGCTATCTCTATCCCGTGCGGCGTCTTGCGATAAACTATGCCGCCCGCAGAAAATTCTATGTGCATCAGCCTTTTTTTATTATCCGACTTCATATTAATTCCTGCAAAAAATCCTTTGGTGATAAAAATTTTAAGCAAGAGCTTGCGATCTTTTTCCGGAAAGTCCTCTTGATTTAGAAAATCCCGCAAATGATCGTTCAGGTATTCTTGAAAGGTCTGTCCCTTGGCATCGGCCACCGGCCAGCCTTGGAGCATCCCTAAAACCCGGCCTTGATCCAGCACGGCCTTCTCCAGTGTGGCATGCTTTTTCTTGGCGCCGGCGCCTTCTTCGTACAGCGCGGTTTGCGTGCCTAAATGCGCGCGCCTTGGATCATTTCCGCGGCTTCGGCCAAATGCTGGAGCGTCAGATGCGCGTCGCGGATATGGAGGCGCACACCGCCGCGCTTATCCCCGAGTTTGGAAAGCACGAGATCATAGAGTTCTTCTTTGGGCACATAAGGCACGCGCCGCATTTCAAACACGCGGGATTCGGCCGGATCCAGTTCAAACCGCTCTTTGTGTTTTTCGCTTTTGATATTGGCAGTGGCGCCAAATCCAAAACCTTCTTGTATTGTGTGCGGTTTGCCAGTGTCTTCTTGCACCGTAACTGTATCGCCGGGTTTGCGGTTATACAATTCCTTGAGTTCAAAACGGGTTTTGGGCTCCAGCAGATTGAATTCGTCAAAGATGAGCGGTCTGCCGGCGTCAATCGCGGCTGTGTAGCGGCCGGGTTGGAAATAGGTTTCGGTGCCGCCTTCGGGCGTGGCGCGCAACAGTGTTTTGCCGAATATCTCCGGCGCGCCGGTGCGTTCCGAGCCGCGGATAATTTCCGGTGGCTGGCCGTAGAGTTTCTTGGCAAGGTAGATAAAAAGCTCGGTTTTGCCAGTGCCGGTCGCGCCGGTGAGAAATACATTCTTGCCTTCTTCCCAAAGCCGACGAATCATTTCCAGGTATTTTTTGCGCGAAGGGGTTTCGGCAAAGCGATCGCGAACAAGGCCGTCGCGGTAGCGGGCAAGCTCATGCAAACGCGCGGCAAGAGCGGTTTCCGGGCCGGTTTCAAGAGCCGTAACGCGATTTTGAATTGTTTCATGAAGCGCGGCTGAATTTTGGAGTATTGTCCGGTCAGTACTGCCTAATTTTCCTTTGCGGGTTTTCAACAATTCAAACTCGCGCCGATCAAGCTCGTCTTCATAAGTTTCCAAATTGTCCAGCTCGCGGCCAACTTGTTGAAAACGCCGTTCTTTTTTAAATTCGGCGCGCACTTCCGGACGCAGATCCGGACGGTCTTTATAGCGTGCGATTTCGCGATCCAGTTCGGCAAGCCGCGCTTCAAGCGTCAAAATTCGTTCATCTCTAACCTTGCTTTTTTCTGCGGTCGCGCGCGGTAAAAGATCGCCCACCTGGCCTACGGAAATGGCGTTTATTTTATCTTGAAGAGTGGCCTTTGGCACGGCTTGTTTCGGCTCCCTGCGCTCTAATCCCCAAATACGTCCAGGTTTTTCTTCACTAGTTTCTGTTTTGGGCTGTCGCGTTTCTTGTTCAAGCTCGCGGGAAAGATCAAGCCATTCGGTAACCGCGTCATGAAAACGCACCGCGTCATCCATTGCGGATGGACTCTCTACTAATTCTGCGGCACGAGTTTCGGATAGTGGCAAACTTCCCTCTGGTGATCGCCTTTCAGGTGACATAGTTTTTTCACTCTACTATTATTTCCGCAAAAAGTCAATAGCCTCATCCAATTGCGGATCTTTATCCTTTTCGTAATCCTCCCGCTTCATTTTCACTTCAACATCCGGCGCAATACCCTCGTTATTAATCGCGCGGCCGTTGGGAGTTAGCCACTCCGCAATTGTAATTTTTAAGGCTGATCCGCCGCGCAACTGTTCAAAATCCTGCACCGACCCTTTGCCAAATGTTTTCTCGCCAAGAACCGTCGCTTGCTTGTAATCTTGAAGCGCGCCAGCCACAATCTCCGCGCCCGAGGCTGTGCCTTGATTTACCAAAACGACTGTCGGGATTCCGCGCAACCGCGCCTGACCTTGAGCGGCGAATTCCTGGCGTTGACCATCTTGAGATCGCTGAATAACTACCGTGCCCGGCGGATTTATCCATTCTGCGGCAACTCGCACTGCGGCTTCTAAAAGCCCGCCGGGATTGTTGCGCATATCCAAAATAATACCTTTGGGAGTTTTTGCGATCGTCGCGTTCAGGGCTTCTTCAAATGCCGCCTGCGTTGATTCATTAAAATGAATTATACGGATATAGCCAATACCATTTTCAAGCTCTTTTGAAGTTACCGATTGCACATGGATCTCATCGCGGACAATTGAAAAATCGCGCGCCTCCTGCCAGCCATTGCGCAAAATTTTCAAAACTACAGTAGTGCCTTTTTGACCGCGTATATTGGAAACCGCCACATCAATAGGCATGCCCAGCGTAATCTTATCATCAATCTTGAGAATCTTATCTCCGGCTTTAAGTCCCGCTCCCTCCGCAGGCGTTTCCGGAAGCGGCGCGACAATGACAAGCTGGTCCTTCTTAATTCCAATCTCGGCGCCAATGCCATCAAAACGCCCATTCAACTCCTCCATAAATTTACGCGTCATTTCCGGATCAAAAAATACCGAGTAAGGATCGCCTAGCGAGGCCACAATGCCTGACACAGCTCCATAAAATAATTGGGTATCTGGGATCGGCTGTTGTAGCGATTTCTCTTTTACTAAATTCCAAACATCCCAGAATAAACTAAAATCAACATTTTGCAAAAGATAGGGCGGCAATTTATCTTTTTCCAAAACCCGGCCTTGCTGATTTCCGGCAAGCGTATCCGACTCGCGCCAACCAACATAAAGACCGGAAAGAAAAACAACACCGAAAACAGTCAGAAATAGATAAATGCTGACAAAACGTTTAATAAAATTATGCTTGCGCGGTTTGGTATAAAACATAATTAAGGATTGTAGTCGCAGGTCTTCAGCCTGCGTTCTTCACACTTAATTTACCCTTTTAATCTCCGCCCCAATTGCTTTTAAGCGCACCTCCAAATTCTCATATCCTCGATCAATAACCTCGGCATCATGCAATATTGTTTCTCCCTCCGCAACTAATCCCGCAATCACAAGCGTGGCGCCCGCGCGCAGATCAAGACTCTTAATTTCTTGGCCAGAGAGTGACGTCGGCCCTGCGATAATTACGCGATGCGGATCAGCGATAATGGCATTGGCCCCCATTTTAATCAGCTCATGCACATAACCCATGCGCCCCTCAAATAAAGGATCGTGAATAAGGCTGGTGCCTTTGCACTGTGTCGCAAGCACCGCAAATGGCGCTTGCAAATCCGTTGGAAAACCGGGATAAGGTAAAGCTTGGATTTTAAATCCCGAAAGACTAGAAGAAGGAAAAATCTTCAACTCGCTAATTCTTGATTCTTGATTCTTGATTCTTGATTCATACCCAACCCCTGCCCGCTTTAGTGCGGTAAATACACTATCTAAATGTTCAGCAACAATAGGATAAAGTGTCAGCGAGCTATGGGTCGCTCCTGCTAACGCCGCAAAGGTTCCGACTTCTATCTGATCCGGAATTACCGTGTGTTTCACGCCCCGCAGCTCCTGCGCGCCTTCTATAACTAATGTATGCGTCCCCATGCCCGCAATACGCGCTCCCATTTTCTTAAGCATACTGCAGAGATCTTGCACATGCGGTTCAGCCGCGGCCAGTTTGATTACAGTCTTGCCCGGCGCAAGCACCGCCGCCATCAAGACATTCTCTGTAGCAGTAACAGAAAATTCCGGCAGGACTATTTCCGCCGCTTTTGGCTTGCCTTGCAATTCATAAACGCCATTGCTTCGCTCTATTTTAACTCCCATTGCTTCAAACGCTACGAGATGCGTATCTAAAGGACGATTGCCAATTATACAACCACCCGGTTCAGGCAAATTAAGACTGCCCGTACGCGCTAAAAGCGGCCCGGCCAGAAGCACGGATGACCGCATGGCACAAACCATGTGTTTGTTCAATTTTAACGAATCAATGCCCTTCGCCTCAACCGCAACCTCGTGATCGGAAACCCATTGCGCTTTTGCGCCTGCACTGCGTATGATCGTAAGCATTGTTTCAACATCCGCAATCCGCGGTACATTATCCAATCTGCACTCCTCCCGCGTCAAAAGCGTTGCCGTCAAAAGCGCGGTTACGGCATTTTTCATCCCGGAAATCCTAATTTCTCCACCAAGCCGCTGTCCACCTTGTATAACAAACTTTGACATAGTATGATTACTATACAATAAAGTAACCCCCAAAGCAATAATATAATATATGCCTTTGCTCGTACGTCGTCTTTTTTTCTATTTTCTAGTCGCGCTTTTTATTATTGCCGTCCCGATTATCGTCGGCTATACCGCTGGATACCGCTACAGCTTTAAACAGAAAAAATTCGTAAAAACCGGCCTCATGATCATTGAATCCACTCCCAAAGGCGCGAAAATATTTTTAAACGACAGGTCCCGCAAAGAACGCACCCCAGCCTACATTTTGAACCTGACGCCATCTAGCTATGAGATTGCCTTGGAGCGCGACGGCTATCATTCCTGGGGCAAAACCCTTGAAGTAGAAAGTGAAAAAACAACTTTTGCAATTGACATATTGCTACTTAAAAATACCCAACCGCAAATTCTAGCTGAAGCAAACCTTGCGGATTTTTACGCCATGGACCACGACGATACTGTTTTTACTCTTGAATCATCCGATACTCTTTATGAATTAAAACAGTTGCACCCGTCTTTGAATACAGCGAGTCTCTTATGGCGCGGGGCTTTGAACAGCGCGCCCACAATAGAACAATTTCAGAATCGCCCGCGGCGCTTATTGATTAAATCCGCAGATTATTCTTTAGCTGCCATTGAAGACGAAGAAACTCGCGTGACGGGAGTGACTTTGCCAACCGCCGCTAAAAACACCGATAAACCTGCAGTAGATAAAATTAAATTTAGACCAGACGGACGCCTTCTGCTCTTATCACAAAAAACACTCTGGAGCAGTGACCTTATTTCTGATAACGTCAACAAAATCAGCGAGGCCGTTGAAGACTTTGATTTGGTGGGACATAAAATTCTAACTATCTCTCTGCAAGGCGGGGTTTATAAATTAGCGACCCTGCCCGACGATCCGGCAAACATCGCCGTGGAATTGTCAGTCGGCGACTATAGGTTTCTGGCCATTAACGGCAGCTTCGTGGTTCTCCGCGAACTTAAAGCGGGTAAAATCCTGCTTATTGATCTGGCAAAACAAGCTATTGTCGCTGAACTGGAGGGGACTAACGCGGTTTGGCAACGCGGCGAAAAATCAACCCTCTTTACTTTTTCGCCCCACGAAGTCTGGCAATATGATCCGCAAAAAAATGAGGCCAAACTTATTATCCGCCTCCTTGAAGAAATACGCGAGGTTACTCCCCTGCCCCAAGGCTCTGTTATCCTGCTTACCCTAAAAAATAAAATGCAAGCAATTGAGCTGGATTTGCGTGATAAACAAAATACCTGGGACCTCGCCAATTTTGAAAATATCAAAAAAACCGTCTTATCAACGGATGGCAAGCAACTTTTGATTCTAGGCGCCCGCGAAAATAAAACCGGCCTGTGGAAACTTGACCTACAATAACCCCCTTCTATATCTCCACCACCGTGTGATCTCCAATAATGAGCTTGTGCCCCATGGGCAAAGTGGCATGCGCCGGCGTAATAGTCGCGTTATAACCGATAATGCTATCCACGATTCGCGTTGAAGCATTTATATCTGCCGCTTCAAAAACAATTGAGTTCTCTATTTCAGTATTATAAATCTCCACATCATTTCCTATCGCCGTATACGGCCCAATATAACTATTTTTAATAATGCAATTTTCACCGATAATGACCGGCCCCCGCACAAGCACATTTTCATCAAGCACTGTCCCTTTTCCAATTTGAATTTTCCCTTGGACGATCACACGATTTCCAATTTGAGCCTGGTTTTTATTGTCTTCAAAACGCAAATTAGCCAAGATAAACTGGTTGCCCTCCAAAAGATCTTCGGGCTTGCCCGTATCTTTCCACCACCCCTCCGTCTCCACCCACCCAACCTTAAACCCTTTCTCAATCATGGCTGTATTGGCATCGGCAATCTCCAGCTCGCCGCGGGCCGACGGCTTAAGGTCTTTTAATGCCTCAAAAATCTTTGAACTGTAAAGATATACCCCGGTTTGGGCAAAATCTGTCGGCGGGTTCTCCGGCTTTTCAATAATTCTAATCAATTTGCCGTCGCGAATTTCCGGCACGCCAAAGCGCTGCGGATCTCTGACTTTTGCAAAAATAAAACAGGCATCTAAGTGTTCGTGTCTAAATTTTTCTACAAGCGGCTTGAGACTGCCTAAAACTATATTATCTCCCAAAAAGTAAATAAAAGGTTCGCCATGAAAATATGACTCCGCATTTTTTACCACATGAGCAACCCCCAATGCCCCGCCTTGCTGTTCCACATATTTTATTTTTACTTTCCACCGACTGCCATCGCCTACAAACTTTGAGAGTTCAGTATCGCCTGGATTGGTATTGATTATGATTTCATCTATGCCGGCATCTGCAAGCTTTTCAATGGCATGAAAAATCATGGGCTTGTTAGCCAAAGGAATCAGGTGCTTGTTTATTGTATGAGTGATTGGGCGCAAACGCGTTCCCCGTCCGCCCGCGGCAATAAGAGCCCGTTTCATAAGCAAATTAAGCAATAGACAGATTAGGCAGATTAGGCAATTTGCTTAGTACTTAATCTGCTTAATCTGCTTACTCTGCTTACTCTGCTTACTCTGCTTACTCTGCTTACTTGCTAAACTCTACCACCACATCAACCTTTTCGCAACTTGCCAGTAAGCATTAAAAACAGGATTAACAAAATAGCGAAGTACAGGATTGGCAATTTCCTGAAACAGAATTTTTCCAGTAAAGTCTCGCATTAATTCACTGTCTTTTATTGTACGCAGTCTTTGAATCCGTCTCCGTTCCTGAAAAATTTTTTTCCAATTATCAAAATGCCAAAAGTACGCCCAACTGCGCAGCTTGGCTTTATCATATCTGCCCGCAAGCGAGCTACCTAGCAAACCCAGCTCCATTACGGAAAACATCGGAGCTAGTAAAATCAGAGTGGAAATTTTATAAAATTCCAGCACCGTGATCAATCTATTGCGTTCCATATAATAAATCTGGCGCACTGATCTGCCAAATTCGTACTTGTGCCACATGACTGACGCGGGAGCCAGTACTACTCGATAACCAGCGCACTTGGCCTTCAAGCATATTTCCAAATCATCGTGGTACATGAAAAATGCCGGATTGCAAAGTCCAATTTTTCTGAAAACTTCGCCCTTCACATACATTGACGCCCCCGACGCGTAAGGAATATCTGGAAAATGGGACGTTTCTAAACTTTGCGTAACAAAATTAGAAACGTCCCTATTTTCTTCCCCATACCCCCGGCAATACCCAAACCCCAAAAAATGAATCTCATTGCCAAGTGAATTTATTCTCTGCACTCCATCAGAGCCAACTGGCCAAAGCAAAAGCTTTGACTGCGCGATGCCGATTTTAGAATCGCTCGGATTTGTGGCCAAGCCACTTTCCGTTGTGGCTTGGCCACTATCACTATACGCCGCGCTGACCAACTCCTTTAGCCAATCCTTATGCACAATCACATCCATGTTCGCCAAGACCACATCCTCGCAACCGTCCTTGAATGATTGTTCAATACCCAAATTATTCCCCCCTCCCCACCCGGAATTTTCTAAATTCGGAATTACCACTGCTTCAGGATATATCTCCTGCAAATATGCCCGCGTTTCAGGCGACGTCGCATTGTCCACAATATATACGACGTACTTATCTTTCGGATAATCAATCAATCGCAAACTATCGCGGCAATCCGCCAAAAACCGTTTAGCGTAATCTTTGTAGTTTATCAGTATAATACCAACCTTCGGTTGCATATTAATTCCTCCCTCTCCACTTCCATGCATACTTCACCAAACTCTTTAAATGTATGCGCGTCAATGGATTTAAAAGTATTGATTTCAACCCCGGCACTTTTGCCGAGGCGCGCTCGTGACCGTGTTGGATTACGATATCGCCTTTATAGTAGACTGGCCAGCCGCGCGACCAGAATGTCCGGCATAAATCGCAATCTTCAAAATACATAAAGTATCTCTCATCAAAAAACCCGACCTTCTTTAACATATCTCCGCGCACAAAAAACGCCGCACCAGTCGCCCAATCAATTGGCTGGCTCTTTGTGTGGTCAAAATCTTTCATAAGCAGCCACTCCACTCTCCGGCGCGCCCACTCGTATTTTTTATGAAGACCAAGACGGTAAATCGGCTGATCAAAAAAGCGCGGGAAGCGCATGCAGGATGGTTGGGTAACCCCACTTTTCAAAACCAAACGCGGCGCAACAATGCCAATTTTAGGATTGTCTTCCATAAATTTATACAACCGCGCCACTGTGTCCGGCTGATTTTCCATGAATACTAAATCTGGGTTGGCAATGAAATAATATTTTGCCTCAAATTTTTTAAGCGCCAAATTATTACCGCGCCCAAATCCGATATTCGCACCAGCATCAATAAAAATAATCCGCTGACTAAACTCTTTTACTAGTGCATCCTTAATGCTATCGCGGGAATCATTATCAACAACCACCGACTGCACCCGAGGAAATAGGGACGTCTCTAAATTTTGCGCAGCAAAATTAGAAATGTCCCTATTTTCCGTATCGCGAAAAAGCGACCGCAACATCGCTAAGACCTTGTCTTTCATCTTGTAATTGACTGTCACTGTTACGATGTCGTACATATTAGCAGAACCACTTTCTCATCTCCTCCGGCTTTAATTTATAATGACTCGTGATAAACTTACGCTTTTGCATCGTACGCGGCCGGAGCCTCTTTATCTCTTTTAATCCTTTCAATGTCGCACGATCCAATAGCAAAAGATAAACAAACTTTTTAAATTCGTACCATAAAATCCACGGCCAGTCTCTTGCAAAATTAGCAAGATTTTCATTTTTCAACAAGACCATGACATGGTTTTTGTAAGAATGATAATTTACAAAAGCCGACTTGGTTTTCCGATTTTGAAGCGCCGCTTTATCAGACATCTCACGCGGCCCAGCCGCGCTGCGATCATGCCAAGCTTGCGCTTGCGGATCCACATACGCTTTCCATCCCGCGGCACGCAATCTAAAGGCTAAATCCACATCTTCCTTATAACTAAAAAAATCCTCATCAAACATCTGGCCCTCAAAAGCGACCTGCTCAACCGCCTTGCGGCGATAAATCGGCAAGGCGCCAGAAACACCAAAGACTTCGTATACCTCGTCATCGCGAGACACCGAAGGTGTCGTGGCGATCTCTTCACCCCACCTATGAGATTGCTTCGCTCCGCTCGCAATGACATTGTTTAATAATTTCCCCGTCCTCCAATCTGCCACCCTTCTATTACGCATAACTTTAAGCCCCATTGTATCAACAATATCAGTCAAACTATTACTAGACGCTAAACGCTCGACGCTAGACGCTTTGCCAAAGTCCCATTTCAACAACACCCCCTGCCCTGCCCCGGCCTCGGGATGCTCCTCCATCATGGCCACAATCTTCTCAAAATAATCCTGCGCAAGATACATATCTTGATTAAGAAGCTGAATATACTCGCCTTGCGTTGCGTGCACGGCTTGATTGTGTCCATGCGCAAATCCCAGATTCTTTTCATTGCGCACAAATCGCGCAGGCGCAGGGAAACTCTGCAGCTCTTTCTCAATCGCCTCACTCGTCCCATCCCCTGACCCATTATCTATGACCAAAAGCTCCCAATCTTTAAAACTCTGCTTACGCAAAGACTCAAAAAGATAAGGAATATATTTTACGCCGTTCCAAGTTACTAAGTGAACTGATAACTTCGGCATACAAACAATTTGTCATCCCCGACAGGGATCGGGGATCCACAATCAATTGCATCGTGGATTCCCGCGTTCGCGGGAATGACATGATTCACGTCACTCTTTTTGCCTGCATGTGCAAGCTATCCCCCACCCATGCTGCAGCAAGCGCCAACGGCCGCAATATCCACAAAATCCGGTACTGCCACCAAGGATGGTGCTTCTTAAAATAATATAACATGCTCCGCGTCATCATCTTTTGCTTCGGATACAAGCGCACCTGTCTAAAACTCTGTCCCACATAATCCACACACCTAGCCCTCGGCGTGTAGGCCACCTCAAAGCCCGCTTCAATCGCGCGCTTGCAAAAATCAACTTCCTCAAACCAGATAAAAAAACCTTCATCAAGCAAGCCGATTTTATCAAGCACTTCGCGCCGTATCATAAAAAATGATCCGCGAATCGAATCCACCCGCGCCTCTTTTGAATAATCAAAATCTTTCATCATATACAAATTCAGAACTACTGGAAAAAGATGAGGCACCTTAAGGAGAACGGCGAGTTGATCTTTGATTGTGGGAAAACGGCGGACATGAGGTACGGTCTCGCCTGCCGCATTCACAAGCCAACACCCCGCCACTCCTACCTTCCTGTTTCTCTCCTCATCCATAAATCGCACCATGCCCTGTAGAGTGTGGGCTTGTTCCCCACCACCCAACAGCCGCATATCCGGATTCAAAAGCAAAACATACCGCCCCTGCGACAATCGAATCGCCTGATTATTGGCTTTGGCAAAACCAGCATTAAAATTGTTCGCAATAAGATGCGCCTCCGGAAACTCCTTCTCCACCATCTGCACGCTTCCATCTTTTGAGGCATTATCCACAACAAACACCTCATAGGTTAAAGCGGCGGGAGTGACCAGGCCACTTTCCGCCGTGGCATGGTCACGAGGAGTCGCCATCGTCTCCTCAACCGACATCAAACACTCCCGCAGTTTATCTTTAACATTCCAACTGACAATAATTATTGATAGATCCATAGAATTACGGATGCTCCTCTATCCATTTATAAAGAGGCCTTAAAAGATCGTTCTCGGCAATAACTTTTTTAGCTGTGGCGGTTTTAATGCGGCTGACCATAGCAAGATTGGCTTCAATATTTTTTTTAATATCCTCTCTGCCGCTCTTTCTATGAAATTCCACTGCTCTTTTTAATCCAATCTCCCCATACATATCCAGCTTATCCGCGTCTCTCAAAATATTGGCCAACGGATATTTTTCCGCCGTATCGTCCCAATGATAGCGCACCACATACAATACTTCCTCCTTTTCTTGCAAAGTTAAAAGATCAAATTCGCGATATTGCGCAAACCATTCTTGTGCTAGACGGTAAGAAAGTTCGTGATGTCGCAACTCGGGATTATTTTTAAATTCTGGCACCCGTCCAATGTCATGTAAAAACGCAACGATCTCCGCCAGAAATTCATCCTGTCCCTCCTCGCGCGCGATTTTCACTGCCCAATCTCTAACTCGGCAGATATGCTCAATGCCGTGCGCTGGTACAGTAAAATCCGCCATAAAACTCCGCGCCTTATTTTCTGTAAAATCCAAAAGCTGTCTCCTATCGCGCATATTGAAGCAGAATATCAACAATCTGTCAGGGCGTCAATGGTTGATGGGCCTGGATTATCTTGACAAGACACAGAGCTTATGATAAGGTGCAAATGCCAAAAGGCAAAGGGAGGAAACGATGGGGCGTGAACAGGTAATCGCGAAACTGCAAGCAAGACCGTGGTTCAAGGCAACAAGTTCGTCGCTTCGGGAGCTACTCCTCGAGTTGCCGTGGGAGACTTGCGCGGGATTCCTCACGGACCTCGCGGCGCGCCCGGACGAACTTGGCGGCGTGCGAGTGATCGCACTCGCAGATCTCCTCATCCCGGATACGAGTCCTATCTTTGGGATCTTCGCGGTCTTCCAGGTCCAGGTTCTCAAAGATCTGCAACTCGTCTACTGGTACCAGTACTTCAGCTGGCGCCAAGGTCCGGAAAGCGGCTCCAAGGGTGTGGTGCTGGTGCGACGCGGAGGGCGGATTACGCATATCGTGGTCATGCGCGGCGACAGCTTCGCGGTCGGGGGTTCCACCTTCGACGGCATCGGAGGGTTTGCCGAGCCGACCGAAGTCGGAGTTACCGGCATGCTCAACCGCTTCCGGACGGAAATCGGCGAAGAACTCGGCCTTCCAGAACTCCGCCTTGAAGAAGTCATCCCGCTGGGGCGCATGTACCCCGACCGTGGGATGACCAACAACCACCCGCACCTTTTCGCCGCGGTCATCTCGGGAGACGAAGCCGCAAGGCTCGGCGAAGGAGAAGCTCCAAACCCAGATCCGTGGGAGATGCGCTCCGGACCGGTGGTCGTGCCAGTGGAAGCGCTGTGGGGACCGCAAGGCTTCGTCATGCAAAACGATGACAGCTACTTCGGTACCTGCATGGCGCGGCTTGTAGCGCTCGGCCTTCTGACTCCCACTGTACCGTAGCCAATACATCACGCAGGAGGAATGCACCAAGTAACAAACCGGCGGAACCGCAAGGAACCGCCGGCGCTTTTATTCTCTGACTATTCAACTAAAAATCCGTTTTCAAATTTAGAAATTAGATATTCTCGTAATGCCTCTTGCCATGGCCGCAAAAGAGGAAGTTTATTATTCAAAAGCACGGAAAAAGCCGGACGTTTGGCTTTGCGCGGAAAATGTTCTTGACCCACTGGCACTACCTCCACATTTTGAAGTCCGACACATTCTATGGTGACTTTTGCGTACTCGTACCAAGTACATGATCCGCTATTTGATATATGGTAAATTCCCGATGGCGCATCCCCCTCAACCATCTTCAGTGTCGCCTCGGCCAAATCCTTTACGTACGTTGGTGAGCTAACCTCTGCGTCAATTGCTTCAATTCTTCCTTTCTCGCGCGCAAATTTAAGCATCATCTCGGGAAAACTCTTTTTGCTTGTCACGCCAATACCGGACAGTCCAAAAAGCCGCGAAGTGCGAACAATATACCATTGTGTCCATTCCGCGCGGCCGCGCGGAATGGACACAATCTTGTTCTCTCCCAACGCTTTTGACTGCCCATAAACTGAGACCGGATTAGGCAAATCTTCCTCCATGTATCCTATTGTAACAAAATTACATGCGGCCGCATCCAATTGTGTTGCGGATAATTCTCCGCTAAATACATAATCACTGGAGAAATGTACAAAAGCCGCCCCACACTTTAGCGCGGCAGCCGCCAGATAGCCTATCGCCTCGCCATTAATTGCCATAGCCACTTGCGGCTCATTCTCGGCCTTGTCTACATTGTTATACGCGGCGCAATTAATAATAAGACCGGGCTTAATATCCCCGATCTTCTGCATAACCTCTGCCGCATTTGTAATATCAATATCCTCGCGCCCCCAACCGACAACATCTTTGTCGCGAAGCTGTCTTACAAACTCTTGCCCCAACATTCCTTTTGCACCAATGACTAGGATATGCATAAATAAGCAGATTAAGCACTAAGCAGATTAAGCAAAACCAGCTGCTTACTCTGCCTAATCTGCTTAATCTGCTGCATAATAGGGGCTCGCTTTCTTAAACTCCTCATAATCCTCAACATAATCGCTCCTGTCCGGACTATAATTGGTGGAACTCAAAGCCAGCAAAATTGCATCCGGCGAAAAATCTTTAAAATGATGCCAAACGAAAGCCGGCACATACATAGCGCTAGTCGGTCCATTCATAGCAATCTCTTCCAAACCCTGCCCGCGATCGATCACCGCCGTGCAACTCCCCTGCACCAAAATAAAAAACTCTTCCTCTATCTTATGACAATGCGCTCCGGTCTGCGCAACTGGTTTAGTAATGAAATACGCTCTCTTGACTTCAAAATCAACATATTCTTTCAGCTCCACCGGACTCATAACAAACTTCGGCGTCTCTATTTTCTTGATGGTAAAAATTTGAAATTCTTTAAACATACAATGATAGCAGATTATGCAGAGTAGGCAGAGTAAGTACTAAGCACTTGCTTACTCTGCCTAGTGCTTAATCTGCTTACTCTGCTATTTAATATGCGGATTCAACTCCGCTTGTCTTTTTTGCAATTTCTCCACCCATGCGCGATTGTTTAAATACCATTCCACTGTCTCCCGCAGACCTTGCTCAAATTTATCGCGCGTATAAACCGGCTGCCAGCCCAGCTGTTGAATTTTCGAAGCATCAATGGCATAACGGCGATCATGCCCCGGCCGATCCGTCACATATTCAATCATATCCTCGCCTTTGCCCATAATTTGCAAAATCATTTTAGTCACTTCCAAATTACTCCGTTCGTTATCCACGCCGATATTGTAAATTTCACCCGCGACACCTTTGTGCAAAAGTAAATCCAGCGCGCTGGCGTGATCCCTCACCTGAATCCAATCGCGCACATAAAGGCCGTCCCCATAAACTGGAACTTTTTGATTATTCAGTAAACGAAAGATAAAAAAAGGTATGAGTTTTTCTGGAAATTGATACGGGCCGTAATTATTGGAACAATGCGTAACAATCACCGGCGTCTTATGAGTAACAAAATAGGCATTGCACATCAAATCCCCTCCAGCCTTGGCCGCGGCATAAGGCATATTAGGCCAGACTGGCGTACTTTCAGTAAACTTTCTGTCTTCGTGAAGCCCTAGAGCTCCATACACCTCATCCGTGGAAACATTTATGAATTTTTCTAATTTATTAAACCGTACAGCGTCCAAAAGCATTTGCACGCCCAGTGTGTTGGTCAAAACAAAATCTTTGCATCCGCCATGAATAGACCGATCCACATGAGTCTCCGCGGCAAAAGAAATAGCATGCGTAATTTTATGGTCAGCAATGACTTGGTTCAGCTTATCTAGATCGCCAATATCGCCCTGCACAAAAGTGTACCGCGAATTATTTTTCCCCCCGCGGGGGATCTCCCGTAGGGAGACAATATCCTGCAAATTCTCCAAATTCCCGGCATATGTCAATTTATCATAATTAACAACCCTGTAATCAGGATATCTTTCTAAAATATATTTGATAAAATTGGAGCCGATAAACCCAGCCCCGCCGCAAACCAAGAGTCTCATCCCGTTAGAAGCAGGTCGCGGTCATCCCGTCCTGCTGATTAATGTTTAGTGATATAAATTTAACTTTTTGCAGATGTTTAGTTTTGCAATATATCGCGACCGCGGCTTCTAACGGGATCGTAATCTTTGCTTAATGCGCTCCGCAAGCGTCTGCATCTCGCCCGAGCCGTACTCTCTAGACGGCCACAAACGCAAACCATCGCCTTCCATGCGCGGAATTATATGCAGATGCAAGTGAAAAATAACCTGTCCCGCGGCGCGTCCGCTATTAACTCCCAAATTAAATCCACTTGCCCCTGTTGCAGAGACTACAGCGCGCGCCACTTTTTGGGTCGCCCTTATCATATTGGCCAATACCTCCGGATCGCAATCCAACAAATTATCGCAATGAATTTTCGGCACAACTAGCGTATGCCCGTCGCGCACCGGATGGATATCCAAAAATGCCACAACTTTATCATCCTCATAGACTTTGGAACATGGCAACTCCCCGCGAATAATTTTGCAAAAAATACAATCTGCCATATTACTCTTTAAATAACACTGTTAGTATTCCGACAACGAGCAGACCACCGTAAACCGCCATAAGCACTCGCCAAGCTGTCTCTATTTCTCGCCCGCCAATCCATAGTATTCCCAGTGTAATGGCGCCAGCCAAAAAAATCAACAAGGATTGGCTCTTGCGGCTTTTAGATGTGAGTCTTTCACCTCCTGATGACGCCATACGCACCTCACCCTTTTCATAAACCAACGCAGTTGTCAAGAATATCAGAACCGGAATAAGCAACAAATGCGGATTAAAATAATCCGACACAAAACCGGGCAGTAATTCCTCGGCCATAGCAAAAGCAAAATAAGCAACAAGCGAGATCAGAAAAAGTACACTAAATACTTTAGACATAATTCTTATTTCCTACTTCCTAATTCCTCTAATTTATACAGCTTATGTCTGTATCCCAAGTCTACTGGATCTTGAGCTTTTAGTCTATGCGGACCCCAAAAATTGTCATTTTCAAAAGCTACCACATCCGTGTCCGCGATTGTCTCATAATAAAGATTCAAGCCGTACAGTTTTTCAAAATCTGGATGATGAAATTTACGAAATTGAGAAACAATCTCACGCTCGGGAAAAAATATTTTATCTGATCTGTCGGTTAAAATAACGGCATTAGCGGGTAAGATCTGCAACGCTTTTGCCCGGACCTCTTTATTATCATTAAGCGCCTTGACAATACGGATAAAACCCTCATCGCCTCCCCAAAAGATAGCACGCATTGAGAGAAATACGGTTACAACAACTACAGCCGAAACCAAGATTTTACCAAACCGCCGCCGCAGAAAAAATAATGCATAAGCAACAAATGGCAATGCCATCACATAAATCGGCAAAAAATAGCGGGTAAACGAGGTTCCTAAAGAAACTGTCCGATCAAAACGATCCTGCACCGCAAAACTGCCGTAAAAAACCATGAGCCAAGCTGAAACTATAAACAACACCAAAGCCCAAAAACGCAGCCGCCGAAGAAGTGTGCCGTTGCGGTACATTAGAACAATTGCAAGACCAAGTATACTCAAAATCGTAAAACACCAAATTATATCTATCCAATAACTGTACGAAACAGCGCCAATCGCTTTGATATTTAAACCAAAAGGCAATACTACTCGGCGCAAAGTTTGTAAAATCGTGAGGGAGGGGGGCGTAAGATGATAGCCAGTACGCGAAGCAGAGCCATAGATAATCTTCTGTGCGGCAAGCAGCCCGCCAACTGGCAGCGCGGCAGTAATCAGGAAAATCATCCATGGATACCAGCTACGGGATTGAAAAAGGACTGCGACCAAAAGAACGACTGCCGCAAGCCAAACCCCCTCTTGGGGACGAATAGCCACTGCCAAACCAAACACAAGACCGGCCAGTATACTATAAAAATTGCGAGAAGAGCCTGCGTCTGGCCTATAAAACGTTCGCGAAAAAAAATAAAACGCAAAAAAATAAAACGCAAAAAAAAGCGCATTGGGTAAAAGCGGCCTATTGCTCCAATATAAAACCAGCGGATGCCCTGCTGTAAGAAATGTCGTAAGCAGTGCCAATCTTGCGCCGAAAAACGCGTGCAAAAAACCGTACCAAGCCAAGAGTGATAAGGCGCTTAAAATTGCCATGAGATAAAATAGCCCCTTAAAACTGGTCAGCTTAGCAATAATTCCAAGCAATAGCGGAAAACTCACAAACCCTACTGGTATAAAAGCATTATCCTGTCGCAGTACTCCTCGCGGGAAAACCACGGACGGCAAATTTTGTTGGATGGTTGGTCGAATCAGACGACCGTCTTGCTCTACGCTCCGTATAAAAAAGGCGTTGGCCATTTCATCAGGCGAGTTATAAATGTCGGGCGGCGAATGAAACGGTAAATATAAAATCAGTGCGCCGTATAAAATTACGACCGCACCGAGCAAAATATAGGGCAACCGCGCAGAAGCGGCAATCACAAGCGGTTCTTGCAATCTGGGACTGTTGCCGAATGCCAATTTACTTTCCGCCATGAGCAATCAGGCTAATTATACCAGCGACCGCAGATGACAAGAAAACCCAAAATGACACTTCGCGCATCGCTGGCGCGCTCCAAATTAAATTAACCAGCAAAACCGCCACACCGGCTACCTGCAAATTCATTTTAATCTTTCCCCATAAGTTAGCCGGAAAAAATCTCTGCCGTCTTTTAAAATAAAGCGCCCCCAGCACAGTTAAAAACTCCAACCCGATTATAAATCCCGCGAGCCATAGATTAATATGTTTGATAACTAAAATCAAAACAACGCCGCCAATAAGAAATTTGTCCGCCACGGGGTCATATAAAATACCCCAGGTCGTAATCTGTCGCCGCACGCGAGCGAGCGACCCGTCAATCGCGTCAGTCAAAGCCACTAATAAAAAAACTGGCAAACCCCAGCCATACTGCCTAGTCCAAAATAACCAAAACACGATCGGCGAAGTTATCAAACGCAACGCTGTCACATGATTCGGCCGCACCCAGGCCGGAATAAAAGGAAGGATAATTTTCGCTAACAAGCGGTCGTGAGGGAAAAACTTAATATTGGCGTTCAAATCCTGCATACCCGGTGCTACAACACTTTATTAAAACTATTCGCTTGAGCTATGAATACATGCTTACTTGTTGCCGGTGCCACTTTTACCTATACAGTTGTAGCACCGGGCATACACACCTTTTAATTTACTCCAAATTGTTGATGGAGTCAACCCCTCTCTATAGCCGTTGATTCTCAATTGTGATATTTCAAATTCGGACCGCGCGCCCACTGGAAATCCAAAAACAATCCGCAACGGCGAACCATCTTCTGGCTGTCCCCCGCTAAAAGTCAAAGTAGTCGTTTTCCAATCCCTCTTTTCAGCGAAAAAACTATAATCGGCAATAACATAATTTATACCAAGACGGTCCAAATCAAGATCGGCCTTCCATTGGATATGTTCGGGCAGAAAAAAATCCTCGGCTGACAACGCAAAAAACCCATCAGAGTTCAAAACAAGATCACGCTTGGGTACCATGATAGTAATAAGATTGCCGGCAATCTCTCGGGGCATCATTAGCGAATACTGTTTACCATATTCCGTAAGCTCAAGCCCTAAATCCAATTTCCGATTTTCCAACAAAGGTGATTTGAATTGCACCTTCTGCAGACTGTCCGGATGCGGCGTCCGCAAACCATATCCCTGGCCGTTAGACCAAACCGTCAGCGATCTTACTCCCGCTCGATATCCAACCTCATCTCCCAAATATAATTGATTCTTAAATACCATCTTCGCTGCCGAAGTTATTATCTCACGGATCGCTATGTCATCGCCCGCTTCAAAGGTAATGCGATATATGCCAGGAGATAAGTCAGGATTACTCATATCCAGCTCGCGTAATGCTGATAACTTTGTTGAATTCCATTCTTGCCCGTCATCCGTTAGCTCTTCGGTAAAAATAGTCTTACCGGACAAATCGCGCAGCGCGACAGTCACAGAATCCGCACCATCGTGTCGATTAAGATCCTGAACCCAAAAATGCAAATCCAATCCTGAAGAAGCCGTAGCAATAAAAATATTTTGAGACCCGCGCAAAGAAACTTTATAAGAACGAGCAAAAGTAGAAACTCGCCCAAAATCTGCTGCCGCAAATTCGTATTGCCATGGCAATACGAATTTGCTTTTAAGATGGGGGGCATCAATTGTGATAATCTCGACTGGCAACGGCGGATTATTTAGAAAATCACGGACGCTTTGATAAACCGGATTTCTTTGCCAAAGTACCAATCCTTCTCCCGCTATGCGCGGCCAGGACAAATCTTCTAAATATTTATTATAAAATGTTTTCATGTCAACTTGCCACGGATTTTCACTTTTAACCAACCCCGCTTCAATAATCGGCGCCTCGCCTCGCCAAGCCGCATCTAACCCAATCTTCTGAAAACGGCGCGGTGTTTTTATGTCAAAATACACGGGGGTCTGAAGAATTTTATAATACGCGTCGCCATTTTCCGTAATCCTTAAAACTCGTTCGTCAGGGTTTGGTGCACTAACCAGACGTGAACTCTTTTCAAAATCATCAGCCACAGACCAAACCCCCCGCACGACAAAATAACGGTCAAACAGCCACGCTCCCAGCGAGACGAAGTGAAACATTTGAAGCATATACGGCGTATATGTTGAGAATGTTTCGCAAAGTCGCAGCCAAAATTCTTACCTTGCAGTAGAAATGGTATTCGGCAACAGGCCCTTTATCACCTGATAAATCTTGCCTTTGGGATCAACATCAAACCTGCGCAATAAACGTAATCCTGCCTTTTTCAAATCAGTCTCTTTGAGCAAAATCTCCCCTCTCCCCCGCAGCCAAAATACCGGGTAGTCTTTATTAACTAGTGCACCCAAAATTTGTATTGTGTCTTTTCCCGCTACATCAACCACTACGCGCCTTTTTGGAAAATAAATGCGATCAGCAAAATGCGGCACAAAAAAGATTGTGTTCTCGTTTGTCGTGCGTTCAGCCCTCTCGCGAATTTCAGCAAACTGGAAAAGATTATTTTTAATATTGAGCCAGCTTTCTGTTCCTTGCCAAAAAACTGCACGCAAAGAAAGTACTGTCATTAAAACCACCAAAACTGTCATTCCGAACGCAGTGAGGAATCTCTTTACTTGGGTGTAAGGGGTTGCTCTCCTTAAGATCGAAATGATAAGCCTATAAAAGAACAGTAAAAACATAGCCGCAAATGGCGCGCCAAAAACAAAAATCGGCAGCCAGTAACGCAGATACGGCGTACCAATTGAGGACCCTAGGGGATGTCGCGGATCAGCAAAAATCTCGACCCTAAATGCCCCATAATAAATAATCAAATACATGGAAACCATGAGCCAAGTCAAAGCATATCGTCTCGCTTTCTGTTCCGCGGCCTGTGCCCCTTTAACACACCACAGCGCCATAACAATCACCGCCCCCAGAAGCATCGGCGCCGTATACCACCATAAACCACCTAGCGCGTATTTGCTAAAACGGCTAAATGCCTCAAGAGGATGAAATCCAAACGGAAGAAATATTTGTTCTGCCAAAGAAACGCGCGCCAACTGCGGCACTGCGCTTTCTGCAACAACAATATTGCTCTCGGTTGTGCTATAGCCGCTCCCGAAAAAATTCCCGTAAAGCTCACGGTTAAAAAATAACAAAGAGACCAGAATAATCAATCCGCCCAAAGCTGCCTTGAAACAGCGCTGACCAAGCGCTAAAATCCGCCGCTTTCGGCTAGGTGAGTCTGCTGAAGCATAGCTGAATTCACTCATCAAAATAATAGCTAGCGTGCTAATCGACACCCAAACAATCTCCGCCGGGCGTACGGCTATAGCCGCACCCAAAATCAAACCAGCAACCATATCCCAGCGCGTATCAATTTTTGACCTCACAGTTACAAGCAAAATCCCCCAACCGATTACAACGAGATCTAAAAAAAGAATATTATGCATAAATGGCCGGCCGCTCCAGTAAAGAAATATCGAATTTGTCAGCACAAAAAGCAAAGCCAACCTTGCAATTGTCTTCTCAAAAAAGAATTTAAATATTTTCAAAAGGCAAAACAGGGCAACAATATTCAAAAAAGCCAAGATAGCTGGCAAGCCGCAATCAAGCGTAAGCAACGCCGCACTTCCTGCTTGGCATTGGCCTGTATAAGCGAGCAACCTAATCATCCCACCATAAAAAATAGGCAAACCTAAAAAACTTTCTGGCACTAGAAATCCCCTGACCACATTAACGCCGCGCGGATGAATTACGTTATCAACCAATGGCTCCAAAGGTTCTATGACAGAAAGCTCGCCGCGCTCCGCAAAAGTTTTGGCAAAAAAATAATTCGCATTTTCATCCGGAGTATTAAAAACGCCAACCGGCGATGACAATGGCAAATATAACAGTACAAAAAAAGCTAATATCAAAACCATGGCAAAAAACGCGTTCCATGCTCGCACTTTCATAGCTTGAAAAGACTATCCAACGTTGTGCTATACTGCTGCAACGAAAATACCGCGCTGCTTTCTTCTGCCCCGCAACTCAAGTCAGCCCATTTACTTTTAAGCGCCTCCTCCATCACTTTTAGCAAATCCCGCCGATCGCCCGGATTAAATAGAAAGCCACTATGCCTATGCTCAACTAATTCGGGAATGCCGCCGATGCGCGAAGCAATCACCGGAATACCGGCAGTAAAACTCTCCCCGATAATGGTGGGCGAATTCTCATAAGCCAAACTTGGAATCAAAACAAAATGCGCACCGGAAAAAATAACTCCTAACTGTTCGTGCGGTATAAAACCATAATATTTAACACGCCCAAGCTGCTGCGACAGTCTTGTCACTTCGTTTTTTAGACTGCCATCCCCCACAATGCTTAACATTACATTGCTGTGTTGCGCGCTAAAATCTTTCCAAACATCCAGTAGCAATCGCACCCCTTTATATTCCTCCAACTGGCCAACGTAGAGAAATGTTACAGAAGAGTCAGAGGAGCCAGATGTGGCAGATGAACCTCGTGCCGCCTCTGGCTCCTTTGTCACCTCTGCCACCTCTGTAAGTACCGGATTTCTCACAACCGCAGTCAAAGACTGCGGAAAAAACCCGCGGATGCGATACTCATCTAAAAGAAACTGCGAAGGCGAAATAACCACATCCGGATCGCCTAGGAGTTTTCTATTAATCCTGGCGTAAAGAGACACCAAGGGATTTTTTTGAAATATACTTTTCTCGCGTCCCCAAATTTTAAGACCTGTAGGATGCAAAGCGCCCATATCATGTATTGTGTGCAACCACCGAGAATGTTGTTTGACAAACTGTTTAATAAACCGAGAATGGTGAATTGCTAAATGCACACTATATCCCAACCCTTTTAAATTATGCGTCAAGATAAGATCGGGTTTCTCACTAAGTAAAATCCGCCGCACAACAAAATATGTATGCGGATTGACCATGTCAATCAAGTGCCAGAACAAACGCAAAATCGCGGAATAACGCGCAATATTGAAAATAGTAAATAGATTCAATGGCGTAAATCTAAAAATACGCATGAGTTTCAATTGCTCCCACTTGCCCGCAAAACTTTGCCACCCTGCAAATGGCGCGCAGGTTATAACAAAAACCTCGTGCTCACCCGCTAAAGCCTGCGCGCAAGCCGCCGCCACTGTCTCTGCTCCCCCGCGCGCGTAAGGAGGAAAAATTGCCGCGATAACACAAACTTTCATCCCGTTAGAGGTAGGTCGTCTTTAGACGACCGTACATGGTTAAGTTTTAAGATTATTCTTGCCACTTTAAAAATCTCGTGTAAGGTAATGCCTTGTTTAGTTACCTCTAACGGGATTCATACCTTCTTATAAATTTCCTCCATTTTATTTCCAATCCCGGTCCAACTATAAAACTCCTCTGCCCTTTTTCGCCCCGCCTCACCCATTTTACGTGTTAAATCTTTCTGCATTAAAAGTATCTCCAGTTGATTAGCCAAGTCCTCCGGATCGCCCGGCTTAACTTTCAATCCAGTCACTCCGTCCTCAATTGTAACCCGCACTCCGGGCAAATCCGAAACAATCGCTGGCAAGCCGCAAGCCTGGGCTTCTGCCGCAACAATACTGAAACTTTCAATACGTCCAGTGGAAGGAACAACTAGTACCGTAGCATTCCGATAATGAACCGGCAGCTCATCATGCGGTACGAGTCCAACAAATACTATAGAAAAAGGGGACGTTTCTAAATTTTGTGCGGCAAAATTAGAAACGTCCCTATTTTTCAGGCCGACTTGTTTTGCCTGCTCTTCATATACTTTGCGCATATCTCCGTCGCCAATTATCTTACACATAAAATTTACTCCTCGTTTTTTGAGAATGCGCAAAGCCTCAATCAATACATGGACGCCTTTAAAATAATGCGCTCGATCCAATCCTGCCACTAATAAAATGGTCGGCAGTTCTGTCATTCTTCGTCCGCCCACGGCGGACGGAGAATCTCGAGATCCTTCGCGGAGTCTACCCCGCACCAAGCTTTCGCTCTGGTGCGTGGGCTCAGGATGACAAAAATTTGTAGGCCTGAATAACTCTACATCTACCCCATTGGGCACAACCCGCCAAGTTGGAAATCTCTCTCCCATTTTTTTATACAAACGCCCAAAATCAGAATTCATAAAATAGTCATCGGACAAAACGCAAACACAATCCGTATTTTTTATAATCCACGGCAAGATCTTGCGAGTATGCCATGTGAAAAAGAGGGACGTTCCCCTTTTTGACGCAAAAAGGGGAACGTCCCTCTTTTCACCCTCTCCAACCACATCCATCTCATGATGTAAAATCAATTTGAATTTCCACAACTTACGCGCCAAAACCGCAACTTCAGCGCCGCCAAAAAACGGATAATACACATGCACAATATCAAATCTGCGCAAGCGCCAAAGCAGCTGCGGCAAAATCGCAGCCTTGCCATATGACAGCAACGGCTTAAGATAATGCATCTCAACCCCTGATTCCTGATTCCTTATTCCTAATTCCCTTCTATACCGCGGCGTAAACACTTCCACGGCGTATCCGCGGCGCGAGGCCATCTCCTTGGCCATCCCCGCCGCCGCCACCCCAATCCCGCCCGGATATGGAGGATAAACGCAGGTTAAATAGGCAATCTTCATAGTATTGGAGTGTACACAAAAAAAATAGGGCTGGGAAGCCCTGTATGGTCGCCGTGGTACGCCAACCCTACCGCGCCCCTAATAACTGCCGATGCGCCTGCGCGTATTCAATCATAGCTTTCAGTCCATCCTCAAGCCGCACGACCGGAAACCAACCGAGCTCATCCTTGGCCCTCACAATATCCGGCAAAGGCAACTGCGACATAAAAAGCAAAGGCGCTTTAAAAACAACTTTGGATGAAGAGTCGGTCATTTCAATAATCTTTCGCGCAACTTCAACAAGAAGGACATCTTGATCGCTTCCTAAATTTACCGGGCCGGGATTGGTCTCGGCATGCATGAGTTTAATAAGTCCATCCACCAAATCCGACACATAGCAAAGCGAGGTGCGAAAACTCTTGTCGCCGTAAATTTCCAATGGCTTATTTTCTAAAGCATTAACCACAAAATCCGGAATCATCTCGCCAATGCGCAGTTTAGCCCGTGGACCATAAGTGCGAAAGATGCGTGCGATCCGAGCGTCTACGCCAAAAACCTCGCTAAAAGTTGCAAGCATTGTTTCAGAAAAACGCTTGCCCTCGTCATAACAGGCGCGCGGCGAGAGATGATCAACAACACCTTTATAATCCTCGGCCACAAAACTGCCATCCGCCGGTCTAGGCCCGTAAATCACGGAGGAAGAAGTAAAAAGCACTTTGGATTTCCACTGCGCGGCAATCTCCAGTAAATTTAAAAGACCCACCGCATTAACCTTCAGGGTATCAATCTTATACTTGTCAAAATCTTTCGGCGAGGTCGGACACGCAAGATGATATATTTCTTGCAGCCCCTGAAATTTAATTTTAAAACGATCTAGCTCTGGCCATTTTGAAACATCAATTGGCTCGTTAATATCGTGTTTTATAAAAATAAAATCCTCATATTTCAAAAGGTGCTCAATGTTCACAAGCGCGCCGGAAATCAAATTATCCAGGCAAATAACCTTGGCCTCCTTCAAAAGCGCCTCGCACAAAAAACTTCCCAGAAACCCCGCGCCTCCGGTTATAAGCACATTCTTTTTTTCGAAAATTGGAATCTTAGGCATACAATTTTCCTTTTCTCCTCCTCTAAGGATATCTGTGTTGGCGGCTCGCAGCAAAAATGTTGCGGAAGCCGAGCGGGCATGGTGCCCCGACCGCTGTCGGGGCGAGCGAGGCTGAGCACAAGCACCGGTTTTCACGCTGGGAAAACCGAGTGCGGTTTTTGCGCGAGTTGCCGATACAGATGTCCTTCACAACCTTATTATACCAACACTCACCCCTCCTTTAAAAGTCTTATCAAGGGGGAAGAACTGGTTTTTCACCCGCCCAAAACCGTCAAACACCGCCACATGCGGGCCGCCGCCCGGCCCCGCGCCAGTGATAATCTCCGCAATATTATCACGATCCGTGTCTCCGACAGAGAGATTCACACCCCCGCGAAACGTCTCGGTATAAGCCAGAAATGCCCTCTGCCACGAACCGCTCGCCGAATAAATGCGTACCTCCGGAATCTCTTTAGATCTGGGCGCGACAATAATCTCAACTGTGCCATCGCCATCAACATCACCCGCTCCGACATTCACACCCCCGACAAAAGAGGAAGGGAACGCATTAAAATTTCCCTTAAGTCTTCCGCGATTATCAAAAATCTTGACTGTTGAACCATTCGCTGGCCCGGGAGCAGTAATTATTTCCGCTCGTCCGTCTCCATCAATATCAGCAACTGCCACGCTCAATCCGGATCGCGCCTCCTGCCCATAGGCAAAAAATCCGCCCTGCGGCCGGCCTTGGCCGTCAAAAATCCGGATGTGCGGCCCGCCGCCCGGGCCTGGCGCTGTAACAATCTCGGACACCCCATCGCCATTTACATCTCCCACTGCCACGCTGACCCCGCCCCTGAATCGCGTATCATAAGCAAAAAAACCGCCAATCACCCGACCATCCACGCTAAAAATTCGCACCTGCGGCCCGCCGCCCAAACCCGCCCCTGTAACAATATCGCTCCGTCCGTCGCCATTTATGTCTCCCGCGGAAACACGCACTCCTCCTTTAAAAGTTGGCGCGTAAGCGCTGAAAGAGCGCGCCATCATGCCCGAAGGACGTGAAATTTTAACTGTAGGAACTGCTGCGGAATACGGCGCATTCAAAACATAAGGTATGCCCAAGGAAGGGCCAAACATCGGTATGCCCCCGGATGCCGCTAGCTCCACGGCCCGTCGGGCATTAACTCGACCCTTGCCAAGCTTGCTATTAAAACCCGGATTTATAAGATCAAGCGGATCCGCTGTATTCAATAAAATTTCACGAATTTCCACAGCCGAATAAACCGGATTCTGCGCCTTGATTAAAGCCGCTACGCCGGAAACTATAGGCGCGGCCATTGATGAGCCGGTCCAACCCCGACCAAAAAGCGCGGGATACCCCCTGCTCGGCTCATGAAATTGCGTGCTGTACAAATCAACGCCGGGCGCGGATAAATCAACGCAGTTGGCGCCATAATTGGAAAACACTGGCTTGCGATCATTGCGATCCAGCGCCGCCACCCCCAAAACCACATCTTCGCCAGTGCCGCCCGAGTAACATACCGGATACATCGGGTTCTGGTCCAAATCAGTTCCGGAATTGCTTTCATTGCCGACCGCGGCAACTACGAGGACGCCGGCCTGAAACGTCTCCCTTAGAGTTAAGAAAAACCCCGGATCAAAACCTGGCCCCACAAAGGACAAATTAATAATATCCGCGCCTTTAGCCACTGCGTATTTAATTGCCGCGCGTACAGTATCAGTGTCGCCCCGGCCTTGTGAATCCAAAACCCGCAAAGGCATAATGCGCACATTCCAGTTCACCCCCGCTCCACCAATGCCATTGTTGCCCACCGCCCCAATCATTCCCGCCACCACTGTCCCGTGATGCACCGCTTCCGATCGCGCTCCCGGCTCAATAGAATTTGGCGAGGGATCATTATCACCATCAATAAAATCCCAGCCATTTATATCATCAACATAAACATTGCTGTCATTATCCCGCCCGTCGGGAACCTCGCCTGGATTGCGCCACAAATTCGCCGCGATGTCCGGATGATTCATATCCACTCCTGTATCCAACACCGCCACAACTACTTCGGAGGAACCTGTGGTGCGCGACCATGCTTCATAAGCTTCAATTCTTTGCAAATGCCACTGCTCCCCAAACGCCTCCGGATCCGCCGGATAGCGCGGCAAAGCATGGGCCGGGAAAGCGAACGCTAAAAGCAGGGTAGTGATTAGAAATCGCCGCATAGTTTTATATTATACCACGATTATGTGGCTAGGCCACAATTTCGCAGTGGCCTAGCCACTGTTTTAAAAAATTGATGTATTTTTCTGGTGTATCAAATATTTGTTCTACTATTGCTTTTTTAATAACCGGCAACAACTGCGGTTTATTGAGATACATCCCATGACTGGACCAGGAATATTCTTCTAAAAATTTTTCCGCGCGAGCCCAATCGGCAATCTTCCCCTCCCCCCAATTTAAATCAGTAATAAGATCTAAAGCATTCAAGTGAATATAGCGTGGCAAATGTTCTAGTTGAGCGTCGCGCTGAACAAGCACTGCTTTAAATGGCCCCTCGAATAAACGGCCAGTGCGATCATTTTTCTTATTAAAATATTCAGCATACCCTAACGCAATACGGTGCATAAAACGAGGAACCCCTTGTTCAGCAATTTGTTCAAGTAGAAAATGAAAATGGTTAGGCATTAAGCAAAAACTTACTATATTGACAAGTGGTTTGCGTTTTGTGACCAAGTCACCTATACTTGTGACTTGGTCACAAAACTGATGTAATACTGCATTTACATCGAGCCCAAGTACTCCGCGATAATTCTCATCATTGAAAACAAAAAGCGAGGTATAAAACCGCAAATAATCTCTTTCATTTTTGAGATAGTTCTTTCAAAATACGAGCGAGACGAAGTTGAAAATACGCAGGAATAGCAGAGCTATTTCGAGTAATTTTCAACGAGTCGCAGCCGTATTTAGGCCACAAAGCTTTGTGGCCTAGCCACATAATATCAAACCCATTCTAAAAACAACAGACCCCCCGATGGCCATCGGGGGGTCTTTGTTGTTGCGATTATACGCTACCGCAAAACCTAGATCAGACTAGTAGATTATTGTTCCACCAGTGACCGGCAGGTTTCTAACCCGTGTGCCATCAATGTCAGCCACGGCGCCAGAACCAACTTCATCCCATTGGAATTCAGTTAATGCGGCAAGGGTGGTATTGACTGATCCGGCCTCTTCAAGCACATCAAACCGAACTGTGTCATCGCTTGAAGTTGACGCGCCAGTGGTATCTACTTTCAAGACATAGGTTTTGGAAGTGCCGGCGGCAATGGTACGCGAGGTTGTCAAAGCCAGTCGTGCATAGCCAACCTTCTCGGTTCCCGAAAGTGTGCCATCAGCTGCGTCTGTGCCATAAAGGGCCCAATCGCCGTCTCCTGCTTCAAGCTGGGTGGTCAGATCGGCGGCATCGTAAAGCGACCAGCCTGCTGCAGTTGTAACCGCTCCACTGCTGGCATTGCCAAGTCGGTTCCAACCTACTGTTGTAGAACAGGTGCTCGCGTTACATGTACTGGTTACCTTAAAGGTAAGCACATCAAGTACGATATCACCAGCAGCATCAGCGGCAACCGTGAAGCGCAGTGCCTCATTCAATCCGGGCACTGAAGCGCCGGCCGGTGAAGCTGCGGACAAGGTTACCGTAGGCTTGGACTTGCGCACAGTCATGGCATAACCGGAAAGCGTGGAGGTATCAGCGTAACAAGTTGACAACCCGCCGCCATCGGAACATAGCGTAGTCTGGCCAGTGCCATGCACATCACTGCCTTCATCCAAGGATGATCCTGAAGCCGCGCCAACCGCTTCAAATGTGCCGTTGAAGTCAAGGCGGAAGGTCGGGGTGTCGCCTGATACGCCAGATTCCGAAATGGTTGCGTAATCAGCGGCAACCGTCATTACCGTTGTCCTGTCGCGCGGCACATAGAAGTTAAGATCGCTGAAGTTAGCGTTGGCTGAAGCAAGCACTCCGGTCTTGGTCTCCAGAGTTCCATCCTGTTTCGGATAAGTAATCTTTACCTGCACAATGCCGGTATCATCAGCAGCGGCATCATTGGAGATTCTCAACCGTCTTACAAGGAAGTCCTCATTGGCGGCCAAGAACTTAAACTTAGTCATGTTGACGTTGGACGCGCCGCCCAAAATAATGGCTGAAAGCGGTGAATCGCCATCCAGATCAGCCGTGAGCGTTCCGGAATTGCCGACCGTCAACACCACAGTCGGCGTGTTATTAGTTACTCCGCCAACGCTGGCTGTTACGCCCCAAACTGCATCGCCGTCAGTTGCTGTTACAGTATTACTGTCTCTGTCCTGTGCCGTGATATCTGCGGCGGCATTAATACCAAGCCAAGCAGTATCCGCGGCGCTGGACATCAGCGAAGTTGACACATTGACGCGTGCCACTAATCTCTTGGTCGCGCCGGCCGGAATTGTCCAGTCCATGTTATCAAAGGTGATAACACCTGCGGTGGTGGGAGATTTTGCGACCGATACCGCGGTATCGCCGTCGTAGAGCCGAGCCGTGATTACCACATCATCAAACTCTCCCGCAGTGTAAGTGCCACCCGTGTCGTCGCCTTGGCCAGTCATCACAATCTGTGTAACCCTGACCGGCGATTGAGACCCAGCCGCAAACGAGAATCCGACCATTTGCACATTGCTTGCGCCCTTAACTGTTGTGCCGGAAACCGGTGTTGAGGCCAACTGCACTGTTAGAGCGCTGGCGCGAACCGTCATAGTGTTTCCAGTCACAGCCGCTTGGCCGCCAACTATGTCAGTTGTTGCAACGTTCTGATTGGTGGAGACCTCGCGAATAGATCCTGCGGGGAATACGCGCAAAGTAACAGCCCATCCGCGTGTTGCAATATCGTTGGCGGTTACTTCACTTGAAGCAACGTCCATGGTTACCAAAAGATTGCGAGTCTGTCCCGCGTTAAGCGTCCAGGATTGGGTCAAATCATTGTCCCAGACCGCGGACGATGCCGCAGTTAGGGATGTTCCGCTGGTGACTGTTGCGCCGGAAAGCTCAACTGGTCCCATAAGCGTTGCGCCCGTGTCGGCATCTTTAATCTTGACATCAGTAAAGTAGTTGGTTGTGCCGTTTTGAAGCGCGCCCGCAACTTGAGCGCCAGCTTCTGCTAGGCTTAATTCTATCTCGCGAATATCCAGCGCTTGATCGCCGGCCGTGAGCGAGAATTTATACATCTGAACATCTTGTGAACCCAAAGACACATCCGATGCTGACGGGCCGTTGAAGGCCACAGTTACTCGGCCGCCCTGGCTGGTTACAAATGAACCGCCTGTTGCGGGAGTAGCTACAGCAGTTGCCACCGCAGCAAAGCTCGTAAAGGTGACAGTCGCGCCATAGCCGTACACTTTATCAACCACTAATAGGTCTGATGGGTAAGTTGAATCAATGTAAGTGCTAATTGTGCGAGCTCCGCGACCGGAAACATTGGCTTTTACCGTAAACAACCGATTAGTCCCCTGACCCAAGGCAAAAGGAGTGCTGCCCAGATCAAAAGTGACGCGGTCAGATACTACTGCTCCATCGGCCAGTTTGGTTGCGCCCTGATACAAAGCAAAAGCACTCAAGTCCGAAACTGTTACGGTGCCGCCGACGGTAACTACCGCGCGGCGAAGCTCAACATCATTGGTTCCGGCTGTAAGACGGAACTCGCCAATGGCCACGCCGGTTTGTCCAATCGTGGGATTTGATGGATCAGAACCGCGCGTCAAAATTACGGTTGAAACCCCTTGTGAACCAATTGACATGGTTGAGCCAGTGACCGGCAAGCCCGACACTGCAGCCGTGGTGCCAAGCGCGCTCACTCGGAAGGCGTGCGTATCACCAGCGGTTGCAACGGTTCCTGCGGTCAAGGAATTGACATCAACCACAACCGAAAGAGCCTTGGCAGTATTTGCCGCTACTGCAATATTGAGTGCGGCAAACTCTGCTTGCCGTCCCTGTGAAGTAAGCGTGCGGCCGGAAGTCAAACGAGTCGCGCCGTCATAAATATAAATCGCGCCGAAATCGTTCGCTGATCCAACTCCCACACTCTGCACAGTAATTCCAGTAATAGTTTGCGCTGCGGTGCCGGCAGTTACGTTGAACTTAAGAGCCACCACCGAAGTCACACCCCCTGGAAGGACTGCTCCCGCCGGACTATCTGAAGCCAAAGCTACAGAAAGCGCGCCGGTTGGGACTGCGGTTGCCGGAGTAGCGGCAAGCCCCATGGCTGTACCGAGATCCGGATTAGCCGCTGTGATCGCGGTCTTGTCATAATCAGCCACTGCGCTGATTGCTGTCCCTTCTGTGTAATTAACAAGAAAACCGGTGGGAACAGCTACTACTTCGCGGGCCCAGTTGGCTCCGTAAAGAGCAACTGCTACCGCTTCAGAAGCAACATGTCGGCGTAGTGCGCCGGTTGCTACTGCATATACCTTGGGATCCGGACCATCTTCCTTAATCAGGCGTGAACCCGGACGAATAGTCACGTTTGCTCCCAAAGCAATTGCGCCAACCTCGGCCTCGGTTAAGACGCGGACTCGGCTAAAGTCTGTGCCAAACCAAGCAGCGTAGGTTGACGCTGTGGGGAAGAGGTGCCGTTTTGCGTCAGATCCGTAGTAGTAAACCGGGTAACCGCCAAATGGCGAGCGCACGGTTCCGCGAATTACATCCCCTGCGGCCAGCGCTGTCTGCCCTTGTGCCAAAGGAACGGCAATAAAGGCAGCAGACATGGCCCAAGCGATTGTCGCTACAACTACAGCCCATGTAAAGGCTTTCTTCCCGAAAGTCAAAGTATTATACATAATTTATCTAATTTTCGTTCGTCTATTTTAATTTTTAACTATCTTTTTTAAGAGATATTCTCCATTTACCCCTGACGGGGTTGTGGCTCGACCTTTGAATATCCCACAGTTTTTTAAGCATGGTACCGATATAAGGTACCCAAAATTGGATGTACCGCGTGCATCCAATTTTGGGTCCCCTAACTTAATAGCTCACGATCAAGCAATATATTGGATTGATAATACCTTATCAAAGAACTTTTGTATTGTGGATAACCGCACAACCTTATTCATCAGCTTTGTCCTGCGCCTCACCAACCTCATCCAAAGCTTTCTCGGCTTTCTCCAAGGCCGTAAGGCCTACGCTTCTTGCGCGGCTCGGTACTGGCGTAACCACAAACTGGGTCGGTTGCGGTTCGGTCTTAACACTTGATCCGGCTGGCGGCGTGATCAGGGCTGGCGTTGCTGGAGCTGGACTTATCGGTGCTGCAGCGCTTGTAGGCACGGCGGTTTGCTCTTTTTGCTCTAAAACTGCCTTGGTTTGCTCTAATTCCTGCATATATTGCACAGCTCTCCGCGCCATCTCCGAAGCCGCTACTCGTACCTGTTGTGGATCGCCGGCTTGTCTCAAGTTATTCCTTGCCCCCTGAACATCTTGAACAAAATGGTTCAACGCCTTTTCAACTTGGCCATCCGGTTCGCCTGAACGTTCTGTTATAGTCCTAATTTCTCTTAAACGATTACCGGCCATATCCATTTGCACCTTGGCCCTCTCAGCCGGATTGGACACAAAGCGCATTTGGGTCTTTTCTATGGCTAATTTTGCAGGATAAAACCGCTCCCCGGGCAAGGCATTGCGGGAAACTGCCGCCAGCGCCCCTCCAGCCGCTAACAATAATAAAACAGCAAAACCATAGACAAATTGCGGCGGAACCAGGTATCGCAAAATATAAGTATTAATATTAAACCTTTCGGCAAAACCCAGCTTTCTCGCCGGTTGCCCCCCATGCGCCATGATGTACGCCAACACATACCCCCGGCTTTTTTCAGCCTCTTCAGGAGCAGGCGCAAATTTTTTATGATATGCTTCTTTAGCCTCTTTCAATTGCTTAATGAGTTCCTTCTCGGTCATAACAATGTATAAATTACCTTTTAATGCAGCATCTTTTGTAATGTTTTTACTCCCCTGTGGATAAGTACCCGCGTATTACCTATCGTTTTTCCAATAATTTCTGCAACCTCTCGAATTTCCAACTCCTCAAAAAAACGTAGAGCAATTACTTCCCGGTATGGCTCGGGCAACTTTTGCACGCAGGCGATCAAATGGTCAACGTCTTGGACAACAAGCTGTTGCGTGAGCGCATCTTCACGAGTATCGGCCACCTCAAAGCCGTCCTCAAAATCATCAAGAGCCACAATTACCGGAGTTCTCCCCTGCGCCCGGTAAAAATCTGCCACCTCATTGCGTGCTACCCTATAAAGAAAAGCGCGAAAATTCCGTATTCTTTTTGCTGATGCGTTTGTCAAATATTCCCAAGCCTTCAAAAACACCTGGTTCGCAATATCTTCCGCATCTTCTTTTTGGGAAACCCTAAACATGAGAAACTCGCGGATCTTTGCAAAGTACTGGCCATGGAGCGCAACAAAGGCTTCCTGATCGCTAAATTGTGAAACCCGTGCGACAAGTTGTTGATCATGGATATTGGGCATATTAGATGTCGCTAAAAATACAGAAAAGTTACAACAAATATAGCACAATACTAGATATGAAAGCAAGAAAAATGGACTTGACACCTATAAAAGTCTACGCTATAGTAGACTTTAGTCAGCAGATTAAGCAGAGTATGTACTAAACAATTGCTTAATCTGCCTAATCTGCTTACTCTGCTTAAATAACTCAATTAATATGATCCGCCTTTCCGTCTCCGAAGCCGCCAAATTCTTTGGCATAGAGCAAAAAACCATCCGCCGCGCCTTAAAAAGCGGCGATCTGCGCTATGTGGTAATCCGGGGTCGTTATCGTATTGCTTTTGAAAGCCTTTTAGAGTGGTCTCAAAAACGGCCCAAAATAAAAAACAAACTTGAACATCACGGTGTTGGTCAATATGTGGACCGCTGGAAAATTCGCAACAAACTCTTCAGCCCCAATCCGGCGACATTGAGTGGAAAAAGAGAACGCCTCTAATTTTGCTTTGCAAAATTTAGAAGTGCTCTCTTTTTCCACTCAAAAACAGTCCCGTAACCGCGGGACTGTTTTTTTCTTGCCTTTTACAGTAGTGTGCCCTACGACTTCACGTATCCGAGCAATCTTACCACTGCCCAATCCATGGTTGACCGCGGAATGCGTCCAAATACTGCTCTAAACTCTTGAATACCCTCGCGCTCTTTAGCTAAATCGCGGGTAAAGCGAATGCGGTACATTAAGGTATTCCAAGCTAGATCTTCTTCCGCATCCTGGAAGTTCGGGCGATGGACATAAAGTCTCGTAAATATACGCAGAGCCGCAGCAACTTGGGCGCGTTCCTTTTCAAGGTTGCGGCTTACGGGCTTTATCCCTTGCGTCATGCGCTCCACATCTTCCCAACTTACGTTAGCCCGTCCCACAGTTTCCAGATAATCCCGCAGTACGGCTCGCCGCTCCCCAGACCCTAAATTCTTGGTCTTGGCCGAGACGCCATAAGCTACGAAGTTGGTGAGCGTTGTGCGCTGTTCTTCGGTGAGACCCACTCTAAAGGCTAGAGCGTCCGAGCGAACCAGAGCATTATACCGCGCTTCTTCAGATTGATTGCGGGATACTCCGATCCTAGAGATTAGTTCCTCAACTCGTGAAGGATCGTGGATAAGTATAGCTACTGGTGCGGCGGCTGGAGCGGGAGCCGGAGCTGGCGCCGCCGCAGGAGCTGGGGCTACTGGCGCTGGTGCCGCCGGAGCGGCTGCCGGTGCCGCAGCCGGAGCGGCGCCGCCCGGTGCAGCCGCAACTGGCGCCTGAACAGCCACTGTATACTCATCAGTCAAACGCTGGTTCAAAGCCGTATCGCGCACTTTAATAATATACTTATAAGTCTGACCAGCCTGTACACTACTATCCACATAGCGCTGGGCGCCTTTCTCTACTATAGCTCGCACATCGCCGGTTACGGGTGTACTGCCCCCGTCATTGCGCAAGACTTCCACGCGATAAAGATCCACGTCAGACGGGTCAGTCCAGGTTAAAGTTACGCTTGAACCATTGCTCGTGAGTTGCACATTGGTCGGCGCCGCCGGCGGGGTCAAATCTGAAGTGCTGGAACCCACTGTCGCGGCTGTAACCACACCGCCCAAAATGCCAAAGGACGAGAAGTGGCTTACCGAGGCGATCAGCAAGTTGTTAGTGGTGTCCACCGTGGTGGACACGCTCTCCCATGTCTGGCTGGAGGTATTATAGGAAGCCAGCGTCAGCTTGGATTCGTCAACTCCGGCCGCAGTAACATCCGCGTCAGTATACGGCATGGTAATGGTTACCGGACTGTTGGTGTCGGATACTTTGTTGCCATTGGCGTCTTTGGGGGTAATGTCATAACCGTGCGAACCCACCATATTTTGATCCGCTCCGGGGTCAATGGAAACCACTGTCGGGTCGGTCTTCATCTCCACTTTCCCGGTTGAAGAATCCGTGGTGGAAAAGGCGTTGGTCGGCACATTAATCTCCGGAGCAGTGCTCCCGACCGCCAGATTATTGAACTTCATCAATCCGCCGGAAGAAAGTCCAAAGGTACCGGATTCGCTCTTCTGGGTGTACCCCGAGATTGAAGTATCCATTGCGAACGTCGGGGCCGCTCCAGAAAGCGTGCCGCCCGAAACCGTTACATTTGTCGCGGTGGACTGTTTGCCGTTGTCGCCAATCGCTTTACAGCTCCAGATACCATTGGCAAGATCAGCGGAAGCATTGCCGGTTGAGGAATCAATTTCCACCGCTACGGTTTTGCTGTCTTTGGAACAGATGACTTTCGCGGTCCCGGTATAGGCCGCGCTGTCGGTTTGCACCGGGAAGGTTACGGTATCTCCGGCGGTGCCGGTTGCTTGGGTCATCGCGATCGCGGAGGAAAGCGTTAAGTTCCCGCCGGAAACAGAAGCAGTGGTAATGGCCGGTTCAAATCCTTTCTTGGATACTTTGACATTATATGAACCTTCCGGAACATTGGAACCGGACAGGTTGTTGTTTGACCCGGACTGGTTGCCGCTGACTACCTTGAATGATGCTTTAGTTGTTGTGTCGGTAAAGGTCGCGGTCGCTCCTTCCAGGTTGCTCGTGCCATCCGTAATGCGGCCGGTAACAGTGCGCAGAGTTGGCACTGTTGCGGTAATGGCCGCGGTGCCGCCGGCAGTAAGCGTAGCAGAAGATGAAGTCAGAGTAAGAGGACCGGTTCGAGGAGAACCACAACGCACCGTATAGGTACCAGCCGGCGCGCTAATCGTAGCGGTGCCGCTTTGAATCGGAGCGCCAGAACCCAAACCAGTGGAATCGCGCGCGTCACAGAATCCTTCTGTCAAGCCCGTAGCGGTAACCGTAATGGTCGCGGCATTTCCCGCGATGGTGAAGTTCTGGGTCTTAGAAGTATCACCTTGCGCAAAGGTTACAGTAGCGCGGCCAAGCGGACCTATTCCGGGCGCGAATCCGTCGCAAGTCATGGTGGTTGAACCGCTGGAGGCCAGTTTGACTCTTATGGAATAAACGCCGTTCCCACCGGTTTGCCCGCCATTGCCGCCAGCAGAACCATAGCAGTTGACAAACGCGCCGGAAACATTGGATCCGGCTTTAGTTACGGTGCCGGTTACAGTTCCAAAGTTTGCTGCGGTAGCCGCGATGTTCTGACCGGTAAGCGATGTACCGGACATGGTGACAGTTTTAGTGCCAACTTCGCCGTAAGACGGAGAGAACGCGCGAAGGCACCAAGTGCCGTTGGAGACATAGAGAGTGAAGTTTCCGCTACTATCAGTTGGACTATCAGCAAATCCGCCAGAGGGTCGGGAGTTGGCAAAGTCGCAAGCATCCGAGCCAGTGGTAATGGTGCGCTTTTCCGCGCTCACCTGCGCGTATTGAATGCCATTGCCGGATTCGTCTTGAATCGCGCCGGAAATAGTGGTTGAGGACTTCACCATCTTTAAGGTAACGCCAGTGACGTTCGCACCTTTCACATTGGCAATCTCGCGCGTGGAAGGCGGAAGTCCGGGACCGTCCGCGCCAACTTCATAAGTGCCGTCTACCACCGCCAAGCTAAATGTTCCGTTAGAATTAGTCTGGGCAAACGCGCCATGGCAATCTTTGAACTCGCCCGAAGTGGCGTCAAAACACCCCACCGGTTCAGCATGCACAAACACATTAGCAATTCCGGTCGCGGAACCGTCTACCACAGTTCCAGTAATACTGCGATTGGAGGCTTGCACCGCAAAAATAATGGTCTTGTCCGTATCCATGTTTACTATTTGCGGCTTGGGCGGCATAAAGGTAAAGGTGGGCAGGGGTGGCGGACCGCCAGTGCCAAACTGTTCAAAAGCCATGTGCGGACCCATGCCGCAATCATAGTTCTTATTCTGCTGAAGCCTCAATGTGGTTGATCCGGCGCCAGTGCCGTCCAAAGTTACGGCTTTCATGGAGGGCGCAGAAAACTCAAAGTCAAATCCGCCCGCCGAACAGAACACATCCACCTCTGTACTGGCCGAACCGCCCGAGATATTCACGGTCAAGGTTTTGGAGTCTGTCGCGGTCGCCATATTCTTATACCTGATATCTACCCCAGTCCGATTCGCGCTGGATAAGGTAATGGGCTGGAACGGAGGCGAACCGCCCAGATCAGCTAATAGCGTAGGGCTTGGCGGGATATTGCAAGCATATTCGCCCGGAGTCAATCCAGTCATGCTCCAGTCGCCACTGGCGTCCGTGGTGGCTTCTTGAAAACCCATAAACGCGCTACCCGCAGTCCCGACCATGAAACCGCCCATTTGATTGCAGAACACCTTAACACTGGCAATTGCAGTATCGCCAACACCGCAAGATCCGCCAACCGTACTACCTTTGCAAACCCTTCCAGAAATGGACAAAGATCCGCCTTGCTGAATGCTAAACGGCGCCGGATTAATGGTTTGACCAATCTTTACTCCGCTCGCGTCTTTAACCACCATGGTTACGCGCTGATTTTCTGCCGCCGTCACCGGAGTAGTAATCTGATCCAGCTCAAAGTGCAACATTGATCCACTGGTCACTGCTGCGCCAGCCGTGGTTAGTGTAATAGTTTTTGCCACCGTATCCGTAGAGGCAGTGGCCGTAACGGTTCCGCTTTCTTGGCTATTTAAATCCGAATTCCATTGCGATTGGGACGCCGGCGTGATCCGCGCGTTGCCAGCGCTCGTGGACAAGGTAAAGCCCGACGGGAAACTCAAAAGAATTGTGGAGCCAACCAGCATGGCGCCCGGAGCCGGAAATTCACATTCAAAGGAAGTAGCTTTATTAGCCGACCGTTGGCGCGGCTCACAGCGCGTGGGTGTTGCCCAAAAAGTCCCGGCGGTCGCGCCACCCATGCCGCCGAAAAAGTTGGTGCTGTCGGCGACAGTGGTGCCCAGAAACCCTCCCGTAGTCGTGGAGCTTTGTACCACGAAATTCGCCACATTATTACCACCAGTGGTGTCCATGGCTGTGCCAGCGAAATTCGTGACATTAGTGGAGACTGTCAGCCGACAGGTTTGCCCGTTTTGTAAACCTAATCCCTGAATTTCTACCTCCGGCGGCCGATACACAAAGGTCTTGCCCGTAAGCGGTACAGTAACCCCCACTGGACATTCAAACGTGTAATTGGCGGCTGTGGTAGCTTGCGTGGAGTTCACAGCCTGATCAAAGTGCGCCACTATCTTGTAGTTATCCGCGTCCGCAAAAAGCAACTTGGGCGCCACTAGCGCGCTTTCCGAAGCCGCGGTGGTAAAGCATTGATTGGTGGATGCTGTAAAAACAATATCAGCCGGATCTGTCAACCCGTTAGTCAGTCTAAAACAGTAACGCGTGTTGGCGATTAGTGGTGTTCTAGGACTGAAACGCGCCGCTCGGCCAGCTGAATCATAAGTCAAGTTTAAAGCGCTGGAGTCAAGTACAGTCTCTCCGTCATTGGGGACGCCATTGCTATTCGTGTCAATATATAGAGAGGCATTCGTCAGAGTTACCGTGGCGGAATTTAAAGGTTCGGAAAAGAAGGCCTGCAATTCTCCTGTGTATATTGAAACACCCGTGGCCCCATTGGAAGGGAAGGTCGGATTGCCCAAGGTTGCGGAACGCAAAGTCGGAGCCGTGCTATCGCTGGCCGTAGCCCCTGAATCTACTCTAAAACGCGTGCAGTAATCTCCAACCATGTTTTGATTGACTTGATTTTTAACAGCCAAAGAATTAGGTGAACCTCGCACGCAAAGTTCATAATCAGCGCCTTCCACTAAATCACTGGCCGGATTGATAATTAAAACCCGCGGTGTAGCTTCCCACTGCAGAACACAGGCGCTTATGCTCGTGCAAACCTCTGTGGTGGGCACAAAGTTGACTACCTGCTTTAGGCTCACTGCCGGATTGCCGCCCACAAACGCATCCAAATCTCCCGCATTTACACTGCCGGCGAGCCCTCCATCGCTATTGAAGCTCATATCTCCTTCCGGTCCTATAGGAAACCTCACCGAGAGATTCGCGTTTTTGAAAAACATGTCCCCGCCTTGTGGATAAGTAGAATTTACCCTGGGAGGCGTGGTGTTTGTTCCTCCTGCCCCGCCAAAAAAACCCGAGGTTTTGAAGCGATTAACATGCGCCGCGGCCAAAGCATTACCGCCTGCATCCGTAACGTTTGCAATTCTCAATTCATACCAGCTATTAGTCTGCAGTAAAGAATGCGCACAGCTAATCCTAGTATTACTGTCCGAAAGAGTAACCCCGCTACACTGATTCGTACTGTCTAAAGTTGTACAAGCCGCCGCCGCGCGCACCGCCGCTTCTCCGGCTCCCTCCATTCCGGTACAACGTTTTAGACTGACCGAGCTTGGACCAACCATTAGCCCCAATAATGCCTCATTAAACACCCGATCAACAACAGCATCCGGCGGCACAAATTCCTGGCTATTGGGCGGCCCGCCTGCTCCTGTTACAGTTGGCCCCTGACTATCCGCGGTAAGCACGCGCGAATATACCGCGTTTGTCACGTTTCCAGAAGACAAGGCAAGCGCAGTCGTACCTGCCACAGCACTAACTGTTACCTGATCGCCATGTGTTGCACTTCCCGACAATACAAGGCTAAACACCAACTCATAAGTCCCTCGCCCTGTCATTGAGGAAGGAAGAGCATAAGTGTTGCCCGCACCATTCATTCTATTTTCCGGAGGCGTCGCACTTAAAGTTAGGGTATTTAATCCTATACTACAATCAAAAAGCCAGAACTGGTCAGTCTGTTCAGTGCCATCTACCACGGCCTGATTAGTATCCGCCAGAATGAAACATTGCGCAATATCACTATTTGTAAAACCCGCTCCCGCTGTTAACGAAACCGTAACCGCAGTCAGGGTTTCTCCACTGCTTGCCGTCATCCCCCACTGGAACCCCGCCCCTATCCCATCTGGATCAGGTTTAACATTGCTTGCAGAAAAATCTACAAGGTCAGTTGTAAGCGTAACCGCGGCTTGAGCCTGCTGTACTGGCGTTGGTAAAAATACTCCCAGCGGTACGCCAAAGGCCCAAAGGATAGTGGTCAATACCACAAAAAACGTAATGCCTGACCGCGCCTTTTCCCGACTTCGGAAAATTGTTTTTTTAAAATTTAGATAAAAACCTGTAAAAGGGTTTTGCATATTGTAACCTTAAAATTAGAGAGTTGTTAAATTTAAATAAAAGTTATCCACAATCCTCCCTTGAGATTGTTCCTATTATTTTAACACACTTCCAGTTGTCATGTCCAAAATCACATCTGGGGCAAGTACCGTCTTACTCTCGCCACTAACCAGACTTTTCGCTCGTATTTTCAAATCCTCCATAATTAAAACCTGGCCCTCTTGAATTTGGCTAAAATCCGGGGTAATCGCCACTTCAAACACCGCCCTCGTGCTAGAACCAGGCCTATCTGACCAAGTAATTCGCCAGCGCACTATCTGGCTTGCCGGTTCATAAACTAGCCCGCGACCTTGCGGCGCAAAACCCGTCCAGGCCGCATTTGGCCCCAATTTCCCGCTTACGACCACACCTTCAAAATCTCTACCAGTATTCGCCCGCAAAAACACCTTGATTTTAGTTTCCTGCCCCGCTTGCAATGGCCACGGCCCCCGTCCCAATTGCTCGCCCTCCATTGAAAAATACAACGCCTCTCCTTCTAAAAATAACTCCGATTGTCCAGAATACTGTAGACTTTCCTCTTTATTCTCTTCACCACTAAAAAGATTCGGCTGGGATTTTTCCACCTCTTCTTCTCCCCCACGGATAGTGGCCAGAGTCGCAGTTTGTGCGCGAGGACTGTTTGAGCCGACTTTATCCCCACCCCTCCCCCTTGACAAAAAAACCAGGTTCGCCACCACCAATCCCGCAACCGCAATTACCAAAAAAATATCCACAACCAAATGCGTGTAAGCCTTATGCGTTGGACAACTCGGACCCGCACAATAAAACTGTTGCCATCGCCCACGCAGCCATTCAAAAACCGGCGACCGCTTTGATTCGCAAATCAAGTGGTTTGGATCAGACGGATCGTGCTTACAGATAAATTCCATAAATTTGGCAGATTAAGCAGAGTAGGCAGATTAAGCAAATTAAGCATTGAGATACGTTTCTTGACTCTGAATCCATCGCGTAAGCAACTTTCCCACTTCTTCGCATAGAGAAACTATAACATTATATTCACTATCCGAAATATACCCAAGGTCATGTGAAAGAAAAATATGATATTTAAGTTCTTCTAATGAGGCATCTGCCATCCGATAAAAATTTAAGCTATCTTTAAGTGTTTTTCTTCGGAATCCTTCTACTATATTCGCGGTAATGGATATAGCGGCACGACGGATTTGTGCAACCAACACATATAACTCCTCTTTGGGAAATGTTTTAGTAATTTTATATACCAATAATACAAGCTCGTGTGCTTTCCGCCACACGTCAAGATCATGGAATGTTCTAATATTGGCCATACATCAAGAATGCTTAATCTGCTTAGTGCTTACTCTGCCTACTCTGCTTCTCTAGTTACTGCCAAAATTTCATTCCTTCCATCCCCATCTGCATCCGCTACTATTGGTATTACTCCGCCTCTCGCGCTTTGGTCAAAGGCAAAAAAACCCGGCCCAGCCGCCTGCCCCTTATTATTAAAAATCCGAATTTGCGGCCCGCCGCCAATACCCGGCCCTGTTACAATTTCCGCCTGCCCGTCATCATCAACATCCCCCACGGCCACCCGCACCCCGCCCCGAAACCTCGGATCATACGCAAAAAATCCGCCCGAGAGCAACCGTCCTTCTCCGGAAAAAATCCGCACGAATGGCCCGCCGCCCGCACCAGCGCCAACCACAATTTCCGAAAACCCATCCCTATTCAAATCCCCTACTGCCACATTCACAGCGCCCCGATAACGGGAGCCAAAAGGAAAAAATGGCGTCACCAAAAGCGTCCCATCAATCCGATAAATCCTGACTTGCCCGCGATATGAAACCACAATCTCTTTTACACCTTCGCCCGTAACATCCCCTAAAGCCAAACTAATCTCCTCGCTCCGCGCCCCTGCGCCAAATGGCGCAAAACTAGTTTGCTGACCACTGCCAAAAATGATTTTTACTATTCCCCCCTCCTCTCTCTTTACCTTTTCTACCCTTTCGTCTCCATCTAAATCCATACTCGCCATAACCACTCCGCTCTCCTCCCGACGGTCCAGCGCAAAAAATCCCGCGCGCGCAACTTCTCCCGCCGCGTTAAACACCCGCGCAAAAACTCCATTCTCAAACGGCGCGCCCACAATTGTTTGCAAAGGCCGCAATACTATCAAGCCGTCCTGCGCCTCAATTTGCAAACGCCGCGTAATCAAACCATCATTTACCACCGAATCCTGTCTGCCGCGCAATTTCTCTATTTCTATAGGCAACTCTACAGTCTGGGTAGTCGTACTCGAATTGACAAAAGCAATACCTTTTTCAAAATCTCGACGCCAAAGTCCGGCCGAAAAAGGAGACGTTTCTAAATTTTGCCGCGCAAAATTAGAAACGTCCCTCTTTTTCGCCTCCCCTAGAGGCTCACCTAAAAATGCCTCATACTCATCATACCACCAAGTCTGACCGTGATCAGTCAGTCCTGAATCAAAACTATAAAATCCATCATCCAAAAACGTGCTGGTAAGTCCATACCGAAACTGGGAATAATCATCAGGCTTACCCGTGCGGCCTATGGTATTTACCACCGGCAGCGCTGGAGGATGATTTTGAGAGATTGACGTCTTATACTTTGCCATGGTCTGCGCCCAACCTTGACGGGGAAAATACTCAAACATAAGACCATTCACTTGCGACGCATAGGCAAGATTTCCATTCATCATGATAAGCGCGCGATCGCCAAAAAGACGAGAAGTATTTTCAAGGAGCTTCTGCATCCCTTCTTGCCAAACTGCATTAACACTCTCTCGCGACTCCGCCTGACCATCGCGATCTAAATCAAGGCCTGCTCCAGTATGATGCGAAGGATCCTCCCAGCCATTATCATAAAAAATCCCGTCCCAAAGACCCGTATCCAGAATTTCATTGCTCACAAATTGCGGTAAAACATCTTGCCAGCGCCGCCCCTCTATAAGCGGCGCCCGATCAGTAATATTGACAATCCAAGTTCCGGGCCAAAACGAGCGACGTGAACCTCCGACATCGGTAATAAACCATTCTGGTTTTAAATATGACGTTGCTAACTTCCTGCGCAAAGGCGCAACGCCCTCCGGAAGCGTTAATGCGTCTTTCCTAATCTCAACAGATGTTATGTACGCGAGCAGAATAATGTTTGGATTGAGTTCCCGTAAAAGCTGGAGTTCGCGCCGACTACGTTCCTGCACTTCCATGTCCAAAATAAGCAAATCCCATTTTTTAAGCTCCCGCGCCTCTTCCTCGGAAATAGTCCAATGTAAAAAATAATTGGCCAAACGCGGAAAAGTCGTCTTCACTTCAGGCAAAGCAAAGCTCGCTTGCGGCACTATCACTCCTATTAAAACTAAAACCAGCGCATAGAATAACCTAAAGCGAGACATAAATAACTAATGTTTGTCAAAATAGTCAACAAATTGTAGCCGCAGGTCTTTAGCCTGCGCGATATACGCCGCCTAAAGAGCGGCGACTACCATTATTTCAATTAGTTATTAGAAATTAGTCATTCCGTGTTACTTCCTTATACACCTTGAATAACGCGGCATAGTGTTCTTCCGGATCATGCGTCTTTTTAATGTATTCTCGCGCGGCCTGACCAATTTGTTTAAGCCGCGTTTCATCGTAATATATTTCTCGCACCTTGTCTACCCAATCTTTAAATAATTTCGTACTTTTCGTAGTATTTTCGTACTTTCGTATGGTCACCAAAAATCCCGTCTTTCCATCTTCAATCAAATTCTGAATTCCGCCAATCCGCGAGGCCAGAACCACTTTGCCTGCAGCCTGCGCTTCTAATACCGCAAAAGGCGACGGCTCGGGCCAAAGCGACGGCACTGCAACCAAACGCGCGCCATCAATAATCTCCCGCAACTCCGCCTTTTCCAAAAATCCCAACAACTCAATATTCTCCAATTTTTCATTTTTAATTTTTAATTTTACATTCGTGAGCTCCGGCCCCGTCCCCGCAATCTTAAACTGCATCTCTGGCAACTTTTTAGCCATCTCCAGCAACAAATAAACCCCTTTCTCCCTCGTTATCCGTCCGGCAAAGAGAACGTAACCGCCATTACTGTCATTCTGAGCGACCGCAGGGAGCAAAGAATCCCGCATGTATGTGCGACCATCGCGTGCATTCGCACGAAATTCTTCACTACACTGCACTCCGTTCAGAATGACCGGAAGAGGCACTACTTCAATGTGTCTTCCCCCTATCCCCTGCTCCACCAACTTCTCCTTCACGAACTCCGTCGGCACAACATACCGCGCCACATTATTATCATAAACCCGCAGCATCTTATGTATGCCCCATTCCAAAACATCCGCAAAACTTGCGGCGTACGAATCTTTTATGCATTTATGCGCGATCGCGTAAATACCCTTGCGCTCGCAAATTTCCCCATGATCATACAAATTGTAATTCGGGTTAATAAGATGATAATCATGCACCGTCATGACCACCGGCACCCCGAACCGTTTGGCCATCGGCAAGATTGAAGGAGAAATATGGTGGTAAATATTATGTATGTGCACAATGTCCGGTTTAAACCTTTGCAAAACCTCTTCAAATTTCCGCACGCTCTCCCACGACCAAATCATGTGTCCGACTTTTTTAATGTCTCGCCAAAATCCCTCGCGCTGGTCAAAATGACGTTCCTCTACAAGTAAATCATTAAATATCACTACGTCATCCTGAGCGCTAGCGAAGGATCCCGTACCTTTATGGACGGGATTCTTCAGTCGCTGCGCTCCTTCAGAATGACAAGGAAAAGCCTCTGTTCCCCAAAGCCCCGTCTCCTGCCCATGCTTTATCAAAAGCTCTGCCCAATCCAAAACATACGCCTCTGCCCCCGCCCGCCGATAAAGATATTTATTTACCTGCAAAATTCTCATACGAAATTACGAAAGCTGACGCTACGAAAGATACAAAACTATTTTCGTATGTTTCGTAATGGTTTCGTACTTTCGTATGGAAATATACTTTTTAGTTATAGACGAACCAGCACCATTTCTAGTGCTCCTACTGCTTCACTCCAACTATAATACTTCTCCGCCACCTCACGGCTGCGCTTTTTCAAACTCATCCGCTCTTCTTCCGATCGCGAGAAAAACTCCAAAATTCCCCGAGCAATATCTTCCGCTCCCGTGCCCGATGTAATAAGTTTGGTGTCCAATTTTCCTAAAACTTCCGGAGTTGCCCCCGCTGGAGTACCCACTACCGGCAAACCCGAAGCCAAAGCCTCCAAAGTCGCCATACCCAAACCCTCAAACGCCTCGGTTGGCAAAACAAACAAATCCGCGGCTTGATAATACAACGGCAAATCCTCAACTGGCACTGCGCCAACCAAAGTCACTCTTCCTCGTAATTGTCGTGCTTCAATTTCGGCCTGCAACGCCGTTTTCAAGGGCCCCTCGCCCACAATCAAAAGCTGCGCCTGCGGAATCTGTTTCAAGGCAATTTCCATAGCTCGTATTAAAGTCGTGAGTCCCATGCGCGGAGTAAACCGCCGCACCGTAAGCAATAATGGCTTGCCGCTTGAAAAACCCAATTTCTCCCGCGCCTGACCCGGCGCCGTCTCCGGCTTAAAAGATTCAAGATCAATCCCAATCGGCAGACTAATGATCTTGTCCCCGATAAAGGGATATGTCTCTTGAAGCACCTTGCGTGAAAAATCCGACAAAACCGCAATGCGTGAAGCCTTATGCAAAGCCGCCGCCTCAATCCTTCTTGCCCACCCGATAAAAATGCGATTGAAAATCGGCCGCACCGGCTTTAAGAAAAAGGGCAATCGCCGCCTAATTCCCTCCACCTCGGCCTCCGCCGCCGTGGAGGCATGAAACAAATAAAGCGTGGGGATTTCTATACCAGACTTAAAAAATCCATAAGCCGGAAAAGGATGGTGCACAATCGCCGCATCCCAGAGTGTACTGTCATTCTGATCCGCCTTTGGCGGAAAAGAATCCCGTCCACCATGAGTAGCACGGGAACTTTCACTACGCTTCACTTCTTTCAGGATAACATTTAGCAACCTTGGCACTTCTTTTAAGTCCGTGCGCGATGCCCCGCCAAAACGTTGTAACTGCGCCGGGGACCCGTACCGATAAATTACCAAACTGCCGCCCTCTTTACCCTCCACCTTCTCCTTATCTATCTCCGGCAAAACTCCGCGCACCCGCTCGGTAATGATCGTAACTTTATGCCCTAAAACCGCCAGCCGGCGCGCCTGCTCTGCCGCTACATGCTCTGATCCTCCAAAAGTATCAGGATACCAACGCTGACTTATAATAAGTATATTCATAACTCCCCCTCACCCCCTCTTAAGGTAAGAGGGGGCCGGGGGGCGTTACCAAATATCTTTGCAATCGCCACCGCTATGGCCATCGGAATCCATAATTTAGACGTATAATAAGTCGTATTAAACAATTGATACGTAAGCGACCCCACTGCAATAAGCAAAGCCGCCACTAAAGCTGTATGATCACAATCTGTTATTCTGAGGGAGCCGCGAGGCGACCGAAGAATCTCGTTCGTATAAGCATTACGCGTATTCGCGCGAGATTCTTCACTGCGTTCAGAATGACAAATCTTTCTGAACGATTTCCTGATTGATATTAAAATACTACCCGTAAATATCACAAACGCCGTAAGCCCAAGCAGACCCTGCTCCAGCGCCAGCTTAAATAAAATTCCATGCGCCTCCAAGGGCTCGCCATATTCTAAAGTAAACACTTTAGTCTGCCAAAGCAAAGGCAAAAATGTGCCCACTCCTTGTCCAACCCACGGACTGCGCAAAAAATAAAATTCCACAATGCGCGCCATATCCAGCCGGGATAACGTTGAGCCCCGCACAGTTTCAGTAAAAGCCGTAGCCCCCAAAAACACCGCCAACACTGCCACTAAAATCAAAACCGGCGCAAACCTTTTTAAAACTGCGCGCACGTCTCTGCGATGCTCCAAATATAAATAAACCGCGGCTTGCGCAAATATGGCGATCCAAGCCGTGCGGGCAAAAGTCAAAAGCGCGATTATCCACTGAAAAACCATGCCGTACTGAATCCAGCGTGCCGACAAAGCTAAAAGCTTAGCTTTGTTTATTAATATCAGCCCTGCTGGCGCTGTTGCAATCAAAGTCTCGGCCAATAAATTATGATTCGGCCCCAAAGGATTCACGCCTAAAAACGCAAACGGCGTAGCGCGGGGAAATTCCGTCCAGGCCCCAAAAACCAAACCCAAAAAGCCATTCACCGCCGATAACAACCCCGTCCAATAGAAAACCCACAACACTTTTTCCAGAAAATCTGTCATTCTGAGTCCCGCGCAAGCGGGACGAAGAATCCCATCCTGTAAAGCTCGGGATCCCTTCGGCAGGCTCAGGGCATGCTCTTCACTGCGTTCAGGATGACGAAACGAGGTCATAATGGAAACCGGCGCCGCAAAAAACACCAAATAAAAAAATGTAAATGGCCGAACAAAATATTTAAGACTCGTGGCAAAATTCAAAGCCGAAACCTTAAATAAAGAAACCAAACCGGAAAGCCAGAAAAGAAGGTAGGATTTGAGGTGAATCCCTCTTGTCATCCTGAAGGAGTAAAGCGACTGAAGGATCCCGTTCTTACCACCGCGAGATTCTTCACTGCCTGCCTGCGCAGGCAGGCGTTCAGAATGACGAAATAACAAATGTACTAGCCACGCCGTAAACAAAACCAACCCATACAAATCCACAAACGGCGCATTTACATTTTTAATGTAGGGAATACTGCGCAAAGCCGTCATCCCCCCAAAATCTACAGTCAAGCCCAAATACGGAAAAAAGAACACCAAAATTATCAAACCAAAATCCAGCCGCCGGCTTAGAAAAACCACCGCCCCCAAAAGCAATACTAAACCCAAAACCAAAACCGGCGGCAGCCATATCGTCGCCAACGCCCCCAGCGCTGCCAATGCAAAAATTACCTTATAAACCCGCATATGTAGCGGCGACCTTCAGGTCGCCACGTTTATGAACTCCTGTCTCTATTTAACCACAAAAATCAAAAAATCCCAAGGTGGTTTGATGGGGTTGCAAAAGGAATGAGGAGGAAAACATTCCAAGCAATCCACCAAACCGCCTCGGGATTTTTGTTTTTACCATGTTTCTCAATCCCTGTTCACGCCGTCATCCTGAACGCAGTGAAGGATCTCGTTCTTAAAGGCGCGGGATTCTTCGCTTCGCTCAGAATGACAGAACTTCAACACCCATTTTTCTCAACCCCTGGTTCCTCTCAATTTCCTCCCCTTAGATTAAGGGGAAGGAGCTCTCTTTCATTTCCTCCCCTTAGCTTAAGGGGAGGTTAGGAGGGGTTACCAATTCAGAGGGTGAAAAATATGGATCCGGAGCAAAGAGTGGTTAACTCTCTGCTCCGGCCTGCTCCCCGGGATGGGGAGACTTGTGTCGCTCGGCTCTTCCTCTCCGTTTCCTCTCCTTAGGTTAAGGGGAGGTTAGGAGGGGTTAGCTGAGGATTATGAAAGGAACGAAACGCGCGGTTGCGGCTACGGCGTGCAGGTGGCGTTGGCGACGCAGGCCGCGCCGCCGAGGGGGCAGGCCACCACCCGCGCCCCGATGGCGAAGGTGATGGTCCCGAACGTGGTCGGGGCCACACCCACGCAGGGCGGCGTCAGGCTGAAGCCGGTGAGGTACTCGACGAAGTACCGCACCTCGTCGGTGGTCGTGTTGCGGAGTCGGCCGTTCACGAGATACGGCCGCCCCAGCACCACCGGGAAGTCCGCGTAGTACGACGCCACGCCGCCCACCGGCAACTCCACCCACCTGACGGTGATGTTGTGGCGGATGTCATCCACCACCCACCCCGCCGGGGCCGCCCAGGTCACCCGTGCCGGCGCCAGCGGAACGGCGCAGCCCTCGTCGGTCGCTCCGTCGCAGTCGTCGTCCAGGCCGTTGCCGCACACCTCCGCCGCGGTCGGGGTCCCCGGGGTGCAGGTCTGGGCGACGCCGCTCGCACAGTTCTGCACCGTGCGCTGGCAGGCCCCGACCCCGCAGGACGAGGAGCCCAGCCCCTCGTCGGTCACTCCGTCGCAGTCGTCGTCGCGGCTGTTGCACGACTCGGTGGCGGTCGGGCCGACGCTGCTGAAACAGGCCGACCACACACCTCCCGTGAGGCAGATCTGGGTGCCTGCCACACACTCACCCACGTCCGTGCCGCAGACACGGGCGACACCCGGGGTGCAGCCCAGCACGTCCGGCGTACCCGCGTCCGGAGTCGGAGGGACGGTGTCACCCGTCCCACCGTCGGCCGGCGGGGTCGTGTCGGAACCGCCATCGCCGGGGCCGGAATCGGGCGACGGACCGGTATCCGCCACCGCGTCCGTCCCACTGTCGGGCTGGCCCAGATCCGACCGGCCCGAGTCCACCGAGGGACCCGCGTCCGGAATCGGCTCACGGGTGCAGTCCGCGGGAAGCGCCCCACTCGCTGGCCAGAGCGTGCCGTTGACACACCGGACCCAGTCCGGTCCCCCTTCGCCGCCGCAACCGATCAGGTGGGCCATCCCGGTGAGGACGGCCACGAACAAAAACAGGTTCTTCTTGCACATCTTCTTCCTCCATGCCGGCTGTCCCTCTTATGGACGCACCGGCGGTTTGTGGTTCGTCGTTCCTCTACTCGTAAACTTCACTCAACCGCGGCGGAACAACTAAGTTCCACGGCCGAGTGCTGTCGATTACTTGTAGCCGTGAGATTTGAGCGACATCACAGACCATTACAAATCGCAACTGAATAGGTATGCCTATCTGAAATCAAATCCGTGTTTTATTTTATGAATTACGAAACTTCCAATCCGTCATTGCGAGGGAGTCCCGCAGTCGCGGGACGACGAAGCAATCTCCTCGTAATTGCAGGGGATTGCCACGTCCCGCAGACGCGGGACTCGCAATGACAATGTTTGGGGTGTTTAGTAATTCAAGCTATGTCACCCACATCTCACGGCTACACTGCAAATTGTCAATGTTCGGTATCAACTTTTTTGTTTCTTGTCCGTATGGTACACTACTTCCACCCGGAGTATGGGCCGTTGTCTGGGACAAGGAACTACTAGTCAGTAATTCCAGAGGGGTTCGACTCCCCTACGGTCCAGCCCCGGGTTTTTGTGTGGATAACCACTAGTTGACAAAATCCTAAGGGCGTGGTACCATAAAGACGCTGACTAGTAATTCCTTGTTCCGGGAACGAATCCCGTATGGAAGCCCTGAAAAGGGCTTCCTTTTGTTTTTGTTTTATCATCCATTTTTCTCAACCCCTGCCCAATCTTGTGTTACATGCTACAAGCTACATGTTACAAAAGTAGAGGGTGAAAAATATGGATCCGGAGCAAAGAGGGGTTAGCTCTCTGCTCCGGCATGCCCCCCGGGATGGGGAGACTTAGGTAGGAAGGAACGAAACTAGAACCGGATGGCGGCGGGCGCAGCCTGGATGCTGGGGCCGCCGTCAAAGCGGCTGGCCGCCGCGATGCCGACCACAAGGCCGGCCACCGCGGCGGTACTGCCCGCGATCACCACCGCGCACCAACCAGGGTGGCGGATGCACCAGCCGCGCTGCTGCTCGGCCTGCACATTCCCGATCGCCGCCGCCAGGTCTTGGTTGGCCCCCAGCAACCCCGAGTAGGCCTCCACGGGGTTGATGCCCGTGGTGTCCCACTTGGTGCACCGCCGGTTTCCGGGGTTGCCCTCGACCTCCTCCGATTCCACGCACTTGCGGTCGGTAATGACGGGGTACTCCCGCCACTCGGAGGACGACACCGCGCGGCCGTAGAGACGCGTCCGGTCCATGACCAGGGCGCGGGCGGTCACCTCGGCCCGAACCTCCACCTCTTGGTCAAGCCGCCGGACATCGTCCAGCTGCACGGCCGGCGGGGCCGGGGACGCGGGGGCCACCGCGGCGGGAGCCGGAGCCGCGGGGCGCACGCTGGCGACCGCGCGCGGCGCGGGCGTGGCGGGCGTGGTGATCACGTACTCGCCCGCGGACAGGCAAACCTCCTTGCCGACCACGTCGAACCCGACCACCATCACCTTCCCGGTGGCGCTCATCACAAACCCGCTAGCGCACCGGAATCGCTCTCCGGACAGCTTGCCCGGGTAGAAGTCACCGCCGTCCGCCGGCGCCGGCTTCCGCCACGCGCCGGCTTCGATGCGGTACCGATAGTGGTCGGCGACCCCGTAGGGAACGACGCACACCGGCCGCTCGTGGGCACCGGGCTCCGGGTTCAGAACGCACGCGACCGCCGTGGCCGTGCCGCCGGGGGCCGGGGCGGCCCACACGTTGCCGGCCGCCAGCCAGAGGCTGACGGCCACGAACAGAAACAACTTCTTCTTCATGGCTTTCCTCCATCGTGCCGGCTGCCCCTCTGGGCGCACCGGCGGTTATGGGTCTGTTGCTCCTTTTTCTTTCGTCATCCTGCGCAGTGAAGGATCCCGTGCTTTACAGGACGGGATTCTTCTCCGCCGCCGAGGCGGATCAGAATGACTATTACCTCACCCAACCGCGGCGGAACAACTAGTTCCGCGGCCGAGTGTTTGTCGCTTTCAATCAATTCCCCTCCCTTAAGGTAAGGGAGGGCGAGGGTGGGTTATGCCTGCCCGCCTTGAGCAGGAATGGTTCATAACTCCCCCACCCCCTCTTATCTTAAGAGGGGGGATTTTTGCGTGTTTTCTCAAAGAACCCCTGAACCTATGCCCTATTTAGGCATTTTTCAGGTTAGCTGTGTATATTAGCATAAACCGCCCCCCTTGTCAAGACCATGAGACACGGGGTATACTGGCCTTACAAAACCTATGAATCCTTACCAAAAACAAGTTGATTTCTTTATCCTTGAAGCCAAGCGCCACTTTAAAACCGCTGTCTCGCTCTATAAAGGCAAACACTATGACTGGTCGCTCTTTGTCGGACACTTAACCCTGGAAAAACTGCTTAAAGCCGCAGTAATTGTGGCAACAAATAAACCTGCGCCCTATATTCATAACCTTCAAGAATTAGCCAAACGCGCCAGGCTTGAGCTTAGCGTCCAACAAATTGCCGATCTTGGTGAAATTACCACCTTTAATCTCGCTGTGCGTTATGAAGCCGAGCAATATGCGTTTTATAAAAAGTGCGCCGCCGCATACGCCAAAAAATGGTTGCGTAAAATAGAAAAATTCAAATTATGGCTGGAAAAAAATTTATCAAACCCGTAAAAAAACTGGTTGAGGCTTATTTGCAGTTGCTGGAAAAAAAAGAGTGTCTGCCTGTTGAGGCTGCTTATATTTTTGGCTCGCGAGTTAAGGGCAGAGCGAAAAAAACCAGCGACATTGATCTCTGTATTATTTCGCCCAGATTTACCCGTTCGGATTTAGCGCTACGGTGGCTTTGGCGCAAAAAACCTCTAAAATTCTCCAAGATTGAACCCGTAGGTTATTCTGCGCAAGGGTTTAACGAATTTATAAGTCCGCTAGTTGCGGAGATTAAAAAAAACGGGGTAAGAGTTCGCTGAAATATCAAAAACTCCCCGGCAAGTCAAAACGCGCGGAGAGTTTTTGGTTTTGTTTACCGCCTTACCATAAAAGTTGCCCATGATGGCGGCGCTGACGATGGTCTACCCAAACCCAAGCGCTTCCAAGCAACGCGCCTAAAACCGCACCCGCGACAATATTCAAAGGTATATTTGGCTGAACCGGAAAGCGCGAAAGCAAAGGCGCATCCACCAATCGTACCGTAATATCCCGGCCAATGTATTCCGAGCCTTGAGTTGAAAGAAGAAAAGCAATAGCCGAGACAATCTTTATGGCCTCATCGCGATTGGGATGATATACCGCGACTCGCAACATGCCTGTCCCGCGCGCGAGATCCGTTTCCACGGTTTTATTCCAAAGCCGACGGCGATACTGTTCACTGCCGCTAAAATACTGCGCGTCAATTTTATATCCGGATTGCAAGACGCGCTCCAAAAATGAGCTTGTAGAAACTACCTGCGCGAGATTTTCGGCAATAAGTTCAGTGGAGCGCAAGGCTGTATAAGGGTCAAAAGTCAAAGCCGCGCGCTGGGTAATAAGCAAACGAACTGAAGCGGAATATTTTAAAGGCTGAATCAAGGACAGCAGGCCAGCGAGGATCGCGGTAATCAAAGCAACAATACTAATAAGTTTTACTTTGGGTTTTAAGACAGTGCTTATCTTTTCCATAGGGAATCAGATAGTTACTGTCATTCTGAACACAGTGAAGAATCCCGTTCTAAACATCACGAGATCCTTCATCCCGCTTTCGCGTGATTCAGGATGACACTTTTTAAAATTCATGATTTCTGATTCAACCACTCTTAGTCCAACTTTAATTTTTTCCTCAAGTCCACTGCGCGATCTTGACTCTCCCCTTCCAAATATTTGAGCAGTCGTCGGCGTTCCGAAACCTTGCGCAAAAGCCCGCGGCGCGAGGAAAAATCTTTTTTGTGTTCATGCAAGTGCTCTTGCAAATCCTCAATCTCCGCGGACAACAGGGCGGCTTGGACCTCCGGAGAACCCGTATCTCCCGCATGGGTTTTAAATTTCTCAATGATCCTCTCTTTTTTCTTTTTATTGAGCATAGGCTATAAAGACACGCTCTGCCAAGTATAAGGACTGTTCCTTTTTGACGTCGCTCCTGCGTCAAACCGAACAAAGCGTCAATTATAAATTATAAGCTGGGTTTAGTATACCATAATCCCCATCTTGTGTCTAGTCGCCTTTCTTGGTAAAGTAGATTGTGCGACACTAATCAGCGCATGCGGAGGAAAAAGAGAACGCCTCTAATTTTGCTTTGCAAAATTTAGAAGTGTTCTCTTTTTCCCCGACACATGACCATGAACCTCTCTACACTTTTACGCCAGTTTTTAGAATATCTGGAAGTTGAACGCGGGCGTTCCCGGCGCACCCTTGAAAATTACCAATTCTATTTAGGAAGGTTTGTGGAATGGGCCGCAAAATGCAGGGCAACCTCCCCTGCCAACGTAACTCAAGATCTCGTACGCGAGTACCGGCTCTGGCTAAATCGTTTGCGCGACAAAGCCGGCGCCGAGCTTAAAAAAAATACCCAAAATTACCATCTCATTGCCTTGCGCGCCTTTTTAAAATATTTGGCCAAACGCGACATTGCGACTCTTGCGGCAGAAAAAATTGAATTGAGTAAAATGCCGGAACGCCAAGTTGCCTTTCTTGAAGCCGACGATCTTGAGCGCTTGCTTGAGGCGCCGCTTAACGTTAAAAACGACGCAAAGCGTCATCCTGAGCGCAGCGAAGGATCCCGAAATTCTTCGGCTGAACGCCTCAGAATGACAGACCTCCTGCATCTGCGCGATAAAACAATTTTAGAAATGCTATTTTCTACGGGCTTGCGCGTTTCCGAACTCGCCGCCCTAAAACGCACTACAATCAATCCAAAAAAAAACGAATTTACCGTGCGCGGCAAAGGCAGTAAACTACGCGTGGTGTTCTTATCCGAGGCCGCGCAAACCTGGCTTAAAAAATATCTTGAAGCCCGCACGGATATGAGTGAATGGCTTTTTGTGCGACACGATAAAGCCGCTTCCCGACCCGTCATTCTGATCCCGCCTCAGCGGGGGAAGAATCCCGTACATAAAAGAACGGGATCCCTCGCTATCACTCGGGATGACGGCGGTAACCCTCTCACCTCCCGCTCCATCCAAAGAATTCTTGAGCACTATGCCAAAGCCGCCGGTATTACTAAGCGCGTAAGCCCCCATACCCTGCGGCATTCCTTTGCCACAGACCTTCTGCGCAACGGCGCGGATATTCGTTCAGTACAGGCCCTGCTTGGCCACGCCTCCATAACTACCACCCAAATCTACACCCATGTTACCGATACGCAACTGCGCGAAGTGCATAAAAATTTTCATAGAAAAAGAGAGCACCTCTAATTTTGCTTTGCAAAATTTAGAAGTGTTCTCTTTTTCTCCGAAGTTGAACTAAACCGCAAACCATGGTAGGCTAGGGATAATTTCGGCCTTACCCGTCTAAATTTGGCTCACGGCCCCGTAGTTCAATGGACAGAACGCGAGACTTCTAAGCTCGTTATGGGGGTTCGATTCCCTCCGGGGCCAAGTTTAGGCAGGCAAATTTTTGACATAACCCAGTCTTCGTGTTACACTCTCCTTGTTATGAAATCCTATACTTTCCGCATGATTATTGAACCTGACGAAAATGGAACATTCCATGGCTATGCTCCTGTCTTGTCCGGTTGTCATACCTGGGGTAAAACACTTGAAGAAACTCGAAAAAACTTAAAAGATGCTATCAAGACTTATCTTGCGAGTCTTATTGAAGACGGCGAATCAATTCCTGAAGAGCAGGGATATGAAATACTTGAAACAGTAACCCTGCCTGAACCAGCGGCATCTTATGTCTAAACTACCCACGCTTAAAGATAAAGATCTGATCCGGGTTCTAAAGAAGCTCGGATTTTTTGAACATCGCCAGCGCGGCACAAGCCATCTTATGATGAAACACCAAGACGGCAGACGCACAACTATTCCAATCCATCCTGGACACGATATTCCGGTTGGAACACTGCGGGCAATCTTGCGAGACATCAACGTCTCCCCCCAACAGTTGCAGGAAGTATTATAAAATATGGTGGCTATAGTTCAATGGTAGAACACTGGTCTGTGGCACCAGTTACGAGGGTTCGATTCCCTCTAGCCACCCTTAAAAACATCCCCGCCGATGAGGGCGGGGTGTTTTTAATTGCAAGGTGCTGTGTTATACTCTAATCGTTGTTAACCTATTATTTTTAATCAATTTATGCCCAAATCAAAAACCGCCTCCCTTGATAACTCCGCCAATTTTAAAAAATACGACCCCCACCATGTTTTGGAGTCAGTCCTAGCTTTGCCCAAACAATGTACCCAAGCCTGGAGCGAGGCTTCTCGCATAAAACTGCCCCCCGAATATAGCAATCCGACAAACATTGTAGTCGCGGCCATGGGCGGATCCGGACTCGGAGCGCACCTTATTAAAAGTGTTTTTTCCGCCAAAGGCGGATCCGCCGCAGGTGGAGAGCCATCATTGCGCATCCCCCTAGAAATAATAAATCATTACCAACTGCCCGCGTACGTTGGAAAAAACACGCTGGTTATCATTATCAGTTATTCTGGCTCAACCGAAGAACCCCTTGCCGCGGCCAAAGAGGCAAAAAAACGCCAAGCAAAAATTGCAGGCGTAACTGCCGGCGGAGAGCTTAAAACTTGGCTCAAGCAAAATAATCTTCCTGCCTATATCTTTAATCCGCTCCATAATCCCAGCGGCCAGCCGCGACTGGGAACCAGCTATCTCCTCATGGGCACGCTCGGACTGCTTATAAATCTCCCCGGAATTTTTACTACGCCATCAAAAAAACTCGCCACCTTGATTCAAGACGCAATCCGCGCAACCGAGGAGGCCGTTAAAAAATACGGACCCGCAATCCCTGCTTCAAAAAATCCAGCCAAACAATTAGCTACTAAATTGCATGAGCGCGGTGCGTTAATTTTTGCCTCCGAGCATCTTTTGGGAAACGCCCACATACTAGCCAATCAAATCCATGAAAGCGCCAAACAATTTGCCGCATGGTTTGCCATTCCCGAAATGAATCATCATTTAATGGAGGGGCTTACTTTCCCAAAACTCAATCACCGCTACCTTACTGCTATATTTTTAGAATCAAGTCTTTACCATCCGCGCGTTGCTACCCGCTACCCAATTACCAAAGACGTGCTCCAAAAACAAAAAGTGCCGGCGTTCAGTTTTGCCCTACAAAGCCAAGAACACTTCAACCAAGCCATAGAGACCCTCACCTTCGGCGGATTTCTTTCTTTCTATCTAACAATGCTCAACCACATTGACCCCTCCAAAATTCCCTGGGTGGATTATTTCAAAAAGAGATTGGCTAATGGGTCTGTTGCCGAATGCGCTTTCATGACGAAATCGCTCGGAAGCGAGCGAGGCTAAGTAGAAATTTTGAGGCATATACGCAGTATCTGTCGAAGAATTTCTGCAAAGCCGCAGCCGCTTCCGAGCGATTGCAGACGAAATGGCATTCGGCAACAGACCCCTAAGTCAAAAAAAGAGGACTTGCGGAGGCTATGACGAGAACCCTCGCGCAGGGCCGACTTGTAACAACTACCATCTAAGGATAAGGTGCTGTCGGCCCGAGCGGGAGCGTGGCGGAGAATGACCACCACAAAATAACAATAACCGCCAACGCATGTTCGAGACATAGCCTCCGCAAGCCTCTCCCACCAAATATGCACGTCAGCGTCGTCATTCCCACCTACAACGAACGCGGCACTATTAAATTCCTCATCAAACGCATCTTTGCGCTAAATATCCCCAACCTTGAAATCATCATCGTTGACGACTCCTCTCCTGATGGCACCTTGGAACTTGTCCGCGCCTTGCGCAAACGTTTTCCCGTGAGTCTAATCCTGCGTCCCAAAAAATTAGGGCTCGGCAGTGCCTTGCGCGATGGACTAAGTTTAGCACGCGAGCATGGCGCGGATATTGTGATAACCATGGACGCGGATTTATCTCACGATCCAATCCTCATCAAAGACATGCTCCAAAAAATCCAAAACGGCGCGGCTGATCTTATTGTTGGCTCGCGCCGCATCCCCGACGGAAAAATCCAAGGCTGGAGCGTTTGGCGCGCGTTTATGAGTCGCGGGGCTATGGAATTTTCGCGACGCCTGCTTGATATCAAAACCCGCGACGTAACTTCCGGATTCCGAGCTTATCGCCGTCGCATACTTGAAACTGTTGATCTAAACAAACTTCGCAGCACCGGTTATGCTTTCCAAGAAGAAATGCTTTTTCGGCTGGAAAAATCCGGGTTCAAAATTTTAGAACTCCCAATTATTTTTAATGACCGCCGGCGCGGGAAATCTAAACTCGGCCTGCGCGACATTGCCGAATTTTTCTATACTGTGATAAGATTACGCCTATCCTCTAATTCTCCCCCTTAGGTTAAGGGGAAGAGATTTGTCTCCCTCCCTTAAGATAAGGGAGGGCTGGGGAGAGTTATAAACAATCAGTAACCCCACCCAACCTCCCCTTAAATTAAGGGGAGGAGAGAACGGTAATCCCCCTCTTAGATTAAGGGATAGGGGGAGTTAAAAATTTTACATAATTATGCGCAAAAAGGTTTTTATTTTATTAAGTATAATTTCGCTTGGCCTAGGCCTGCGCCTTTTTATCCTCGCCAGTCGCGGTTCGCTTTGGTTTGACGAGGCTTTCTCCGCGCATTTCGCCGCCCTGGACGTCGGCCAAATGCTGCACTATCTGCGCTTTGAAAACAATCCCCCACTCTATTTTATTCTCCTGCATTTTTGGATAAAACTTTTCGGAAACTCCGAACTCGCCTTGCGTCTGCCATCTATAATTTTCGGGGTCGCTTCCATCCCAATGATCTATATTTTGGGCAAACGTCTGCACTCCTCTACTGCCGGTCTATTTGCCAGCTTCCTTCTTGCCATTTCCTCATTCCAAGTCTTTTACAGCGTCGAAACCCGCATGTACAGCCTTTATCTTTTTCTCACCCTACTTGCAACATGGCTATTTTGGAGGAATCAGGAACCTAAAAAAAAATGTCATTCTGAGAAGCCGCAGGCGACGAAGAATCCCATTCTAAAAATCACGGGATCCATTCGCTCGCTACGCTCGCTCAGGATGACCTTCAATGCCCTTATTCCTTATTCCTTATTCCTTATTCTCCTTCTTCTAATCTGGACCCACATCACCGCATGGCTCATCATCCTCGCTTTTATTTTTTTCCTGCTTATCCAGTGCAAATTCAAAATTAAAGCCTTTTTAATTTATAACCGAAAATTCTTGCTAATCATCGCACTATTAATTGCTTCTTTCTCGCCATGGATTATCAATTTCATTAAACTTAAAATCATCTCCCCTCTTTCGAGCGGCTACTTTTTTTATCTCCCTCCGCAAAAAAACTATTTTCTTGACATCCTAGAAACCTTTCTCGTCTTTGGCCAAGACAACGCCTTTATTGTAACTCTGCTAAGTATTTTAATCGTCGTATTACTTTATTTTTCTTTAGCAGCCACTGGATGGTGGTCGGGTTTTCGCCGCGGGTTGCCCGATGCAGTTATTTTCCTTCTTTCTTGGCTCTTCCTCCCCCTCTTTATCGGCTTTGCTTTTTCCAATTCTATCATGCGCTACTTCATCGCCGTTGCCCCCGCATTTTATCTCCTTTTAGGAATCGGTTTTGCGCAACTCCTAGAAAAATACAAAAATACGCAGATAATTTTTTTGCGCTGGGCAATGCCCCTGCTTTTTTTTATACTCATTATCCCCGACTACCCCTCCATTGCCCTGGCCAGCCATCATCAATGGGATAAATTAGCGCAATGGATTGAAGGAATGCAGAATGCAGAATGCAGAATGCAGAATAAATGCCTTGTTCTCATCAATCCCCATAGCGAAATCCTGCCCTTTGAGCGATACTACAAAGGCGCCTTACCCTTTATCGGTCTCTACCCCAAAGACGATCGCGACGACCGCGATATGCGCATTGTAAAAACTAACTGGCTCTCCCTTAACACCAAAGAAAATATCCGCCGCTTGGCGGATCTTACGCAAAATTTCAATAGAGTTTTTCTGGTGACCGGCGGCACTGATCCTACGGGCCAAAACCTCGTGCCTATCTGGTTTTGGCAAAATAACTGGCGTCTTACTGAAGAAAAACAATTCGGCCGGCAATCCGTAATATTCTTAGCAAAATAGGGACGTTTCTATTTTCCTACAATCCCACCGCTTCTCTTTCCCGGCTGTTGCACTCTTGCCAACGTTCATACGCCTCTCGGCTGGCCTCGGTCTCCGGCGCGGCCTCCCGTCTAAACAAAGCCTCCCATACGGCAACACCCTCTCTACCCGTAGTCACTCTTGAGGCCGCGGCCTGAAAATCATTCCATTCCTGACAGCAAGTAGCTGGACCAGTTCTCGTAGCGCAACTCTGAAATGTATCAAACATAGTTTCAAAAGTAATGCGCGTGACTCTACGTTGGATAAAAACAACAACCGAATAGGAAGTAAGGATAATAAATATCCCAATAAACGCCCGCCCTAGAATCTTTTTAGCTTTGCCTATTTTTTCCTCTCCTCCGCCCGAAGTCATCCAAAGAAATCCCGCATATAAAATCATGATAAGAAAAATCAAGCCTACAAACGAAAGCGCGCCACGAACAATGCGCATGGCATAAACCCGGGCGTCCAGATTTTCCAAAGCCCTCTCTCCCAATCCCGTTACTGCGGCCTGCCTCCCCAAACCAATAATCTCCTCGCGCAACTCCGGCTGTAAAGGGCTTAGAGGAATACCTTGAGCTTGCGCCATCGCTCCAACCCCAAGAAAAAACACGGCAAAAACAAAAACTGTAAACATCGTCATCCTGAGCGCCTGCCTGCGCAGGCAGGTAGCGAAGGATCCCGCACTTTTAAGAACGGGGTTTTTCGTCGCCTTGCGACTCCTCAGAATGACGGAACTTTCCTGATTCATAATGCTAATTAAACCTTATCGCTCCGGGCTGACGTACCGGCCCGAACACCGCATTCAAAATCAAGCGCGTAATTATCCAGGAGCCAACCACAATTATCAAACCAATAGTGGCCCGCACAATGCGCGTGCGCGCCTTTTTTACGGTCTCCTCATTCCCTCCCGCCATCATCCACTGAATTCCGGAATATACGGTTAGCAATAAAAACACCATGCCCGTGAGCATAAGCGCGGTATTGACCAAAACACCAATACGTAAAGCCAACGGTATATTGCCAGTCCCCTCGGTCGTAACAAACCCCGCATTACCAAAAAGATTACTCACTCCACCGCGAATCTGTGCTGGAATTGTTGGTTGAGACATATTTTTATGGGTCACGTAGCGGCAGCCTTTAGGCTGCCATAATGGCGACCTAAAGGTCGCCGCTACACCTGATTCATAATTCCTATAATCACCTCGTCGTCCCCCAACTAGATGTTACAATGAGTTCAGTAACAAAACGGGTAATAATCAAAGCTCCGATAGTAACCATAAACCCCACCACGGCCCGCGTAATAAACTCCCGCCCTTTTTTAACCTGATCTTCATTTCCGCCGGCCGTAAGCCAAAGATACCCGCCATACAAAATCATTAAAAAAAATATCACGCCCACCAGTGACAATGCCGCCTGAACCAGTCCGGCCAAAAAAATCCGGACATCCCCGCCTTGCTGGAAATTAAAAACATTATACCCGCTCTCGCGCAAAAAACTCTCCAAATATCGCGGATTTTGTGGTGGGGTAGGCATATTTTTGTAGTAGTCATCCTGAACGCCTGCCTGCACAGGCAGGCAGTGAAGGATCCCGTTCTATAAAAGCTCTAGACTCTTAGCAAGATCATGCCATTCTGGATTTTGACGTTCAATCAACTCAATCTTTCGTTTTCTTAACCATCCCTTAATTTGTTTTTCCCTTGCAATCGCCTCATAAGGCGCGCTATAAACCTCGTAATATACCAGTTTGTCCACATTGTATTGCTTCGTAAATCCACGCGCTAACTTGGTCTTATGTTGCAGTATTCTATCCCCCAATTTGCTAGTTACGCCAGTGTAGAGTACTGTGTTGCGTTGATTTGTGGCAATGTAGACATAATACTGCTTTTCCTGCATAGGGACGGGATTCTTCGTCCCGCTTTCGCGGGACTCAGAATGACAAAATTTTTACATTCACTCCGCCGTTACCGGTCGCGCAACATACCCAGTTATAAACTGGGTTATGGCTCCGGCAAAAACTACAATAATCAAACCAATAATCGCCCGCGTTAGTATTGTCTTGGCTTTTTTAACCTGATCTTCATTGCCGCTGGCTGTCAAATACAATATCCCGCCGTAGACCGTCAGCGTAAAAAAAACCAAACCCAGCAAAACTAAAGCCCCGCGCACTATGCGGCCAAAATATTCTGCCGGCGACGCCGCGTAAGAGGTAAACCCCGCGCCAGTCTCCCCGGCTCCTCGTAAGCGCTCCCGCACCGCCCCTGCTCCAGTATCTTCAGCAAAGGCCGGCAAAGCCGACGACGCCAAAACTAACAGCAACGGAATAAATAATGTGACAAGCGTCATCCTGAGCGAGCACAGCGAGCGAATGGATCCCGTCCTTTTTAAGACGGGCTTCTTCGTCGCCTTGCGGCTCCTCAGAATGACAAACTGGAAAAAATGGATCATTTCTAAATTTTGTGCCAAGGCTTAGCCTTGTTCTTGCCTGTAAAATTAAAGATGGTCTCTTTTTTCCGCCCATTCAACCCATTATTCCTGATTCCTGATTCCTGATTCATATCAATCACGGCCCCTACTAGTTGCCTGGCGCCGGATACGCCGCGCTAATCACGCGTTCCACCACAAAGCTCGTAATCGCGTAAGCGCCAACCACTAAAATAATCCCGATAACCGCCGTCTCCAAAATCCCTTTGGCTTTTTTTACCAGTTCCTCACTCCCCCGCGCAATCATCCACAAATACCCCCCATAAATGACCAGCAATCCAAAAATCACCCCGATCACTAAAATCAAACTTTGGACAATCCGGCCGATCACCACCTCGGGTTGCTGTCCTGGGGTAGGGGTAGGAAACCCCGCAAACCCTCCACTAATATCCAAAATAGTCTCTACCGCCCCTATCCCGCGCCTTTGGCTATCAATCGCAGCTGTCTCACTAGTCAGCGACTCCGTCGCCATAACATTAGTAGCATGCGCTACGAGAAGCGGAGAAACTAGCAAAATTCCCATGACTAGCAATTGCAATAGGCTCTGTGTTCTAGCCTTAAACCCCTGATATTTAAACATACAGCGCATTAACATCTTATAACAACGAGATATAGACAAGGCTCATGATCATGTGCTAAGAGGGGAGAGGGGGGGGGGTAGGGGTAGGGGTAGGGGTAGGGACAGCCACACTAACCAATCTTCCCACCACAAACCTCGTGACCACATACGAGATAAACACGATGACGATCCCAATTATTGCCGACTCCAGCAAATCTTTGGCCTTTTTAATTTGCTCCTCTTTTCCCCGCGCGGTCATCCATAAAAATCCCCCATAAACCATAAGCACAAAAAATATCACCCCAACCATGGCCAACGCATAACCCACAATGGAGCCAATGAGTCCTGCGGGACCTAATGTTTGCGCTGTCCCGTGTTTCAGCCCCGCTGTAGTCGCGGTCGTTTCCAGTCCAAAACCAGTCTCGACCCCTTCCCCAGCCGCCCCGGCGGCAAACGGAAAAAGAAACAATACGAAAAAGAAAAAAGATAACGCCTCTAATTTTGCTTTGCAAAACTTAGAAGTGTTCTCTTTTTTAAAAATGTAAGATGCGAAATTTTTGAGCTTGGAAAGCATATAATTAAATTAATAATTGTGGAAAAGGCTCCATGCCAAGAATTTGCTTTGCTTCCTCTTGGGCCAGGATATTTTTGTCCCGCAAAATTTCCACCAACCGCACTATTTTGCGATCTTCTTTGCGCGTCAAAACTACAAGATCACCCTTGAGATTCCCCAATTTTTCATCAATGCCGTCTAAAATCTCAACTTTTACCCTGCCCATCTCGGCTTTAAGATTGCCCATCTCACCCTCAACATTCGTGGCGAATTCGTTCATCGTTTCCAAAATCTCGCGATTTTCAGTTTCAAGACGACCAAAACGAGTACCCAGCTCTTTCACGGCCTCTAAAATCTCGCGATTTGTTGGCTCGCGATTGCTATTTTGATCTTGCGTAGATGTTGTTAAATCAATCCCCATAATTTCCAAACTCAAGATTCTAGATTCAATTATGTAGCGGCGACCTTTAGGTCGCCACAATGGAGGCCTAAAGGCCTCCGCTACATGAGCGGAGGTTACTCTATAAATGCTATGTACCTACTGTTGCGGTCTGCAAACTGGTTACTACGAACCTGGCAATGGCGTAAGCTGAAAGAATAATTGCCAAACCAATCACCCCGGCAATAATCAACTTCTTTGCCTTTTCCACGTTCTCTTCATTGCCTCCGGCCGTCATCCAGCGAAAACCCCCTGCGAGGATGATGACCACTGCGACAATACCCAAAAGCCCCAAGGCCACGTTGATTATAGAAGCAATTGTCGCGCGGACATCGCGGGTTCCCAGGCCTGTAAGCGTCCCGTAATCTATACCAAGATTCAACCCTTGCGCCAAAGCCATTGCTGGCAAAGCCCACATTGCTAGAGCCACAATCTTCCCTAGTGTTTTTTTAGTCATCTCATCTCACCCCCTTTCATATGAAGGAATCAGGAATCATAAATAAGGAATTATGGACTACCCCTCATTCCTTCTAGTGATTATCATTTTTGCACTCTTACTTAGTTCAGTATTCAAGTATAACCCTAACAAATGCCGCAGTCAAAACTTTGGCAACATGAATTTGTAAATTCGTCGCGCGGCCTCATGTGAATGCAAACAAATTGTGTTAGCAGATCTATTTTCCTTGATTTGTGATTCCTGATTCATAATTTATACCCCCATGGCAAATTGAGTTTCTAATTTGGAAATACGCTGTTCAAGACGCTCATACTTGGATTGTAGCATTACAAATTCCTGTTCCAGTTTTTTGTGCAGCACAATAAAACCATCCACCGCAATATAGAGCTTATCAATGCGTTCGTTGGCCAAATCAAGCCGTTTATAAACACCCTCAAATTGAAGAGTAATGTCTTTGCGCAGGTCCGTAATGCGTTCTTCCAGCGTCCGTTCCAATTGATCAAAACGCAAATTGATGCGTTCGTCCATGTGCTCAAAACGCTGATCTACTCCTTTGAAGCGCTCATCCACCTGATCAAACCGCTTATCCATGTGGCTCGCCAGCGCTTGGATTGCTTCCGAGAGATTATGAGTTGTCTCTGAAAGCATCTCGTGTTTTTCCGAAAGCCCATGGACTGTTTCTGAAAGCATCTCGGTTTTTCCCGAAAGCGCCTGGATTGTTTCCGAATGCGCCTGGGTTTTTCCCGAAAGCGCCTGGATTGTTTCCGAATGCGTCTCGGTTTTTCCCGAAAGCGCCTGGATTGTTTCCGAATGCGCCTGGGTTTTTCCCGAAAGCGCCTGGATTGTTTCCGAAAGCCCGTTCGTTTTCTCGGCAAGCCCTTGGACCGTCTTTGACAGACTCTTGACTTCTTCTAATATTTCTTTATTACTTACCTCGGACATATAATTATAAAATAGAAACGTGCCCTTAGTTCGTAGTCTAATTAAGGATTGACCACTCCCCGCGTCAACGCGGTCAAAACATACCGGACCACAATATACGCGGAAAACATAATGGCCAGCCCTATAACCGCCCAAACCAAAATATCCTTGCCCTTCTTTATTCTTTCAGGACTTCCCCCGGCTGTCAACCAAGTCAAACCTCCGTAAATAAACATTACTAAAGCAAGACTTCCCGAAATGCCGGTCAAAGCTTTTGCCGCCCGGCCAAGCAACACTTGCGGACTAGAAATACCCAAAGGGTTGGGAAGAGAAACCGGCTGGGACGCGGCAGGCGCAGGCGCGGCATAGGCTACAGAAGACCAGAAGGAAAAGATTGTAAAAACTAAAAATATAAACAACAAGAAAAAAGAGAACGCCTCTAATTTTGCTTTACAAAACTTAGAAGTGTTCTCTTTTTTCTTAGTTCCTAATTCCTGATTCATAATTCTTCAAAGTCGCCTATTGTGGAGTCTGTAACCGGCAACACTTAAAACTCGCGCCGCCTGGACATAAATTATTCACACATTGCAATCCCACAAGCGCTTCCTGACACCAATACCCTTCGCCGCTTTTCCTAATCTCACATATTGTTTTGCATACGCCATCATTGCACACTGTGCCTATTTCGCATTGTTGTGCCCCATTTCCTGAACCGCAGGCTTGACCAACAGTAATTTGAAGCCCTGACGTAATTGAAGTAGACGGTAAAACCAGCCTCCCCACAAACTGCACAATCAATCCTGCGCCTAAAATAATGATAACTCCAATAACCGCCCCTGTCAAAATTTTCCTCCCCTCTTGCACATGCTCGGGATTGCCCGCCGCAGTCAGCATCTTAAATCCCCCATAAACAAAGAAAAGCAGAGCCAGTGACCCGGTGATGCCAAAAATTAAAGTAGCCATCCGCACTCCTACGCCAATTAAATCCTCCAAAGTATAGTTGCAAGGAATATTTTGACCTTCCGGCGCAGCGGTAGCAGAATTATTACCCGCGATACACCGTCCTTGCTGATTACAAATCCTCGATTGGGGACAAATAGTCTGCCTGCATACTGTGTTATCTCCGCAACTGGATCCCGGCGTCGGTAAGAGTTGTGCCTGCGCCACCGGCGTAATGAAAAATGCAAAACTAAAAAGCAAAAATGCAACGGCGATAACTCCTCCCCTGTAACCCCCCCTTTTTACTTCGAGACGAAGTGAAACATTTGAAGCATATACGGCGTATATGTTGAGAATGTTTCGCAAAGTCGCAGCCAAAATTCTTACCTTGCAGTAGAAATGGTATTTGGTAACAGTCCCCTTAGTCCACACACCCTCAAGATTTTGTAACACCTCGTTATTCCAAAATCTTAGCACGCGAATTTCCTGCATAGCAAGATATTTGGAACGATGCTCGTCAGATTGTTGTTGTACCGCTTCAGCATGCTGTCCTCCATCAATTTCAATGGCAAGTTTCTGCGCCGGACAGTAGAAATCAAGAATATATGGCCCAACACTATATTGACGAAAAAACTTCAAACCTTCTAATTTTTTGTTACGCAACTGGCCCCACAGTCTCCTCTCGGCGTCTGTCTGATTTCTGCGCAATACTCGCCGCTTATCTTTAAGGACTAAATTGTTGTAGAGAAAAGTCATGTTATAACTCCCCTTAATCCCCTCTTACCTAAGAGGGGAAAATTTTGTTTTCTAAATTCTCACCTCAACGTCTGATTAACCTTCTGCGCCGTGAGCGTAAGCGCCTCCCGCGGCTCTTCAACTGCTTGGGTTAAAACCGCCTCAATCATTTCTCTAAACGCCGCCTCCGCCGCAACCGAATCCTTCCCCTTATACCAACTCTTCGCCGTCAAAACTTGGCTGGCAAAAGTTCCAATATCCAAATCCTCCAGTTGAGAAGTTACCAAAGCCCGCAAAGCTGTCGGTTTCTTCGCCGCGTTCAAATATTTTGTAACTTGGTCAGCTTTAGTCGCAAACTGGATAAAATCCCAGGCCCAATGCTGGTTACTGCTCTTTTTAGAAACCGCTTCCACCCAGTAATTGGCGAAATTTACCTCGGGATTGCCTTCAATTTGCGGAGCGGGCGCAATGCCCAGGTTAAGCCGCGGAGAACGCGCCCGAATTTGCGGTAAATGGTATGAATAGCCTAGCATAAAAGCAGTCTTGCCCTGGGTAAAAGCCTCTAAACTTTGCGGCATAGTTTCGTTCCATGTATAAACTTCTTTAAGCGGATTAGCAAAATCCGTGTAAAAAACCAAAGCGTCTTCTCCTGGCGGAATTGGCCTGTCCCGCAAGGCTTGCGGAATACGGTCAAAAGCGACATTGCCCGCAAGATCAATCATATCCGCGCCATTTTGCATCATTAAAAGCGCGAGAATATCCGCGGCGCGCTCCACATTATGGCTGGCGCCCAAAGCCGCCCCGGACAAAATAATTTTTCCTTCTTGATCGATCTTAGTAATTCTTTTGACGGCATTTTGCAGCTCACCCCAGTTTTCTGGCGGCTCGGGAATACCGGACAGATTAGTTAAATCGCGATTATAATACAAAGCCAAAGTATCCAAGGCCAATGGCAAGCCATAAATTTTATCAACAGGCTGACCAGTTTGCGGATCACGCTCGGCAATTACCACATCCGAGGCCACTACGTCTGTAAAATTGGTTTGCAACTGGCGCAAAGTCAAAGTCGGATTGCGCCGCAAAGTAGCAACAACTTCCTTGCGCAAGCCGCCCTTAACTTCTTGAAAAGGTATGGCAAGAATCGGCGGCAAATGAGCAAGCTTAGGTTGCCACTCCCGCATCCAAGTATTATGGATAGAAAAAATATCCGGCCCGCGATCTTCCGCCAAAGCGTTTAAAAGTTCGCGCTCATAATCTTCAAAGCGCAGTTTGCGATAGACAATATTTACATTCGGATGCAAAATGCGATAAGCCTCCATAATCGGCCGTACCGCTTCTTCGTCGTCAAAAGTGCGCCACCAATTCAAAGTTACCGGCCGCGTGGCTTCCGCAACTTCCCGGGAAATGCCGCGAGTGCATTGAATACCCGTGAGACTAAGCATCAGGACTATACTGATTAGCAAAGCGATCTTAGTTGTAATCTTTTTTTGCATAGCAAAATGTCATCCTGAGCGCAACGAGAAGGATCCCGCCCGCATGGGCGAAACCGCGCATTCGCGCGAGATTCTTCGGCCTTTGGCCTCAGAATGACAATGGGATAAATTCATAATTCCAAATGTTTTAGATATTCTCGAAACGCCTCGCTGATCTCTGGATGTTGAAGCCCAATTTCCACCTGCGCCGTTAAAAACCCAAGCTTGCTTCCGCATTCATACCACCGACCAGCCAACACCGCCCCATAAAGCGAACGCCCGCTCCGCACAAATTCTTCCAAAGCATTGGCAATGCGAATTTCTCCGTCCTTGCTCGGCTTGACAGTGTTCAAAATCTTAAAAATCTCCGGGGTTAAAATATAGCGCCCCACCACCACTAAATTAGACGGAGCCTCTTTAACCGCAGGCTTTTCTATAAATTCACGAATTTCCCAAACTGATTTATTGATCTTTTTGCCACCAATCACCCCAAAGCGTGAAACCTCCTCGCGCGGCACTTGTTTAAGCGCAATGACCGGATCTTCATAACGATTGTAGACCTCTATCAACTCCTTAAGCGCCGGCTTCTTGCCCATGACAATATCATCGCCAAACAACACCGCTACTGGATCATGCCCCTCAATAAAAGGAGCGGCTGATAGAATCGCGTGCCCATCCCCCGCTGGCTTGGCTTGGCGCACAAAAGCAAACTTAGCCAACTTCCCAATCCGCGAGATCACCTCTAGTTCTTTAAATTTTTTCCTTTGTTCCAGCCGATACTCCAACTCAAAGTTGCGATCAAAATGATCCTCAATGGCCCTCTTCCCCACCGAAGTCACAAAAATAATCTCCTCAATGCCAGCCGCGACCGCTTCCTCCACAATATATTGAATAATGGGTTTATCAACAACCGCAAGCATTTCTTTAGGCTGGGCTTTTGCCGCGGGCAAAAAACGCGTGCCCAGCCCGGCTACCGGAATAATCGCTTTACGGATTTTCTGCATAGTGGCCTATTATACCACAACTCGCCTGTGTTATACTATACGTAACCTAAAATAGGCACGCTCAAGACGGGCGGAGGACAAGCCCCCGCGCTGCAATTATTTTAATAGGAACTAGGTTATGATCAGCTATCTCCATGGTCAAGTTAAATTAAAAAATAAAGATAATCTTGTAGTTGTAATTGATAACATCGGCTACGAGGTGTTTGTCCCCGCCCCAGCGCTCGAAAAAATCAACCTTGAAGAGGAACAAGAATTTTTTACCCACGAATACCTGCGCGAAAATGCACGCGAGCTCTATGGATTTTTAAGTCACAACGAGCTCTTATTATTTAGAGAGCTTATTAAAGTCTCGGGCGTCGGCCCGCGCATGGCTTTAAATGTTTTATCCCTGGGCGCCGATCGCGTCCGCGAGGCAATTTCCAAAGGTGATGCCGGACTGCTTGCCTCTATATCCGGCGTAGGCAAAAAAACCTCGCAAAAAATCGTACTGGAACTTAAAGGCATTCTCTCCGAGTCGCTAGATATAAACTCGCAATCCACAGAAGAAGCTATTGATGTATTAAAAAGGCTGGGATATTCGCAACGTGAGGCCAGTGCAGCGCTTCAACACCTAAGCGCCGCCGAAACAACCGAAGAAAAAATCAAGGCCGCCCTGAAGATCCTTGGCAAACGTTAATTTCCCCTCCTCCCCGAGGAGGGGCGAGGGGTGGTAGGGGTATTTCACAACAAGCACTATGCTAGAGATAAAACCGGTTGACAACCCCAAACAATGGAATGATTTCCTGCTTTCCCAGCCAACGCAGACTGGGATTTTTTTGCAATCCTGGCAGTGGCTTGATTTTCAAGAAAAGCTCGGCCGTAAAGTCTGGCGTGTCGGAGTTATGTTCAAAAAAACACAGCATAGTACTCCAGTGCTAGTTAGTGTGTGCGGAATTATTAAACACGAATTGCCTTTTGGTAAATGCTACTTATATTCACCAAGAGGACCAATCATCAATGAAAAATTGAAAATGCAAAATGAAAAATGGTCAGAGGAGCTGATTAAAAAAATCAATAGCGTTGCGCAACGAGAACGCGCTATCTTCTGGCGACTCGAGCCGTTATTCAACCAACAAATTCTACATTCTACATTCTACATTCTACATTCAATCCGCCCCATCCAGCCCAAACAGACACTCGTTATTGGTCTAACACAAACCGAGGACGAGCTCATGTCTGCCATGCACGAAAAAACGCGGTATAATATACGACTGGCTACAAGGAAGGGCATAGAAGTACGGGAAGGACGATTTGAAGAGTTTTGGCAATTGATGCAGGAAACCGCAAAACGCGACAAATTTAGCGCACATCCGCGCAGGTATTATGAAAAAATGCTCGAGGCATTACATAACTCCTCCCCACCTGCCTGTGCAGGCAGGCCTCCCCTTCATAACCCCTCTCAATCCCCCCTTAACTTAGGGGGGGAAGTAAAGGAAGGTTACCGGGAAAGAGACGATCGCAATCCCCCTCTTAAGGTAAGAGGGGGCGCCGGGGGAGTTATGAGCGCGCGCCTTCACATCGCCTACCACGGCATTACGCCAATCGCCGCAGCAATTGTCGCCTACTTTGGCGATACCGCTACATATCTTCACGGAGCCTCCTCCTACAAGCATCGCGCCCTAATGAGTTCTTATGTCCTGCATTGGCACGTCATGCAGGACGCAAAAAAGTCTGGCTATCGCTTTTATGACTTCTGGGGTATTGCTGAAAAAAAATGGCCGGGCATTACCCGGTTTAAACTCGGCTTCGGCGGCACATCGGTAAACTACTCCGGCACTTTTGATTTGCCCCTAAGCCGACCATGGTATATACTCTACCGAGCCGGACGCAAAATCCAACGCATAATATAGAGCATCTGCCCTTGTAGTTCAACGGACAGAACATGGGCCTCCGAAGCCCAGGATCCGCGTTCGATTCGCGGCAAGGGCACCACGCAATCATATGGAAAAACGCGAATATCAACCGCCAGTGGTAGTAGAAGAATATACTGTATCCCCAGAATTAACAGGTCGCGGAGTATTTTATGATGTGCACGAGACGCTTAAACAAAACGGCGAACTCAGTGAATTCGTCGTTAAAGAATTTCATCTAGATCTCCTTTTTTCGCGCCAAGCGGCAGCAGATTTATTTTCCAAACAAGAAGAGGAGCACGACTTAGTCAAAAAATATTTTCCCGAGGACATGGTTCCACGGACTATTTTTATAGTCGCGCGCGATTTAGAACCGCAATACGAATTTGCAAAACTTGATGCTTCGCAAATTTATCCTTATAGCAAATTCTGGCAAATCCAATTAAACAGACGCCTCGCGGGCCGATACGGCCTCGACGAACGCTTCAAAAATAGAGAGGGCAATCTGGTTAATAGGGCATTCAGATTTATTGGCCAACAAATAAAAAAATTAAGGGACAGGGAGTTCACCGCCGCCCTCGTACAAGAGAGAATCAATGGTATATCTTTTGCGCAGTTGATAGCCAGACCGGATTGGAAGAGTGAGCCAAATTTTGAGACCCTGCGGCAAAACGTGGCGCGGCTAATCCGCGGTTTAAGGGACATGCACGAAGCAGATCCCCGCGCCGCCTATACCTGGCACAGTTTAGCCAGCGACAATATCATGATCGAAACTGATGATGACGGGCATATAACCGGCCGCGTGGTGATTATAGATACAAACTTTATCCAAAGACCTGACCAGACTTATAAAAAAACGGTAGTAAATAAATTAGAGCGGCAAATCCTGCGCCCATTAGAAAAAACTTTTGACCTTGAAGCAGTAAAACCCCACGAGTAAACCCTACGGCCTTTGGCGCATGAAGCACGGAGTTGGTATGCAAAGTCAGCTGTGCTACATTCCTTTTGCCCCTTCTAGCTCTGAATTACGAAACTCGCACCCCGTCATCCTGAACGCAGTGAAGGATCTCGGGCGAATGCCCGCAATTCGCACATTCGTGCGAGATTCTTCGGTCGCTGCGCTCCCTCAGAATGACCATTTTTGAGGGGTTTCGTAATTCAGAGCTTCTAGGAGGAAATCCATGCACGCGCGCGGAATCGTTTTTTGTGGTTTCCATCATCGTTAGCGTCACGATACTGATTGCCGTGATATTCTGCCCGCCGACGTTCCGCTAAAACCAACCAAAATACCAAAAACGCGCAGAATCCTACGATCGTAGGATTCTGCGCGTGAAATTACACTCGTCTAAAAACTTCATCTAAAAAACAACGCGCCCGAAGACGCGTAGAAAAGAACCTAACTGACTGCTCTAGTCAGCATCCCGACCATTGCAATTTGAATCCACACCATCCTCGAGGATCTGGCCGAGGTAAAGCCGGTCAGCTATCGTGCAGTCAGGCCACGCGCGCCGATACCGAAGCGTCACAATATGACGATAACGCCCAAGCTGATCTATTGCCAGTGTTCCTCCAAACAAAGCGCTGGACACGGCGTCGCGGCCTCTTACATTTACCCCATTGACCCAGATACTCAAAAGCTCTTCGCAACTGGCAGCGCCAGCCATAGTCAATGAACGGAGAAAATAGGGCCTGTCTTCTGCATCAAAGGCCAAGGCTAAATCTGGACGATAAGTATTAGACCAGTTGCCAATACTTGCTCCCCATACCCCGCCTCTGCGATTTATGTTTCCAAGCCAATAGTGACGACGACTCCGGTCGCCATTGTACAGATAGTACAACTGGAGATCATTTGTTCTGTCACCATGAAAATATAACTCAACGCAGGGATACCTATAATAATCACTATCAGTCCAGGTGCAGCCGATAGGCGATTCGGAAAACGTCAGACGCAATGCTTCTCTGTCGACAAAAGCGCCGCTCTCGTTATTCCAGTAACGAAAGTTGACATAACTGCCAGGGCCGCCGCTGTAATCCCGAGCAATGATATGCACAACGCGGTCAGGAGTAACCGCAAGCGCAAGATAGGTGGGATCATCATAATAGGTTGGTTCACTGCGAGGAACCGCGAATTGTTCCCACAAAGTCTCCCAGCGCCCCTCTCTCTTTTGCACGCATCGTTGGACAAACTGATAATCACCGCTAGACGGATTAGCAAGATAACAAAGATAAAGAATACCGTCGCGCTCTGCCACGGACAGGGATACGCTCCGCCAGTAATATCCGATTGGATCAACCACCTCTTCGCTACAGCTAGTAGTGGTGCAGAATATGTGCCGACCTCGACCGCAGAAAAGATGTGCTACATCCGTCGAGTCAACCAAAAGATTACCACAGGCCTCATCAGAGTTATAAAGCGTAGACCATGCGGCGGCTATCCTAGACTCCCGCACCTTCAAAAGATACCGCCCCTCAACCGAACGATAAAAAACATAAACCCTGTTCGCAGAATCAACAGCGATTTTGCCAAGCAAGCCATAAGTGTAATACGGTGTTTCCGGCAACACACCGTCCAGCGCTTCTTCAATCACGCCAAGGCTTTCGCTTCGACCTGGATAAATATTGGTATTGCTATCATTGCAATCGTCCCCGCCGCTACAAAGGGCTAAGTGGCCATCGCCATCTTGATCTACACCCTCATCAGTCGCGCCATCGCAGTCGTTATCAATGCCGTCACACACCTCGGGTCCCAAAGGCACAAAACCAAGGCATTCTCCCCAGGTTCCTGCGCGACAAGTCCGAGCACCCCAACGACATACACCGCCCGGCGGGGCTGTGCCGCAAGTCTGTGTAATTTCATCCACCACCCCATCGCAATCATCATCCAGCCCATTGCAAATCTCGGCCGTGGATATGCCAGGATCCGCATTGCATACCGTAGCGCGATGATCCGCGGTGCAGACCATTATGCCAGTATTAACACAAATCCCTATACCCACCGTGCAAGTATTACCCAATGAAGCCGCGCCAATTGCGCGAAAGTCTTCATCAATAAGTTCGGTACAGCGGGGGCCGACACAAACGCAGCTGCGCGTGGGACTGCCGCAACGGCAATCCGATCCTTCGCAATCGCAGTCATTATTGAGATTATCGCAGACTTCAGCAGTGGGAACGCCCGGATCAATGCTGCAGACTGTGGCACGGTGATCTGCGGTGCAGACCATGGTGCCCGTACGCAGGCAAGCGCCCAGACCTACATTACAGGCATTACCGAGCGAAGCCGCGCCTATTGAACGCCAGTTTTCATCAATCCCGAGAGCGCAGTTATTATCTACGCTGTCGCAAACCTCTGCCGCACCGGGATTGATTGCGGCATTGGTATCGTCGCAGTCGCCCGGACGTAGAGTGCCTGCGCAACCGGCTGCGCTACCGCAGTAGCCATCATTATCCCTATCCGCTAGCCGTGGATCCCATGGTCGCGGTGGACAAGTCACCCAGAGAGGATTGGCGCCACAGGCAGGGTTGATGGTTGTTAGACACCGAGTATTATCGCGGCCTGTGCCATAGGGATCAACCCGCCGGCCGCTAGGATCACGGACTTCGAAATGGAGGTGAGGGGCAGTGGACCAACCGCTATTATCAGTTAAACCAATAACCTGGCCGCGCTCAACCTCATCTCTCGCACGTACCAGCAAAGAGCCAGCTTGCAAGTGTGCGTAGATCGTCCTGTAGCCATTGGGATGGAGAACCTCAACGAGATTTCCATAGATTCTGCGTTGCTGACTACGAGGTACGTGATAAGTATTTTCGTGTCCATCTACTACCCTGACGATTCTGCCACCTTCCGCAACAAACACCGTGAACGACGTTCTAGCGCGCATATCAATTCCGCCGTGGCATGATCCATCTAAATTAGAATAGCCACAAAAATCGCAAACAACTGTCACCTCCTGAAGCGGACTATACAAGAAAGGATCCGCAAAAGCAGGGGTTGATGCTACAGTGATGAATAGCACCAACGTTACTTTTTGCATCACTGCACCTCCATGTACTGCAAAATAGAAGTAAAGTTTGTGGAAGCAACGGTAGTCTCATCTGCCACCACTGAAACCACTCTATCATCAAACCCGCGCAAATAGACTACATCATTTTGTTCCAACAAATCCGAGAAGTAACGGTATCTCTCCCACGTAGCCCCGCCAATTACCACTGCGGGAAGACTTTCCAAGCCAGTATAGGCTACCCGAGCGCTATCTATCATCTCTCGCTTAACTGTAACACCCACTGCAAACACCGGCTCTAGCGTAAGCTCAACTGGTATTGGATTAGAATCAAAGAAAACCGTGAGTTCACCACTCGTAATATTTGCCTCTCGGCTATACCACCCTGGTGGATAAGCAATCGAAACGCCCCATTGGGGACTCCTATAAACCCTCCACCCCTCCGGAATCTCCGGCCCGTTATCTTGAGCTGGCTCGCTCGCATCAAAGACAGGCTGGCCTGAATCCTGCGGCGGCGCACTCGCTTCTTCTCGCTTACATCCCGCGCCAAGAAGCAGAAGCACTGCCAAAACCAACAAACCCAGAAACATCACTCGTCTATTTTTAAGGTGCATGGAGTCCTCCTTGGCCGTTTTGGCCTCTCCGTCTTGATTGTAACACATAGGTGTGGAAATATAAAATTTTATAAAAATAATCACTTACACTAATCACCACTAAGTTTGTTCTGCAATTCCGCAAGGCGGTCTTTGGCTTGCTGACTATCCGTATTTTGCTTCACGACTTTTTGCATCTCCTCTATCGCTCTCTCAATCGCCCCCGACTCTTCGTAAATCTGCGACAGATACCAGCGCGCGTTGGAAAAATTCGACGCAAGATTAACCGCGCCCTCTAACTCTCTCTGCGCCGCTTCCTTTCGATCGCGACTTAGCAAGAACAGCCCAATCTCATATTTAAGGGCAGGATCGTTGGGCTGAATTTTCTCCGCGCGCCGATATTCCGCAAGCGCCTCTTCGGTTTTATCTCTTTGTCCCAAAAGTCTAGCCAGCTCCAAATGGGCAAAAATATAGTCTGGACGAATTTCCGCAGCCCGGCGCAAAGACTGCTCTGCGCCAGCCTGATTTTCAAAGCTCAAGGATTGGGCAATACCAATATTAACCAAAAGCGAGGGATCATTGGGGTTCAAATCCCGAGCCTTATTAAATGCGTCTAAAGCGGCTTGGGCGGCACCGCTTACAAAAGGCGCAATATCCAGATAAAATGAGCCGAGCGCTGACCAATTCAGCGCCACGCCAGGCGCAAGCATAGTCGCCCGTTTGGCTGATTGAATAATCCCGTCTGTCATGCGCCTAACTTCTTCTGCCAATTCCTTTTGATCTTGATCAGGCTTTGCCGCGGCAGCAAGATTCGTACGCAAAACCAGTCTCTGGATATCCGCCGACATCCGCGAGTAAGTGTCGTTCCAAGAATCAAAATGCTCCGCGCGCTCCATAAGAGCGTAAGCATTATCCAAAGATATATTAGCTTGCCCTGCGGCAGAAGTAGCAAAAAATTCCGCGGGAACTCTGCGACCCTGCACAAACAAAATAAAAAATACAAAAAGCAAGATAGCTGTCCCGGCCAGTGATATTCCTAAATTGCGCTGCCCTCCCGCTGTTCCTAATCTCAATTTCTGAAACACACTCCAAGGATAACGCTTCAACTCAACTAGCATCAATCCTAAAAGCGTGCTCAACAAAAATACGAGTGACAAGGACATGGGCGCGAGAAAGACACCTATCAATAATGCCGCGGCAGCGCTGAAAATCCCCGCCCCAAAAATTCTATCCCTCGCCGCCTCTTCACGACTTTTAATCAGGCGTGAGCCATAATTAAACAACACAAAAAGCACAGTCAGCAAAAGCAAGCCTCCTCCCACCCAGCCTAAATTGCCGAGTATGGTGAGCGCTCCCGAAGAGCCCCATTCAAATACAACATTCCAAAAAGGCGTTTGCAAAATCGGGGCTGAACGATACTTGAGATATTCTGCGCCAAAAGTGGCTGGCCCGCTACCCAAAATCGGATGAACTTTCAGCGTCTGTCGCACAATGGACCAGGTTTCTTGATGCGAAGGCCCAACCTCCAAAGGCGTGCTAAAAAAATCTGTTTTTAAGGGCAAGATGGCTTGAGCCAAAGCTAAAACCAAAAATAACGAGATCGGGAGCAAACGCCGCCCCATATTTTTGCGAGCCGTTAGCAAAAGTAATACCAAACCTACCGCCAAAACAATCCACGCTACGGTAAAATCAATTCCAATCAATAAAATCAAAAGTGGCAGAATCAAAAAGAAACTGGAAAAAGACTGACGTAAAGTCGCACTTTGCAAAAACAAACCCGAGCCCAGTACAACTCCGATCGCGGCGATTATCCCAACCGTGGTAGTGGTGCCCGCCGGATTCCAACCTGCGCTATTAATCCAGAGATACAGCTGCTGGCCGGCCAGCGCTAAAATCGTGACCACGCTCAAAAGTGCGGCGCTTAAAATCAGCGCAAAGTACACCGAACGGCTATTATCTTTTCGCACCATGGCAAAAACTATAAGAGTCCATAAACCGAGGAGAACAAATGAGATAAACGCCAGGGATTCTTGTCCGCCATAACCGAAAAACGCGCTATAACGCAGATCGCTTTTTAGCGCAGAAACCAAAATTGCCGCAAGAGACAAAATGCCTAGCGGCACAAAAATATTACGAGGCAATAGATTTAACGTGCCGCGCCGTGCCGCAACTCCAAAAACACAAATCAAACCTATACCTACCAAAACAGAAAGCAGCATTTGCTTAAAAAATTCGTGCGTTTCCAATGCCCACGGCATTGCAAAAAGCGGAAAAACAATAACTGCGACTGATAGAAAAATACTCTGCCAGCTCCAGTGTTTTCCCCTCGACGCTGGCTGCGAGTCAATTTGCTCCGTCAAAGGCCTGACCACTGTTTGAGAAGCTGGCACAGTCTCCGCCGGAGCCTGTTTAAGCTCATAGTACCAAGACTCCGCTGGTTTTGGCTCAACCCCAGCTTTTGCAATTTTTTTAAACTTCGACGCAGGCTTGCGCGGCTTTACTGTGCGTGTCGCGTGAGCCGCGCTAACTTTGTTTTTTGTCGGCATACATTTAATTCTTAATCTTAATTCTGATTTTTCTCCTCCCCCTTAAGGGAAGGGTATCGGATGTCCTGTGAGCGAACACGGCGGACGAGCGCGAGTAGGCGCTAAGCAACGTCACTACGGTTGCGGAGCGCCGTTAAGCGAGCGCGAGAGGATCTGCCGCGCGCAGCGAATCAGGATACCCGATACCCTTCCTGATCACTGCACTATCCCCTTTCCCTTTCCCAACGGATCGCTTTCAATGCTGGAATAAACTCCCAATGCGTCTGTAGAAAAGGTAATTTGCACAATACTATCCAGAGCCTCGGCTCGCGTTACGCTCAAAAGCGGTAATAAACTGCCGCGCTTGTCCTCTCCCGGTCGCACGTTAACTTTAAATGCCGCGCTCTGTGTTCGGGTGGTAACTGGCATGCGCGGCACGCTCCAGCGCACCTCCCGGGTATCAGCCGCAAAAATAATTCGGCCGGCATCAGCCCGAGTTTGATTTAGCCATTCCACGCCCGGCGGCAATGTCGCTGTAACTACTATATTAGAAAGATCATGCACAGAATTGGTTAAAGTAAAACGCAACTCATACCGCGTTTCCTCTCCAACTCGCGGAGGCAAGGGTCCCGACCCAACTGCCACTCCATCTGCCCCAAAATAACGCCCTTCAGCCGCAACCGTAAGATCGCTCACTACAAATATTTTAACTTTATTGCTCTGCAAAACCGCCTCCCCCATCATCACCTTAGCCTCTGCTTCAATCGTAGGCTGCGCCGTGGGCAACGCGGAAGGCGCGACTCGTATTGAAAAATCTTGTTCCGCGGCCTTGCCCGCCTCAATAGAAACTTTTCCTTCTTTAGGAAGACGGATCGTATTGGCTTCCGAAGATATCGCGGCTACCTCTCCCAACGCCCCTCGCCAGTCTAGTAAACTGGACCGCACAACAAGTTCCGCAAAAATATCCGGCTTTGGCTCATTAGCAATATTGGTAAGTTTTAACTTAAAATTCAACATCTCTCCAAGCCGCACAAAACGCAAATCTGGATTATTATTTGCGATGAGCTCAATCAAAAGATTTCCACCTTTTATATTAACCGGCGCAACAGCTTCTAAAAGCGGCAAGGTCTCATTCTCTTCGGAAACCTCAAAACGCACCTTTAACTCATTCGTCCCCGAGGCCGTGCTTAAAAACGCTCCGCGTATGTCAAGCGTCCCGCGCTCGCCAGCTCCCAAAGAATCGATTTTCCAAAATCCCTCCCGCGGCTCCGTGCCGGAAGCAAGACTAAACGTCGCCGGGAATTGTGGCGTTACACGAATATTTTGCAAAATCGCGTCACTCCTATTCTCGTAATTAAGGGCAAAAGTCGCCTCTTGCCCTGGCGACAATTCACTCGGACCGTTTATACTGGCCTGCAAACTTGAGTCTTTAATTTCAATCTCCTGATTAGCCACGGTTTGAAACTCCGCGTTAAAATTCGCGGGCTTGTAAGCCATGACCGCCTGCAACGCCAGCCTATCTCCGGGAATGCCATAAGGAACGAGCTTAAGTTTAATACTTCCGCCCGTACGCACTCCCAATGTCCCCAAGTTCCATTGGAAACGCCCTTTCTCATCCGAAGCCGGCTCGGTTTCTTGAATCGTGAGCCCCTGCGGCGGACGCAAAGAAACCGTGACTGTTCCTAATGGATTTTTATCCTGATTTCTATATCTCAAATCAACTTCTAACGGAGCGCCGCTCATCGCGACCCGCGGAGCCTCAAAAGCGAGCTCCGCCTCAACATTGCTTTGACTTTGCGAACCGAAAATTAAAAACCCGGCCCACGAAGCGCCGGTCAGCAAAACTAAAATTCCAATAATACTCAAGAGTATGCGCGTCGTGCGGCGATGATATTCGTGTTCCAGCTTACTCATATCCGGCAATCTGCCTCTATCTTCATAAAGAGAGCGCAGGTCGCGATCAAGCGATCTGCCGCGATAAAATAAATGTTTCCGCATCATAGCAAGAGGTCTACACCCTACATTTTATACAATACACCCAAAGCCGCAATAGTCCTATTCAAGCGGCCATTGAAATTCCAGCCGTCTGCTCTCCAAAGCCCCTCTTGATTTCCAGTCAGCACTCTCACCTCGTCACCCAAAATCAGCGTGCTCGTAAGCAGAGCGTCTTTGCCAGCCTGATTATCAACTGTAAGCGAGTAAGGTATTGCCCGCCCCCTCAACGCAAGGGGTACCTCATAGACTAGCGATGCCTCGCGTATGTCTCCCGGATCAACCATGATGAAATTTCCAAAAACCGTCTTATCGTCCTCGCCCCAAATTCTTGTTCCGCTTGCACTATCAATTATTTGCGAACCCTCGGCTATCCGCACCTCCGGATCTTGTTCCAAATCTGTCTCCGGCGTCTCCAAAGCTGCAGGCGAGGGCAAAGTAAATCCCGAAGCTTGAACGAGCCGTGCGCCTTTAGGCACATAAACCCGCATATAGCTCCAGTTGCGCCCTCCTGTAAATCGGTTGCCCTTCTGACCCAAATGCGTCCGGCGGATGCGCACTGTCTCATAAGCTTTATCCCCTCTGCCAATGCGCACCTCATGATTAATCTCCTCCTTAATGACCCCGTCGGTTTTTCCGCCTCCCACATTGGAAGTGATCACTGCCAAATAGTCACCGCTTGTTTTCTTAAGTTCGCCTGACCAGCCTAATCGCCGAATTGCCGCTTGTGCTTCTTCTGATCTGCTCCACAACTGTATATCCTTCGCCGCTAAACTTTTAAGCATAAGCGCAGCAAACTCTTTGGGCTGCTTGGAAAAATTTGCGGAAATTGCATTAAACATCGTCGGCAAAAGACTGCTGATAACTTTTTTGGGAGACTTGCGATCCAAAGCTCTATTGCGGGCAATTGTCTCTTGTAAAACATCAATAAAATTATCCACGCTCACTTGGCCATCCGTTGTAATAAGCGGACCCGTAAGTTTCAGGATCTCGGTTCCGACATTGGCCGTAATGCCCACTACCGCATCAACTGTTGGTCCTCCGGAAGCCTCATACAATTCAACCATCTTGGCTGCGGAAACCGAAAAATCCGGCCACCAGTTGGCATCCTGAAACTCAAAACGAGGATTTATAAGACGCAGCGGTTCAGGAGACGCGCGGTAAAAAGGCACTTGTCCCTGCACCGCATAACTCCCGCCGCTTGGCGCCTCCATCTTTTCAAGCTGTCCACTCTTTAGAGTTAAGAGAGCGAAAGATCCGGCAAATCCGCCGGTCGCACGCAACTCGCGGGGATTTTGAAAAACAAGAAGAACATGGCGAAGGCCATCGCTTCCCAACAAATCATCGGCAACAGCCAGAGCATCGCGCAACGTAAATAATTTATCAGCCAAAAACGAAAACCTTCCTTGCTCTGCAAATGGCCTGATTTTGCTGATCAAAACCTCAACCTCGCTTTTAATAACACGCAAAAGATTGCCTGCCGGGTAAGCGCCATTTTGAATATTAATTATCTGGTTCACCGCCTCCTGCGCCCCCAAGGCTCCTGTTTGCGCAAACGCCAGCATATCTCCGGCAGAACGCAAACGGTAAGATATCAAACGCAACGGCCCTAAACTGGCGATCACTTTATTCAAGGCCTTAATATCGCCTGTCGCCCCGGCCAGCTCTTGTCTTGCAAGTTCAAGGTCGCCTTGCGCAAAAGCGTTGCTAATACCTTGGGCATGGGCAACCCCCGAAATCCAATGACGCGCAACATTGCGCTTTGTTTCATCTATAGTCCGGTAAATCAGCAAAGCCTGCAAAGGAATGGTGAGAACAGCCAACAAAACTAAGAATAACAAGAACGGCGAAAGTTTTGCCTGGACCCTGCGGCCGAGAGCCCCATACAAAACGGCTCGCAGTTGAGATGACTTGTCTGACAATAAGACTCTCCACTTCTTACGAAAACCAGTTTCCTCACGCGATCGGTCAGACGCCGCTTTTTCTGCGCCATGGTCTTCAAGCCGATTCTGAATTTGAGTACCCCACGCCGCCGCCCGTCTAAAAAACGACAATGTCGCTCTTTCTAAAGACTTGCGTTCCTCATCCCAAAGATTTACCATGTTATTTGTGCGCGACTTAAATACATCCGGCATCCTCTTTAACTTCCTATCCAATACCGCGACCCGTTCTTCAAAAGATGGTTTAACGGCGAGCTTGGCGCTCCTCCTGGTGTCGCGCTGCACAGGAAGCGCGTTTTGGTTAGGTACTACAGAACGCAAATCCAAAACATGCGGAGAGCTGTCTCCTCCGTGATTTTTTATTTCCAACGGCACTGGCAGTTTTACTGGTTGCTTCTTGCGAGGCATGTTATCCCATTTTACACCTTTTTGATCACATCGTACAACTCCAAGGTTACTCGCGCAGCGTTGTGCCAAGAGTATTGAGATAAAATCTGCTTAGCCTTGATTAAAATTTCCTCCCGAACTGACTGATTTAGAAGCGCGTCTTTTATTGTAACCATAATGCTATTTTCATCGCGAGGGTTAAAAAATATCACTGCACCATCCGATATTTCCCGGTGCACTGGGATATCTGACACTGCAACTGGACAACCAAAACTTAAAGCTTCAAGCGGCGACAAACTAAAACCCTCCTCCAGCGAAGGTTGAACCAATAGCGCCGCATGACTATATAACGAAGCCAGCTCCTCATCGCTAGCTTCGCCATAAAACACAATGCTTTCCTTGATTTTAGATTCTAATTGTTGCCAGAAAAAATCTTTCCGGCCCACAAGCACAAGCTTATACTCGTTGAGTAACTCGCCGGGCAACCTCTGCCAAGCCTGCAAAAGACGCATTAAATTTTTGTGCGGATACGCCGCCCCAACATAAAGAACAAATTTGTCGCCAATGTCATTGCTAGCGACCATGGGGAGCGTGGCAATCTCTTTCTCCATGTGTGGCAAGGTGTGAGATTCCTCGCCTCGCTCGGAATGACGTAATGGTGTTATCGTGGGCGCTTCATAAATAACCTGCACCTTATTGCGCAAATGCGGATATAAATCAAGCAATTGTTCTTTTACAAAATTTGAAGGCACAATTATTGCCTTGGCCTTTTGCACCGCCCGGCCAAATACAAATTTAAAACCGGCGAATTTCAGATTATAAAGCCAGCGTCCATGCGTTGTCGTTTGTTTCAAACGTGACGATGAAAAAAGAATAAGATCGTGCACCGTCAAAATAAAAGGAGACGCAAATCTAACCGGCACATTCCAATGCGGAAAATGCATTACATCAAATTTTGCGCGCGGAAACATAACCTGTTCTCTCCACCCATACCACGGCGCATCCCAAAGCTTCTTTTTAAAATTCGCATTCTGCGGTTTATACTCTTCAAAATTCTCTCGACGCAAAAAAACCGAGTATTGATTACGATCATCAACTTGCTCCAGAGCTCCGATCAATTTTACAAGATAGCGGCCAATCCCCCGCTGTCGCGTTCCATAAAACCGCGCATCAATGCCAATATGCATAATGTTATAGCTTCTTAAACACTTGCAGAACTTCCTGCGCGCATTTTTGCCAACTAAACTGCTCCAGTCGTTTTTTCCCCGCCTCTATATACTTTTTCCGCAACGCCGTATCATTCAACATGATACGCATCCCCTCTTTTATCTCCACAATATTCCACGGATTAACTAGAAACGCAGCGCCTCCGCACACCTCCGGCATTGAAGACGCCGAAGAAACAATCGCGGGCACGCTGTGCGCATATGCCTCGAGCGGTGGAAAACCAAACCCTTCATAAAAAGAAGGGTAGACAAACAGCGCCGCTCTTAAATAAAGATAGTGCTTTTCTTCCTCGCTCGGATTTTCCAAAAGAAAAATTTTATCTCTCAATTTGCTTTTGGCAATTTGCTTTTTGAGGCGCAAAGTTGCGCTCCCTCTCGCTCCGGCTAAAACAAGATTGGGCAACGACCCTTTATTGCCAACATCTGTCGCATATAATTCGTAAGCCTCAACCAAGCTCTCCAGATTTTTACGCGCATCCAACGCGCCGAAATACAAAATATAGTTACTGCCAATCATACGCAGAGAAGCGGACACTGCGCCATCATCGCCGTAGGCATTGTCACCAGGATCAATCGTAAGCCCGGGATAAACCACTGTCATTTTGGACGCGGAAACTTGATAGGTCTCATTAAGATCATCTCGGGTGTGTTCTGAAATCGCAATAATATGATCAGCCCGATAAAGCAAAGCGCGCGGATTAATAAGCCTGTGCCACAAACGCGTCTTGTAGCTAAAGCACTCGGGAAAATGCTCAAACGAAAGATCGTGCACAACCGTCACAAGTTTAGTATCCAAAGACAGTGCCGCAAAATTCAAATTCGGCATAAAAAATAAATCACATCTCTTCTCGTCAAAAATCAATTTATCTATCTTGGGACGTCTTAAAAATCTCAACGATAAATTGAGAAATCGGTTTGGCCATTGAAAATGATGAACCGCGACATTTCCGTACTCCTTAAACTCTGGGGCATTAAGCCTCCGCCGCGCGTTATAAAAAATATGGTATTCATTTTCCTTATCAAGACTAAAAATAGCGCGCAGAAGATTAAAAGTATACAAACCCACCCCGCCACAAAATTTGTCCTGCAACGGACGACCATCAATCACGATCACCATCCCATTAGAAGCAGGTCGCGGTCTGGCCATCTCACTATTGTCTATCGCTTGTGTGCTCAACTTTTCATAAACCATAGGTTTCTCCTATCTCGCGACCGCGGCTTCTAACGGGATTAAAACAATTTTGCCCGTCTTGCTCCTCCGCTAAACTCTGTATATGCGCTCTCTACATACTCTTTCATGCGCCGCTTAAATACCGCCAAATCAAACTGCTCCGCCCAGGCACGAATTACTTTAGTGTCATATTGCTCGGGCTTAAACTGCAAGAGCTTATCTAAAAGCGTCTCCCAGGTCTGCTCATAAAAAAAAGTTCCGGTCTTTCCTTCAACTACTGACTCCAGCGCGCCCCCGCGGCTATAAGCAATAACCGGCCGACCCGAAGCCATGGCCTCCAGAGGCAGCAATCCAAAATCCTCCAATTGAGGATGGACAAAAGCAATGCACTCCGCAAGCAAGCGCACTTTTTCCTCATCAGGGACGTGCCCCATAAACTGCACATTTTTCTTGGCCATCTTTCTTAAACGATCCTCATAAGGCCCCCTGCCAAAAATAATAAGCGGCAAACCCAGCCGGTTAAAAGTTTGGATAACCAAATCAAAACGTTTGTACGCCACCAAGCGCCCGCCCGCTAAAAAATAATTGCCAATCTTGTCGGCTGTATAAAATTTCGTGCAATCTACTGGCGGATAAATTACATCCGCCTCCCGCTCATAATACTTTTTAATCCGCGCCGCAACTGTTTGCGAGTTGGCGATAAATTTATCTACGCGTAAGGCGCTCGTGCGATCCCACATCCGCAAACTTGTCAGCACAAAAGGCAAAATGAATTTTATAAAACGATTGGTGCGCAAATCTTTAAGATAGCTATGCGTATCGGTCCAAAGATAACGCGTGGGGGTATGGCAATAACAAACATGCAAAGTGTCCGGCCGCGTCACAATGCCCTTGCCAAAAGCCGAAGTTGAAGACACAACCACATCAAACTCCCCAAGATCGTGATGCTCGGTCGCGCCCGGCATCAATGGCAAGGTCCAACGGTAATAGCGGAGCACCCCGGGCAGCTTCTGCAAAATAGAGGTGCGAACATCGCGCCCGCGAAAATTCTGCCAGCGTTTTTTATCATAGAAAAGCAAATAAAGCGGCGCCTCCGGCCAAATCTCGGCAAAGGCCCGCAAAACCCGCTCCGCTCCCCCATCTTGAATTAAATAATCATGCACTAGCGCCAATTTCATAGCGACTTCCAAATCTTAACACGCGCAAAATAAAAAAACAATCCACACAGTCTTGACAACAAAGTACCACTTATTGACGATCGTCAATAAATGGTTAACTCTTTCCTCCTTTCATAGTTCATTCAGTAATTTTTCAGTATCCTCGCCCCCTTTGTCCATAAAAATACGCCGCGAAAATGGTGCTGATCGGCACCGCCAATATTAGCGCAGAACTGCCCACGAGCGTACGTACAATCTCCTCTCCAATAAAATTGCTGTTAAAAATCAGCCATGCCGGCTGGGCTTTTTGAGTCGTCGCGAGCAAGAGCAAAGGAAATGAAGCTCCGACATACGCCAGCACTAGAGTATTTACCAGCGAAGCAATATGCTCGCGCCCTACAGATAAACCTTTTTGAAACAGCTTTTGAAAAGACAGCGCGGTGTTCGCTGTATGAATTTCCTCTACTGTAGCAACTTGCGTCGTGGTCACATCATCCAATACGCCCAGCACGCCGATAATTATTCCTCCGAGTAGCAATCCGCGCAAATTCAAATTAACACTGCCAAACTGTAAATAAAACGCTTCCTCGGTTCCAATGCCATGCAGGCGTGTTAAAAAAACAAAAGCCAGATCAAGGATAGCAGCCAAGCCCAAAGCCGCAAGAGTGCTTAGGAGGGCAATGCTCGTGCGCCGGTTAAACCCATGCGACAAATACAGCGAGATCACCAAAATCACTAAAGAGCCGACGAGTGATATCAAAAATGGATCACCGCCGGCTAGGATACGCGGTATAATAAATAAAAAGATGATTGCTACGCTGAAAAGCATTCCCAAAAGCGAAGTTACTCCTCGCTTGCGGCCAAAAAATACTGCCAGCGCCACAAAGAAAACAATTACCCATACCATCCGCGGCGTGCGATATTTATCCGTAATGTAGTAGAAATCCGGTTTCAAAGAAGAAGTCGGCTTAGCCAAAATAACCGTCTCCCCCACTCTTACTCTTTGATACTCCTCAATAGCAAAAGGCCCGCCATGATCAACAACAACAGTCTTGCCCTGCTCATCGCCATTCAATATCTCCAAGCGCACCTCTTGATAATCCATGGGGACGCCGTCAATCGGCTTTTTCCCTTCGCTTAAAATCGCCAAGACTTTTGCGCGATAAAAATTTACGCCTTGCTCCAGTGCAATTCCACTGGGCGCAGGCGGCAAATCTTCTATAGCCATACCTGGCTCTTCAGACGCATGGGCCAAGACCGGCAACAGGCCAACAATAAAAAATGCCGAAACAAAAAATGCGACCGCTAAAAATTTCCGAAAATGTCTTGTCATACCTTGAAAATAATTTTAAACATAGACTACCAACTCCCACCGCCACCGCCTCCGGATCCGCCTCCGGAAGAGCCGCCGGAAAAACCGCTGCGTGAAGTAGAAGCAGAAGCGCCGAAAGCTTTATTAAATGAATTATTGAACATCATCAAATTGCGGGAAAGCATGGTGCTATTAAATCCGACTGCAACGCGCCCCTCATACCATTCGGGTAAAACTTGATAGATACTCTCAAATTTCTGCGCCCATTTATCTTCAACGCCAAGAACCATCGCGTACGGCAAAAATTTTTCAAATGTCTCTGGTCGCAATTCTGGAGCGTTCAATAACGCTAACTTATCTTTTTCGGTTAATTGCAAAAATTCCCTAAATCCCAAAATTTTAGCTAGGGTATCGCTTCCTTTCCGCGTTAATTTAGTTTTATAAAAAAATTTAAAATAAACTATAGTAGAAGTCCAGAGAATCACGCTCACTAAACCTGTAAACGACGCTAATACGCCCATCATCAAAACAATAAAGGAAATAAGTCCAAAAATTAAATGCTTTTTATTGAGAACCCTTTGATAGAAATATCCATCATCTTTGAGTTTGCTTTCCAAAGTCTCTCCTATTTTTTTGCTTGGAAAATTTCTTGAGGCTCGTTTCAACTCGCTTACTCTCACCGCATCTTTTTTATTAAACAAAAAATCAAATACGATTTTATCAATTGATAAAGTCAAATCCGCCCCGTCTTTGATTTTTATCAATTCAAAATCTTCTCTATCCGGCCAGAATTTAATTCGTTCGCCAACATCGCGAATTTTAAGATATCCGCGCACAGCTAAATCAATAATCACTGATGATAAATCCGTGAAATCCATTTTTCTATCAAGAATTGTGCCTATTTCAATTGGTGCAAGGCCATCCGGCGGATTATACTCAACCGTAACGGGTTTGCCCTTTAATTCTTTAGGTATAACCGGTTTGGGTTTTCTTCTGAAATTGAAAAAACGACCAAACACACTTGAAAATATACTAACAAATATAGCCAGTACAAAGATTATTACTGATATTTTTTTCCATAAATTATAGCGTGACCACTCTGTCCCATACTCATCTTGCGGCAGGACATACGCATTATTTATATAACCGCGCGGTATGCCGCCCACAATTGTTAAACCTTCACTCGGACCCAAGGCTCGGGTTGTCGAAAAATTTATGACACCGTTATTGCTCGCGAAGGTACAATTTTTTTCTGTACTGCCTCGCCGACCGGTAAAACAATCCATCTTCATGTCGGTGATTGATAGGTCTGGCAAAGTTATCGCGGCTGAAGCATTTTTAATTTCCACCGACCACGCATCACCAGTGACATTCCAATAAAGTTCATCGTGATCTTCAAAGGTGCGTATTGCGTTATGAATTTTATAGTTGATAACGTAAATTTTCCTGCCAAACAAAGAGAGTCTCGGATTGCCAATCTTGATATGAAGGACATCGTTGTCTACAAAAACGGAGTACTGCCATGCTTCGCCGCGTTCATTCGCGACACTTAACACTTTAACATTCAGTCGCGGCCCATTTGGCGCTGTAAGCGGTATGTCGCGGAATATACCGTGTCTTTCATTAGTGTCAAAATTGTAAGTTATAGCTTCGGTAACAAGAATACTCCCATCTTTCTCAACCGCGACCTTAACATCAAAATTATCTATTGCCTCGGTACCAGCATAAGCAGCGCTGGCAAAACCAAAAAGCACGAAGGCTAGCCCAACAGTAAAAAATTTCAAAATATGCGGCAATCTCATGTTAAATCTTATAAAGAAACTTTGACTGCGCCTCGCTCCTTCTCTTCTGCTCCAAAAAATTCGGATTGCTTAAATCCAAAAATTCCAGCCACAAGACTGGCGGGAAAAACTTGGATAGCATTATTTAGTTCCCTAACCGCCGCGTTGTAATATCGGCGGGCGGATTGGATATCATTTTCCAAAAACGACAGTTGATCTTGCAGTTTTTGAAAGTTTTCAGAAGCTCTTAGCTGGGGATAATTTTCCGCAACAGCAAAAAGACTTTTAAGAGCATCTGTTAGCATATTTTCGGCTTGCACCCTGCCTCCAACACTGCCGCCTTGCGTCTTAATAGCGCTTGCTCTTGCCTTAGTAACACCCTCTAGCACGCCTGCCTCATAATCTTTATAACCCTTGACGGCTTCCACGAGATTAGGGATTAGATCATGTCTTCTCTTAAGCTGCACATCAATATCCGACCAGGCATTTTTTGCACGATTTCTTTTTATGATCAGTGAATTAAAAACTGCAACGACCCAAACAAACAAGACTGCTCCTATCCCAATCAATATCCATAAAGTAGGCACCGACATAATAGCTATAAGTTCTTAAAAATTTAACTTGGAGTGTCTTTACGACTTCACTCGAACCTATTTTATCAAAAATTCGTGATGAACGAAAGCCCTCCAAGTATTTGGGCAGTGTGGCGGGGCTTCAATTCGGACTCGGTTTTGCGAAAACTATTTTCTGGGGATATGGATTTTCGCAAAACCGAGACTAATTTGATTTTGGATTTTGTCCGCGCGGAGGAGGGGTCTGGGGAGGAATCCGCGCGGGCTTCTTTCGGATTTTTTTGGCGACTTTCAAATCAAAATGAGACCGTCAATAATTTCTCGTGGCACAATCTCATCATATTCAAATATAACTTGTCCGTCTTTTTCTTTCTTAAATGAAATGTGAATATTTTGAGTTTTATCATTGACGGTTTCAATTTTTACGTCAAATCCCTCTGCAAAATCAAATCCTTGATTACCAAGTGCAGAAACAAAAGTATCTCTCTCAACTTTTCCTTTTGTCTGTTCAATTATTTTCGCCAAAAATGATTCTCCTATACCTTGATGAGTGCCGAAAAAACGTTTGAGTGTGTCCTCATAATCTTTGCTTTCGTCTTGTGTCAATTTGTCCCAACGAGGAGCAATAGTAAGATATTTTTTTATTATCTCTGCAACTCGCCCCGCCATACCACTGTAGGTTTCTGTGTCGGCGTTCTTAAACGATTCGGCAAAAGAATCACTGTGTTCAACTAAAAATTTCAAATACTCCCTATTCTTAACTGCTTCAAGCACTTTCTTTCCAAAATCAGTTGAAAAATCAATATTAAAATCTAATCGTTTATCAATACCAATTTTGCTTCCCACTTTCAGTTCTTTATCCAACTTTTCTTTCAACTCTTCAATACTTTCATCCCCCGTTATTTCTTCTAGTTTGCCTCCCATGACTAACCCTGCGGTTTGCTGGGTTCTTTTTCTAGAACTACCGAACGCGACCGATTGCGAAATATCTTTGTCTTCAGATTTTTCAACCGATTGTTTTCTTCCAGTTTCAGTGAGTTCTATTTCCTCGTCTGTCTTATTTTTGTCTGATTCTTTTTCCGCATGACGAAAAATCCGCAGATCAATAGTTGAGGTTATCTGCTCTCTAACTTCTTTGGTTTCAGAAGAAAATTGTTCCATTGTCATATTATTTGCTTTTCTCTAACACTCTCACTAAACCATTATTAGCATCAACCTCAACCAAATCACCCGTCTTAAACATTCGAGTAGCAATTTTTGTTCCAATCACGCATGGTATTCCTAGCTCACGAGATACGATTGCGGCATGACAGGTAATCCCGCCTTCATCCGTGACAACACCAGAGGCTTTTTTCATAAGCGGAACATATTCGGGGCGTGTCATTCCAGTAACCAATATTTCTCCGTCCTGAAATCCATAATCAGAATTCACATTGAGGACAATTCTGACTTTGCCGCGAACATTGCCCTTTGAACCAATTTGTCCTTTTAATATTTCGTCATTACCGCCAGTTGAGTGTGAAGAAACAAAATAAGTATTAACTTCCTCTACGGCTTGGTCAATTGGGAATTCCAACATCTTTACGTTATCAGAAGATGGGATGAGCAGTTGAAAACCATTTTTCCTATCCCCAAGGTTTTTGGCGGATTTCTCTAAATACTCTAGCCCCATATTCAATTCTTTCATGGTGTAGAATGGTATCAAATCAAAAGGCAACCCGACTTCGGAGAACATTTTTTCAGCAATTCTGTAAATAATCGTTAAGCCCTTTGCGAAAAAGTTTTTTCTCCTGTCTCGTGTTTTCATTATTAATTGCAAATAGTCAGCAACTTCTTTTTCATTCCGTGTAAGAGTAGAAAGCCATTTTTCATGCTTCTCAATACTTATTTGAAGTTTTTTCTTTTCGGCAATTAGTGTGTCCGAAACAGAAGCACTATTATTTATGAAACTGGAAAAATTATCTTGAAGCGTTTTTTCAATTACACCAAGACTTTTTGCCGAAAAATAGTCGGTTAGAAAATACTGGCACTGTTCTGATATTTCTAGCAACTTCTTTTTCTTTTTCAAAAGATTCAAAAAATGTTCAAGTTGGGCTTTGTCGAAAGACTCAAAAGCCGGTTCGGTTCCATGTGGCCATATTGCTTCCAATTCCTGCCTTGTGATTTTATATTGGATACTTTCTAAAATGTCCCAACAAAAATCTTTATCCAAATAAATAGTGAAAATTACCGCTGCATTAGCATCCCAAATTAAGTCCCTAATCTCATCAATCAGTGGAATAAGCTCGTCCCACGAGCTATTGTTTATTTTTTCGTAGGAATATTTTTCGTACAACTCATTTATTTTGTCTATATTCTTGTAAAAAAGTTTTAACCTCTTATCAAATTTCTTAGGTGAGGTAATAAATTCTTTCAGTGCATATTCAGAAGCAAGTTTTATATCTGTTTCTGATAGCCAAACCTGCGAGAACTCACTTCTCATTAAAATCAATAGGTCGAGCTTAACTTTGTTGTCATACCACTTTCCATAATATTTTTGGATGTTGTATTCTGATCCCTGAATAAAAGCGGAGTAATTATTTAATGGCGGATATAACTTTTTGCCCCCTATCAATCGGAGAAAATCTGATGAAAGATTATTCTGATTATTATGTAGAGTTGTAATTGGTCTCGACTGAACAATATAAAATTTTCCATTTTCAAAAGCCCATTCAATATCACATGGGAATCCATAATGATTTTCAATGTGCAAGATTGTTTCCGAAAGCTCTAAAATTTCTTCATCAGATAACACTTGCTTTTCTCCTTTATCTTTTAATATATCTCGCCATTCATTACCACCTTTTCTAGCTCGATAAAGTCCGCGAGATTGCGTTTGAATATTTTTATCAATAATCTGTCTCGGTTGTTTTTCAACAACATAACTATCTGGCGTAATTTGTCCCGACACAATTGCTTCACCAAGACCAAAACCTGCTTCGATAATGACCTGATTTCTATCCTGTGTTACAGGATGAACAGAAAAAGCAATGCCTGACTTTTCACTTTCAATCATCTTTTGCACAACAACAGCTACAGATATTTTTTGCTTGTGTAAATCCTTTTCAAATCGATAGAAAATGGCGCGTGGCGTGAATAGTGAAGCCCAACACTTTTTCACATTTTCAAGTAAATTTTCTTCGTTAGTATTGAGGTAGCTTTCAAGCTGTCCTGCCCACGCCGCACTCGCCGAGTCTTCAGCGGTAGCCGAAGATCGCACAGCGACATATTGTGAATCAAGGTTTTTGAAAAATTTTTGGACTTCATCTTCAATATCTTTTGGCATTACAGCGCCAAGAATTAACGCTTCGATTTTCTCCGAAGCATGCTCAACTGTGTGCATTTCTTTGTGATTGACTGAATCAAGAATTGCCTCTATTTCTACGTTCAAATCCGTTTCTTCCAAAAATTTTTCAAAGGCACTCGAGAGAATTACAAAACCAAATGGTACTGGAATACCCGCTTTTGTCATTTCACCAAGCGAAGCACCCTTGCCTCCGGCAAAAGATACGTCACTTTTATCTATCTTTTTGAAATCTCGTAGGAGTTCCATAATTATTTACATCTTATCAGTTTTTCTTGGTTTTTGAAAGTCGCCAAAAAAATCCGAAAGAAGCCCGCGCGGATTCCTCCCCAGACCCCTCGTATGTCATAATCACATCACGAGAGCTCTTTCAAAAATCATTGTCCACGGTTACGCTGGAAGGTGACGGTGGGGTAGACGTTCAAACCCCTGCCAATTGAGGCGTTGCGGAAGATTGTCTCCCACCCGACCTTTCCGCGAGAAGCATGCACGAATAGAGTATTGTCAAGTGTGACTCTCATATACGAGGCTTGCCCTTCTCGCACCGTTATTCATTTTTAATCGTGGATCATGTATGCCCGAGTATCCGCAACTTAGCCGACTGTTTGTCGGCATGGATGTGCACAAAGACAATCACGCGGCGGTCGCCGTCAATTGTTTCGGCACGACCTTGCTCGAGCAAGAGATTGGCAACGAGGTGAAGGATTTTGAAATCCTCCTCGCTCGCGTCCAAACGCTTGCACGGGAAAGGCAATTGGTGCCGCTCTTCGGCCTGGAAAACACGGCCGGCAGCGGCGATTTTCTCGCTCGCTTCCTCTTTGCCCGCGGTTGCGAGGTCAAAACCATCAATCCGGTCTTGGTGAAACGGGAGGGCGAATACGAAACACATCCGGAGAAAAGTGATCTCGCGGATGCGCTCGGGGTCGCAAAAGTCTTGATCCAGAGGATTGACAGCGTCCCAGAATACAGGATAACAGAAACGACCGAGATGGCAAGAGATATTCACGCGCTGGTGAAAGATCGGGAAACCATCGTCCTCGAGAAAACACGGCTCAAAAATCAGCTCCATGAGCTCCTGCACCACGCCTACGGCAGTCAGTACAAAACCGTGTTCCGCGACATCTTCTCCAAGAAAGCATTGTCCTTTTGGCAAAAATTTCCGAGCGCTCAATCGGTGAAACGGACGAAGCGAAACATGATAAAACCGGACTGGATCGTGAACGCGGACGCGGTCGCGTTGCCCATCGTGAGCGCCACCGGAACAAACCAGATAACACGCAAAGCAACTCGTCTCCTCGCCATGCGGGATGAACTTTCTGAAATTGAGAAAGAACTCATTGACCTTGTTGCCAAGACCGGACAACACCTCGATACCTTGCCAGGATGCGGCCCAATTCTCTCGGCGGCCGTCCTTTCCGAAGTAAAGGACATCGAGAGATTCAAGACGCCCGCCGCACTCGCCAAGTACGCTGGCCTTGCTCCTCGGAGACTGGAATCAGGCAAACAGAAACGGCATGTGAAAAGTCGAAGCGGCAACCGGCGGCTGAATCGCGCCATCTACCAAATCGCACTCACGCAAATTTCCAATCAAGGCATTCCGAAGGCCAAAGCGTATTTCCAGAAAAAAGTGTCGGAAGGGAAATCCAAGAAACACGCCTTGACCTGCCTGAAGCGACAAATCATTGACATTGTCTGGTCGATGCTCAAAGAAAAAAGAGCGTATTATCCGTAACCGTCCGGTGGAGCTGTGGACAAGAAAAGTTGACATAGAGTATCTTCCGCGCGGGAAATCAGCCGAGGTTTTGCGAAATCCTTTTCCCCAGAAAATAGTTTTCGCAAAACCGAGTCCGCATTGAAGCCCCGCCACACTGCCCGAATACTTGGAGGGCAG